>WNFI01455280.1_pt1 | contig 16451 bp, 14 predicted proteins | sample 5400471 | NCBI WGS metagenome assembly WNFI01 (sample SAMN13153348, study PRJNA577476) | soil metagenome | isolation source: 100 cm saprolite on Douglas fir-dominated hillslope | place: USA:California | collected 2013-09-17 | reverse complement strand
CCGGGCGGCGGTGCCGACCGGGCCGAAATCCCGGAGCTCGAGCTCGACGAACCCGGTGCGGCCGGAGCCGACGGTGACGACCGCGTCGACGCGGCCGGCATCCGTCATCGCCTCGGCGCGGTCGCCGCGGCGGAAGGCCATCGCGTCGAAGGTGAACCGGCCGACGGTGATCTTGCAACGGAGGTGGTCCGAGTCCACGCCGACCTGGCGGATCCCGTAGACCCGCACGTCACGGAGGAGCAGATGCGGCCGCGGGTTGAGCGCACCGCACGGCTCCAGGACCGCAAGCTCGAGCGCGAGGCGTGGAGTCAGCGCGCTCGGGTCGATCGCGGCGTCCACGGTGAGCGTCGCGACCGGCCGCACGCCGCCGAGCATCTGCTTCACGACGTCGTCGAGGCGCTCGCGGAATGCGTCGATGTCCTTCGCCTTGATCGAGAAGCCCGCCGCCATCGCGTGGCCGCCGTGCTTGATCAGCAGATCGCCACAACGCGCGAGGGCCTCGGCGATGTGCACGCTCGCGATGCTCCGGCACGAGCCCTTCCCTTCATCGCCGTCGAGCGCGATGACGACGGCAGGGCGGCCATGGTCCTCGACGAGACGCGACGCGGCCAGACCGACGATCCCGGCCTGCCACGACGGGTCGGCCACGACGGTGGCCCAGGCGTCGGGATAGGCCTGTGCCGCCTCGCGCGCGCCGCGCACGACATCGTTCGTGAGGCGCTGGCGTTCGAGGTTGCGCTCCTCGAGCTTCTCGGCGAGCGCCTTCGCCTCAGCCGGCTCCTCGGTCAGGAGCAGCCGCAGCGCATCCTCGGCATCGGTGATCCGGCCCGCCGCGTTGAGCCGGGGCCCGAGCCCGAAGCCGATGTCGGATGCGCCGACGCGGCCCAGCTTCAGGCCGGCGCGCTCGGCGAGCGCGCGCACGCCGGTGATCGGCGCGCGGTTGAGCGCCGCGAGGCCCGCGGCGACGATCGCACGGTTCGCGGCGCGGAGCGGCACGACGTCCGCGACGGTGGCGAGCGCGCAGAGCTGGAGGAGCTCGTCCTCCTTCACGAAGTACGCGAGATCCCCGAGCAGCGCCCGCGCGAGCCGCAGAGCGACGCCCGCGCCGGCGAGCTCCTTGTCCTCCGACGGGTCGCCGGGCCGGCGCGGATTCACGAGCGCGTACGCCTCCGGAAGGATCGGCGGCGGATGATGGTGGTCGGTGATGATGAGGTCGATGCCGAGCTCGCGGGCGAGCTGCGCCTCGGCCACCGCGGTCACGCCGCAGTCCACCGAGATGACGACCGTCGTGCCATCGGCGGCGAGCTGCCGGAGCGCGGCCCCATTGAGGCCGTAGCCCTCCTCGTAGCGGTTGGGGATGTACGCGCCGACCGCGACCCCGAACTGCCGGAACGCGCGGACGAGGATCGCGGACCCGGCGATGCCGTCCACGTCGTAGTCGCCATAGACGACGATGCGCTCGCGAGCGGCGAGCGCACGGCGGATCCGGTCGACGGCGCGATCGAGATCGAGCATCGGCGGACCGTCGTTCGCCAGCTTGGGCACCAGGAACGCGGGCATGTCGGCATCGGCCAGGCCGCGGGTCCGGAGGATCTGGGCGACGAGCGTCGGGATACCATCGGGCGCATCCCCACTCGATGCACCCACGGACCGCGGGATGATCCACCGACGCTGCGGAACGAGGCTCATGACCTTTAAGTATCGGACACGCCTGTTCGTTCTGGCCGTCCTGCTGGCGGCCTGCGGCCCGCAGACGGTCGCACCGAGCCCGAGCCCCCCACCTTCGGCCACCCTCACGCCGCTCCCGAGCGGGGCCCTGGCGGCGGTCGTCCCAGCCACGGTGGCGACCATCGGTCGGTGGCACCTGGTGCCGGACGGCCTGTACGCGGAGCAGGTGCATCTGGCGATCACGTTCGCGACCGATCCGTTCGATGGCGCGCCGCGAGCGCGGATCCGCGAGAGTGGAGGCAGCGCGACCGGTCGGGACATCCCGCTCGAGCGGAGCGGCCCGCTCACCTACATCGGCGCCATCGATCTGACCGGCCTCGCTCCTGGCGAGCAGACCGTAGAGGCGCTCGTCCGGGTCCGCGATCAGGGGTACGTCGTGGCGGGGACCGGGACCTTCCTCCTGTCGCAGCCTGAGTACGTCGTGTGGACGCTCGACTTCGAGGGCGACGCCTCAGGTGATGCCGAGCTGGCGAACACCGCAGCCATCGCCGACGGCCTCAAGATCCCGATGAGCGTCTTCTGGAACCCGCGCGCCTGGACGACGAGCCAGGTCTCGACCGAGCGCCAGGACGCGATGCTCACGTGGACGAAGGACCGCCAGGCGAAGGGCGACGAGGTCGCGATGCACCTGCACATGTGGACCGACTACGTCCGCGCGGCGGGGCTCGTGCCGCGACTCTCGCCGAGCTGGGCGGGACGCGGCGACGGCTACGACGTGCCGATGACCGCGTACCCCGAGGCCGACCAGAAGACGCTCATCGACTACGGCGTGAAGCTCATGACCGAGCACGGCCTGCCGAAGCCGACGTCGTTCCGCGCGGGCGGCGACATCGGCGACGCGGCGACGCTGCGCGCCGTCGCGGCCGCCGGCTTCAACGCGGACTGCACGGCGGTCGCCAAGGACTACCCGGCGATCGGACGGGTCCCCTACCCGTGGAACCTGCCGGTCGGCGCGCAGCCGTACACGCCGTCCCGCACCGATGCGAACGTCGCGGGCGACCTCTCGCTCCTCGAGGCGCCGACCATCGGCGGGAACACCTACGCCTACACCGTGAACAGCATCCAGCCGCAGATCCGCGCGAACCTCGCGTTGTTCGCGCCGGCCGGCAAGGTCGCGACGGAGCGGAAGGCGATCACCGCGGTGAGCCACCCCGGGACGATCGTCCCCGCGGAGCGCGCGGCGATCGAAGCGCTGCTCGGGGCGTTCGGCCCGCTGCGCTACGACAGCGATCGCGGCCCGGTCCGGTTCGTGACGCTGGCCCAGCTGGCCAAGGCCTACGGGCGGTAGCGGTCGGCACGGTTGTTGCTGGCTCGCTCGCTCGACCATCCGGATAGAGGAGGTGCGCCGGTGATCGACCGGACGGAGCACGACGCGCGCAGGGAGTCGAAGCGGGACCGCGAGACCATCGACGACGACCCTCACGCCGACCACAGCGCGGACAGCGACGAGCACCGGGGCGACGGGTCGGAGATCGCGAGCGACGAGGAGCTGCGCGAGCGGGCCGAGACGGACGCTTAGGCGGTCGCGCGGGCTCCGGCCGGCGGGCGGCCACCGCGGTGGCGGACGCGGTCTTCGATCTCCTGCCAGAGCGAGATGATCTGGCTCGCGTTGAAGATCGACGAGTACGTCCCTGACACGATGCCGACGAGCAACGCCAGCGCGAACGTCCGCATCGAGTAGCCGCCGAACAGGTAGAGCGCCAGCAGCGTCAGGACGACCGTGAGGGACGTGATGACACTCCGCGCGAGCGTCTGCATGATCGAGTAGTTGATCACCGGGTTGAGGGCCTCACCGCGGTTGAGGTGGAGGTTCTCCCGGATCCGGTCGAAGACGACGATCGTGTCGTGTACCGAGAAGCCGATGATCGTCAGCACCGCCGTTACGAAGAGGCTGTCGACCTCGACATTGAAGAAGTATCCGAGGATCGCGAACAGCCCCAGCACGACGAGCGCGTCGTGCAGGAGCGCGACGATCGCCGCGATCCCGTAGCGGAACGCGGACCAGCCGAATTCCTTGAACGCGAACGCGATGAGCAGCACGATCAGGATCGACGCGAAGATGATCGACCGCACCGCGTTCGTCACGAGCTCCGCGCTGAACGACGGGCTCACCGTCGACGCGTTGTCGTCGATGAAGCTGGGGTATTTCGCCTTGAGCGCCCGGTCGATCGCGGCGACGTCGGTCGGCTCGAGCTGGAGTGTGCGGACCTCCATCCGGCCGCCCTCGGCGCCCTGGATCACCGCCTCGGGATGCGCGAGTCCGGCGAAGACGTCGTGCAGCTCGGCGGCGGTCGGCGCCGCGCCGAAGCGCAGGTCGAGGAGCGTTCCACCCTTGAACTCGATCCCCGGCTTCAGCCCGCCGATCGCGATGAAGAAGACACCCGGGATGATGAGCAGCGCCGAGAGCGCGAAGTACCAGATCTTGCGTTCGACGAAGCGGAACAGCATCAGGCGGTGATCCCGGCGGTCGCGCGGGGGTCACGCCCGTCGGCCGGCCGCTCCTCGACGCCCCACAGCGGGCGGCGGCGGAGCGCCTGGTACTCGATCGCGGCGTGCAGGAGCATCTGCGTGACGAAGACGGCGGTGAAGAACGACACGGCGACGCCGAGCATGAGCGTGAGCGCGAAGCCCTTCACCGTACCGGTCCCGAAGTAGAACAGGATGAGCGCGGTCAGGATCGTCGCCGCGTTCGAGTAGAAGATCGAGGGGAACGCGCGGCGGCGGCCCTCGTCGAGCGCGACGCGCAGGCTCTTGCCGCTCCGCAGCTCTTCCTTCAACCGCTCGAAGGTGAGGACGTTCGCATCGACGGCCATGCCGATCGACAGGATGAAGCCCGCGATGCCGGCGAGCGTGAGCGTGACCGGCACCAGGCGGAACAGCGCATACGTCAACGCCGTGTAGAAGAGGAGGGCGAGCACGGCGATGACGCCGGGCAAGCGGTAGTAGAGGATCATGAACAGCGCCACGAGGAGCAGCCCGATCGTGCCCGCCACGAGGCTGCGCCGCACGGAGTCCTGGCCGAGCGTGGGCTCGACGCGGCTCGATTGCACGATGTCGAGCGGGACGGGCAGGGCACCGGAGTTCAGGAGCGTGCTCAGCTCCTTCGCGCTCTGCGTCGTGAAGCTGCCCTCGATGACCCCAACACCGCTCGTGAAGACCTGGTTGATGCGCGGCGCCGAGATCTCCTTGCCGTCGAGCGTGATCTGCACCGGCTGGTTGAGCGACTGGTATTGGCCGGGGATCACCGCGCCGTTCGCGTCCTTCGCGGGCACCTTGATCTCGAGGAACGCCTGCTGGGTGGCGATCTCCTGGGCCTTGGCCAGGTCCGATACGCCAGGCAGCTGCAGCAGGATCTTGTCCGTGCCGAGCGACTCGATGACCGGCTCGCTGACGCCCAGCGAGTTGATCCGTCGATCGATGACGACCTTCGCTTGGGCGTTGAGCTGGTCGATCGGGATCGACGTGCCGCCCTGCACCTTGTCCGGGCGGAGCTGCAGGATGAGCTGGGTACCGCCCTGGAGGTCGAGCCCGAGGTGGGTCTTGATCTCGATGAACGTGGACTTGCCGCCGACCGTGTAGCAGACGCCGGCGCAGTCGAACGGGAACGGGAACTGGTGCTTCGGGACGTCGATCCACACCGCCAGGATGGCGATGACGACGACGACCCAGGCCAGCGCGCGGTTCATCGGAAGCGGTGTCCCCCTCTAGGCGAAGAAAAAGCGCGACCCCGGAGGGTGCGCTCGCTCACGTCGATCATAACCGCTGGAGCCGGCTCAGCCCCAGCGGTCCGAGGTGCCCGCTTCGTCGGTCGGCGTCTTCCAGCCTTCCGCTTTCGCTTGCTCGAGCCGCTCCGGGTCACGCAGCCGCGCGCGCGCCTCGCGCGCCTCACGGTCGAACGCCGTCTCGTCCGGCTCCACCGGGATCGGCGGCGTCTCAGTGGCCGGCGCGCCCGCGGCTTCCGGCGCGGGCAGCGCCGGCGGCGGCGCAGCGGTCGCAGTCGTGTCCAGGTATTTGTCGGCGTTGAGGAACTCGTTGCGGAGCTCGTCGCTCGTCTTCCGGAACTCGGCGAGCGCGCGGCCGAGATCGCGCGCGAGCTTCGGCATGCGCTCGGGGCCGAGCACGATGAGCGCGATGACGAGGAGCAAGAGCAGCTCGCCGGTACCGATGCCGAACATCAGCGCTCGATGCCCGCCATCGCGGCGCGAGCCTCGTTCGCCCGTCGCTTCAGGTCGAGCGCCGCGCGCGCGGCCGCGGCTTCGAATCCGGTCCCGCCTTCCGCGTAGAGGATCGAACGCGACGCCGCCGGCAGCACGCCGCCACCGTTCGCGTCCAGCGCCGCACGAAGCGCCTCGCCGATGTCGCCGCCCTGCGCCCCCACGCCCGGCATGAGGAACAGCCGGTCCGGCGCGAGGCTCCGCAGCCGCTTCGCCTCGGCGGGATAGGTGGAGCCGACGACGAAGCCGCAGCTCTCCGCGTCGAACGTCGCGACGCAACGCTCGACGACATGCTCGTACAAGGGCCGGCCATCGACGAGGAGGTCCTGGATGTCTCCCGCGCCCGGGTTGCTCGTGCGCGCGAGCACGAACGCGTAGCCCTTCTGCACGAACGGCGCGATGCCGTCCATCCCGATGTACGGCGCGACCGTGGCGGCGTCGGCGTGGAAGCGGTCGAACAGCGCCTCGGCGTAGGCCGCCGCGGTGTTCGGGACGTCGCCGCGCTTCGCATCGAGGACGACCGGGATGTCGGAGGGGATCGCCTGGAGCGTGAGCGCGAGGATGTCCAGGCCGGCTGATCCGTAGCGCTCGAAGAACGCCACATTCGGCTTGTAGCAGCAGGCATGGTCGCTCGTCGCGTTCACGATCCTGCGCATGAATCGCACCGCCGCCTGCGCCCCGCGCCCGAGGTGCTCGGGGATGCGGTCGGGCTCCGGGTCGAGACCGATACAGATGACGCTCTCGCGGGCTCGCGACGCGCTAGCGAGCTTGGTCAAAAATGTCATGGGTACTCGGTATGATACGGACGCTTCCAGACAACAAGGAGGGACGCATGCAAGGTGCTCGCGGTCGGCTCTGGTGGGCGCTGGCCGCCGTCGTTCTGATCACCGCATGTACTGGCACGGGCACATCCGGTGGCACGACGCCGGCCCCGTCGAAGACGGTCCGCATCGGATCGTTCGACCGTCCGATCATCTTCGCCTTCACGCCCTCGCAGGACGTCGCGCGGATCACGGCGAGCGGGAACGCCATCGCCTCGGCATTGGCGACGGCCACCGGGCTTCGCTGGAAGGTGACGGTGCCGACGAGCTACGCGGCCGAGATCGAGTCGGTCTGCGCCGGGCAGACCGACATCGCGGCGATCGCGCCGCTCCAGATGACGCTGCTGCTCGACAAGAGCTGCGGCAACCCGATCCTCGCCGCGCTGCGCAAGGACGACACCGGCCAGCTCGCGACCACATACAAGTCGCAGATCCTCGTGTCGACCGCGAGCGGCATCACCGACCTCAATGGACTGAAGGGCAAGAAGTTCTCGTTCGTCGACCCGATCTCCGCCTCCGGGTACCTGTTCCCGTCGCTCCTCGTGAAGAGCAAGACCGGGCAGGAGCCGAAGACGTTCTTCAGCTCGACGATCTTCGCGGGTAGCCACGACAAGTCCGTGCTCGCGGTGTACAGCGGCCAGGTGGATGGCGCCGCGTCGTTCATCGACGCACGCACCAACGCCGGAATGCCCGCTGACGTCATGGCCAAGACCAAGGTCATCGACACGGCCGGTCCGATCCCGAACGACGGCATCGCCGTCGGCAAGGGCTTCCCGGCCGAGCTTCGCGCGCAGGTCACCAAGGCACTGATCGACTACTGCGCGTCCGACGCCGGCAAGGTCCAGTGCAAGAGCCTCTTCGGCTGGGACGGCCTCAAGGAGGTCTCGGCCGACTTCTACAACCCGGTCCGCGATGCCGCGAAGCTCGCGGGCATCGACGTCGCGGCCGAGGCCGCGAAGACCCCGAACCCGCCGCCGACCCCCGCACCGAGCAAGACCCCGTAGCCCACGTTACGAGGCACATCGAACACGCCCGCCGGGTCAGACCGGCGGGCGTGTTCATTTAGAGTCGGTCGCGGTGGCGCCCATCGTCTCGGTCAAGGACCTCGTGAAGACCTATCCGAACGGGACCCGCGCGCTTGACGGCGTCACCCTCGACATCGAGCGCCGCGAGTTCGTCGTGCTCATCGGGCTGTCCGGCTCCGGCAAGTCGACGCTGCTCCGCTGCATCAACCGGCTCGTCGAGCCAACGTCGGGCACGGTCACGTTCGAAGGGCTCGACGTCACGCGCGCCCGCGGCGCCGAGCTGCGGCGGATCCGGCGGCGGATCGGGATGATCTTCCAGCAGTTCAACCTCGTGAAGCGCAGCTCCGTGTTCGCGAACGTCCTCGCGGGGCGCCTCGGGTGGCGCAGCACGTGGCGCACGATCGCGTCGCGGCCCTCGCGTCTCGACGTCGCGCAGGTCTTCGAGAACCTCGGGCGCGTCGGCATCGCCGACCGGGCATTCGGACGCGCCGATGCGCTCTCCGGTGGGCAGCAGCAGCGGGTCGGGATCGCGCGGGCCCTCATGCAGGAGCCCGAGCTCATGCTCGCGGACGAGCCGGTCGCGAGCCTCGATCCGGCGACGAGCCACTCGGTGATGAAGTACCTCGAGGAGATCAACAAGAAGGACGGCATCACCGTCATCTGCTCGCTCCACTTCCTATCCCTCGCGCGGCGGTACGGCACCCGGGTCATCGCGCTGAAGGACGGCCGCGTCGCCTATGACGGCAAGCCGGCCGACATCGACGAGGCGCGGTTCAAGGAGATCTACGGCGAGGACGCGGTCGAGGTCGAGATCGGCCCCGGGAAGCTTCCATCCGAGACCGCCGACGCGGCCGACGCCGTCGACGCACCGGCGCTCGACCCGCGGATCCCGCCGGAGCGCTGATGGCCGAGTACTTCACGTCCCGCGGGCTGCCGGTGCCGAAGGAGCTGCGGCGCGGCCCGCTCACCGACTGGCGGCGGATGCTCGGCATCGCGGCGGGACTGGTGATCCTCTACATCGGATTCCAGATCACCGACATCGATACGTCCCGCGCGAATCTCCCGTACGCGCTCGAGGTGATCGGCAAGCTCCTCCACTTCGACTTCCTGCCGCCGAACGACCCGACGACGTCCGTCCTCTTCCCACAGAACGAGTTCGAGACGTTCTGGGACGGCGCGTTCGGGCTGATGATCGTGACGATCTTCCTCGGGATCATGGGCACGGCTCTCGCCATCGCCATCGCGATCCCGATGTCCTTCCTCGGCGCGCGCAACATCATGGCCGGCAACCCGATCACGTCGGCCGTCTACGTGGCCGTCCGGCTCCTGTTCACCGTGATCCGCTCCATCGATGTGCTGATCGTCGTCATCGTCATGGTCATCGTGTTCGGCCTTGGGAACGCCGCGGGGGTGTTCGGCCTCGCGTTCCACAACATCGGCGTCATGGGCAAGCTCTATTCGGAGGCGATCGAGGGGATCGACCCCGGCCCCGTCGAGGCGATCACCGCGACCGGAGCGAATCGCTTCCAGGTGATCTGGACGGCCGTGCTGCCGCAGCTGTTCAACCCGTTCGTGAGCTTCACCATCTACCGCCTCGACACGAACGTCCGCCTCGCGCCGATCATCGGCTTCGTCGGCGGCGGCGGCATCGGCGTCATGCTGTTCCAGAACATCCAGCTCCTGCGCTACCCGCAGGCGGGCACGATCATCCTGCTCATCGTCGTCACGGTCGCCGCCATGGACTTCGCGTCGGCGCAGATCAGGAAGAAGCTGGTCTAGCGGCCCCAGCTCGGGCGATTCGCGCCATCGATGCCCTCGCCGTTGGTCATCTTCTGCAGACCCTTCGGCGCGCCGCCGGCGGTGAGCGCGCCGCCGAGGTCCATGACCCAGAGATCGATCGTGAAGTCGACCGATCGAAGGAACGCGAGCTGCGAGCCGTCGGGCGAGAAGGCCGGGTTCCAGCTCTGGCCATCGCTCGTGAGCGCGATGTCGCGCGAGGTCGCGAGCTCGAACGCGTGCACGTCGTTCTTCCCGTCATGCCGCAGGGTGTAGGCCAGCCATTTCCCGTCGGGCGCATAGGTGGCGCGGTACGGCTCGCCGGCGGGCAGGCCCTTCAGCGGCACGGCGCGCCCGACGCCCGACGCAGGCTTCAGCAGCAGCTCGGGGGCACCGCCGTCGTACGCGGTGACGACGATCGTCTTGCCGTCGGGCGACCACGCCGGATCGTTCCAGTCCGCGCCGTTCGACAGGCCGATCGGAGGCTTCTTCGTCACGAGGTCGACGAGCAGCAGATCGGACGACCCGTCGGGATCGGCCTCGATGACCGCGAGCTGCTTTCCATCCGGAGAGACCGCGGGCGAAAGATACCAATGGACCTGATGGAACCCGCTCGCCACCTTGCTGAGTCCGCTCACGAGGACCTCATCGGGCCCGCCGCTCACCGGCTTGCGGACGATGTTGCTGTAGCCCAGCCGCGCGTTGGCGACCTGGCCGTCGACGATGGCCTTGCCGTCGATCTGCTCGATGCGGCTGAAGAACAGCGTCTTGCCGTCAGGGCTCTCGGCCGGCGTCTGCGACCGGCCCTCTTCGGTATGGGAGAAGTACTTCCCGCCGGTCAGCACGAAGACATCGCCCCGAAGGATGAATGCGATCGTGCCGCCGACCATCGGGGCGGCGACCTGGCCGGTCGGCCGCGGCGGCGTCGGCGTCGCGGCCGCGCCCGGCAGAAGGAGCGGCGCGACGCGCTGGCCGAGCACGATGTAGCCGATCAGCATCACGACCGCGAGGACGCCGAAGATCAGCTCCCGGACGCGCACACCCGCTCCACCTCGCGCGCCACGCGCTCGATGTCCGCCTCGAGGTCCGCGCCGTTCACGAGCTCCAGGTAGCCCTCGGCCGGCGGCTCGAACGGGCGATCGCGCATCCGCTCGTACACCCGCTCGTCGGCGTCCGAGTGGTCGTCGGCCGCGCGCGCGGCACGGCGCTCCGACAGCCGCGCCCGGATCGCCGTCTCGTCGGACGTGACCCGGACGAACACGAGCGGAGCACCGTGCCGCCGGGCGGCGCGGACGCTCGCGGCGCGATAGCGCTCGACGAGATTCGTCGCGTCGACGATGACGCGATGCCGGTCCGCGAGGAGCCCGTCGACGAGCGCGTCGACGCACTTGAAGATGGTGGCGTTCTCTTCATCGGCATAGGTGGCCGCGATGAAGAGACGGCTGCGCAGCTGGTCACTGGCGACGTGCGCCGCGCCGAGGCGCGCCGCCAGCAGCCGCGCGCAGTGCGACTTCCCCACCCCCGGGTAGCCCATGAGCACGACGAGACCGGCGGTCCCGGCGGGCACGGCCGGCGCGCCGATCTCCTCGCGCAGCTGCGCGACGAGGACATCGACGTGCTGCGCGTACGCGCGCGTCTGCGCCCTGGTCGCGGCCGCCGACGAACGAGCGCCGACCCGGGTCACGCCGCGAACCCGCGTGCCCGCAGGGCGGCGCGTGCCGCGCCGGCCTCGTCCCAGGGCAGCTTCTCCTCGCCGACGATGATCGAGCCCTCGTGGCCCTTGCCCGCGAGAAGCACGGTGTCGCCGTCCGCCGCGGCGGCGATGGCCGCGTTGATCGCGTCCGTCCGGTCGTCGATGACCTGATAGTCGCGGTCCCGCTGCTTCCCCGCCTCGATCGCGCCGGCCTCGATCTCCGACAGGATGACGGCGGGATCCTCGAGCCGGGGATCCTCCTGCGTGATGACGAAGTGGTCGGCGTACTTCGCGGCCGCCGCCGCGAGCTTCGGCCGCTTCGTGCGATCGCGCTCTCCGGCACTTCCGAAGACCGCGATGAGCCGCCCCTTCGTCAGCGGGCGGAGCAGCGCCAGGACCTTCTCCAGCGACTCCGGGGTGTGGGCGTAGTCGACGATCACCGCGAACGGCTGGCCCGCATCGATCCGGTCCATCCGGCCGCGCACCGGACGCGCGCGAGCGAGCGCGTCGCGACACTGCGCGAGCGTTGCGCCGGCCGCCAGCCCGGCCCCGATCGCGGCGAGGGCGTTGTGCACGTTGAACCGGCCGACGAGCGGCAGCTTGAGCTCGACGTTGTCGCCGAACGCCGTCACCGTGAGCCGCGAGCCGTTCGCGTCCGCCGCCAGGACGGTCGCCTGCACGTCGGCGAGCGCGTCGATGCCGTAGGAGATGATCCGCGCACCCGCCGCGCGGTCCGCGAGGTAATTCCAGTGAGGGTCGTCCGCGTTGAGGACCGCGGTCTTCGGGATGCCCTTGTCGCGCCCCCGGCCGAGCATCTCGAACAGGATGCCCTTCGCCTCGAGGTACGCCTGCATGGTCCCGTGGAAGTCGAGGTGCTCCGGGCTGAGGTTGGTGAACACCGCGATGTCGACGTCGATCCCGCGGACCTTCCGCAGCGCGAGCGCATGCGATGTCGCCTCGAGCACGCCCCACGTGCCACCCGCGACGAGCAGCTCGGCGCAGAACTCCTGGAGCTCCAGCGCCTCCTGAGTGCTCTGGCGCGTCTCGTTCTGCCACTCGTGGTCCGCGAGCTTGAAGTCGACCGTCGTGGAGTAGCCGGTGCGCTGGCCGGCGGCCTCGAGGACGTCCGATACGAGGTGCACCGTGGTCGTCTTCCCATCGGTGCCGGTGACCGCGGCGACCTTGAGGGTCGCGGTCGGGTGGTCGAAGAACTCCGCGGCGAGGTCGGCGAGCGCCGCGCGCACGTCCGGCGCGACCGCGACCGGCACGGTCGTGCGCACGGCGCGCTCCGCGACCACGGCGACCGCGCCGTTCTGCACGGCATCGGCGACGAAGTCGGTCCCGTCGCGATGGAAGCCCGGGATCGCGACGAACAGCGAGCCCTCCTTGACCCTGCGCGAGTCGTACGCGATCGCGCGGATGTCGAGGTCCGCGGCGCGCTCGGGCACCGGGAGCTTCGCCTGGACGAGGAGCGCGCCGAGCTTCACTCGGAGCCACCGCGGCGGCGGCTGCGCAGCCGAAGAGCCCGCGTGTACAGCGGCTCGGCGATACGGAACGCGCGGTATGCGAGCGGCCGCGGCACGCTGTCATGCGCGCCGGCCCAGTGCGTCACCGTCCCGCCGAAGCCCCTCTTGAACAGATACGGGCCGTGCATCGGGTCGCGCTCGTCCGTCGGGTCCGCGGGGATGCCGCCGAAGTCGAAGGTCCGTGCGCCGCGCGCGAGGGCTTCCGTGATGCAGCGCCAGAGCAGGCCGTACGCGGCGTACACCTTGCGGCCCGCCTCGCTCGTGGCGCCGTACATGTACAGCTCGCGATCGCCGCAGTGCCAGGTCATCGCGCCGGCGACCGGCAGGCCGTCGTGCTCCGCGAGCCACAGCGTCGCGAGTCCCGCCTCGATGAGCGTGCGCCACACCGTCCGGTAATACCCCTCGGTCCGGGTGATGAATCCCGCGCGCCGGCCGGTCAGCGCGTAGAGCCGGTAGAACGCGCCAAGGTCGGTGTCGGTCGTGCCCTGATACACGTCGACCCCACGCTTTTCGGGCTGCCGCACCCCCCATCTCGTGTCCTTTTCGAAACCAGCCAGGAGCGATGCTTCGTCCCCGTCGAGCGGCAGGACGAGCGTTGCGATCACCGGCTGGATGTCGGGACCGCGCTTGAAGCCGGCCGCGCGCAGCGCGTCGCCGGCCTCTTCGGCGGTGCGCTCGGGATCGACCTTCAGCACGAGCGCGCCGGGTGTCGCCTTCGCGTGCGCCGCGAGCATGCGCAGCGCGTCGGCCAGCCGCTCGGGCGCCGCGACCGGTCCGCGCGGGCAGTAGCCGAACCGCATCCCGCCTGGAAGCGAGCGCCACAGCACGAGCGCCCGCGCGCCGTCGCGATCGAGGAACTCCGCGGTCCAGCCCTGGGCCTCGCGGATCTTCGCCCACGCGCTCGACTGCATCACGTGACCGCCCGGCCCGTGCGCCGCGACCGCGTCCCAGCCCGCCGGCGCGTCGGTCATCGCGCGGCGGCGGCGAGACGGCGGCGGCCGGCGACGCGCCAGACCGGATAGAGCGGCGCGACGACCGGCCGGTCGAACGCGCCGATCCACTCGACGACCTCTCCGCCGAAGCCGAGCTTGAAGTTCTCGATGCCGGCGAGGTCGTCGCCCTCGCGCTCGGAGAGGCCCCACATGTCGTACCGCGTCGCGCCGCGCTGCTTCATCGCCATCAACGAACGCCATTTGAGCAGATAGAACGGCCGGGACTCCGCGTGCGCGCCGGACCAGCCGCCGTACAGCTCCCACGCGCGGTCGCCGATGTGGATCGCGAGGAGCGCGCCGTCATCCTCATCACCCATGCGCGACAGCGTGACGTGCGCGGCGTCGCCGAACGCCGCGAGAAGCCGCTCGAAGTAGCCACGGTCGTGCAGCGCGAAACGATCGCGCGCCGCGACCTTCGCGAGCACCGCGAGGAATCGATCGAGGTCGCGCGTCTCCTCGGTGACGACGCCCTCGCGCTCGCCCTTGTGGATGTACTGGCGAGTCTTCTTGCGCATGGCCGCGAGCAGCTCCTCGGGCGTCTTGCGCAGGTCCACGAGCAGCGTGCGGCGGGGCTGGACGAAGATGCCCGCCGGGCGCGCGCCCGACCGCGCGAGCGCGGCGCCGAGCTCCGCTGACGGCGCGAGTTCGGGATCCGCGAGCAGGCCGGTGCCCCGGTCCGCCGCGAGCGCGGCGGCGAGCGCGAGCAGCGCGTCGGGCAGATCGTTCGCCTCGACGAGCGGGCCGCGCGGCGCGTACGCGAGGGTCAATCCGAGCGGGAGCGGCTTCAGCAGCACCTGCGCGACACCGGCGCGCCGCGGCCCGTCGTCGAGCGTGAAGCGCCGCACGTCCCAGCCGGTGCTCGCCTTGAGCGTCGCCCACGCGGCGGTCTGCAGGAGGTGCGGCCGGCCGGTCGCGCGCACGAGGTCGTCCCACGTGCCCCCGTCGGCGACGGGGACCGGCGTCGCGCGCAGGGTCAGCGCTATTCCGCCGCGCCCGCGGGCACGGCGGCGTCCTCCGTCTTCGCACCGGGCAGCTCGCGAGCGGTGAACGTGCAGTCGGGATAGCGCTCGCAGCCGAAGAAGAGCGACTTACCGCGGCCACGCCGGCGCACGAGCTCGCCCTGCCCGCAGAGCGGACAGGTCACGCCGGTCTTCTGGACATTCTTCTTGATGTACTTGCAGTCCGGGTAGCCGGTGCAGCCGATGAACGGGCCGAACCGGCCGCGCTTCTTCGCGAGCGGCTTGCCGCAGTCCGGGCACACCTCACCCTCGATGACCTCGGGGCCCTGCTCCTCGCCCTCGAGCGGCGCGGAGTAGTCGCAGCCTCCAGGTGGCGTGGGCTGGCCCTTCTTGCCCTTCACGAATCCGGTGCAGGAGTAAAAGCGGCCGTAGCGGCCGAGCTTGATGATCACCGGCCGCCCGCACTTCGGGCAGACCTTGTCGGTCGCCTCCTCGGTGACGTCCGACTTCTTCACCGACGCGGTCTTCTCCTTGACGAGCGCCTCGAACGGCACGAAGAAGTCGCGCACGACCGGTGCCCACTCGACCTCGCCCGCGGCGACGCGGTCCAGATCGAGCTCCATCCGCGCGGTGAAGCCGAGGTCGACGATGTCCGGGAAGTGCTCCGTCAGGAAATCGACGACGGTGAACCCGACGTCCTCCGGCACGAGCGCACGCTGCTCGCGGCGCACGTAGTGACGATCGATGAGCGTCGAGATCGTCGGCGCGTACGTGGACGGCCGGCCGATGCCGTGCTCCTCGAGCGTCTTCACCAGCGAGGCCTCGTTGAACCGCGGCGGCGGCTGGGTGAAGTGCTGCGCGGCGTCGAGCTTCTGCAGCTTCAGCTCCTCGCCCTCGACGACCACCGGGAGCGGAGCGACTTCCTTCTCCGGCTCGTCCGTGCCTTCCTGGTACGCGCGGAGGAAGCCGTCGAACGTGACCCGACGCCCGTTCGCGCGCAGCGTGTAGCCGTCCGCGCTCACGTCGAGCCGCGTGTTCTCGAAGCTCGCCGGCGCCATCTGCGATGCGATGGTCCGCTGCCAGATGAGCGTGTACAGCCGGTGCTGATCCTTGCTGAGGAAGCGGCGCATCCGGTCAGGCGTGCGCGCGAGGTCCGTCGGCCGGATCGCCTCGTGGGCCTCCTGCGCGCCCTTGCTCCTGGTCTTGAAGTGCCGCGGCTTCTCCAGCGCGTAGTCCGCGCCGAACTCCTTGGTGATGACATCCTTCGACTGCTTCAGCGCGCCTTCGGCGATGTGCAGCGAGTCGGTACGCATATACGTGATGAGGCCGACCGGTGTATCCGGACCGAGCGACACGCCCTCGTAGAGCTGCTGGGCGAGGACCATCGTCCGCTTGACCGAATAGCCGAGCTTGCGCGAAGCGTCCTGCTGGAGCGTCGAGGTCGTGTACGGACCGCCGGCGCTGCGCGAGGAGTCGCGCTTCTCGACGCTCGCGACCCGGTAGACCGCGTCGGCGAGCGCGGCGCGATGGGTCTCCGCCTCGGCGGCGTTGGCGATCGCGAGCTTCTTGCCCTTGTGCTGGATGACCTCGGCACCGAACGTCTCGCCGGCGTGATTCCCGAGCACGGCGTCGATGGACCAGTACTCATCCGGCTTGAACTTCTGGATCTCGCGCTCGCGGTCGACGATGAGCCGCAGCGCGACGGACTGGACGCGCC
>WNFI01277443.1_pt1 | contig 16451 bp, 14 predicted proteins | sample 5400471 | NCBI WGS metagenome assembly WNFI01 (sample SAMN13153348, study PRJNA577476) | soil metagenome | isolation source: 100 cm saprolite on Douglas fir-dominated hillslope | place: USA:California | collected 2013-09-17 | reverse complement strand
CTTGATGACGAGGGTGACGCCCTTGTCCTTCTGGTACTGGGCGATGAAGCTCGCGTTGATGTCGCGCCACAGCTCGCGGGTGGGATCGTAGGAGACGTTCAGCAGGGTCAGGGAGTCGGCGGCCTGGGCGGTGCCGGCCAGGGCCAGCACCCCGGCGAGGAGGGCGCGGAACAGGCAATGGAATTTCATTGAGTCACATAAATACTATGGACATGATAGACATTAAAGCATGACTCAGTTTCGCGATGACCGCTCCCGGCGCCGGTGGGAAGCGATCCGCTCGTTGCGCTCGAGGACGTCGGCCAGGGTGGTGTGGTCGAGGATGCCGGCGGCGGCGTTGCGCACGTCCAGGAAGACGTCGAAGAGCCCGGCGTGCCGCGGCTCGGTGCGGACCCTCTGCGCCAGCTCCACCGCGTCCCCGAGAGGGGCCAGCGGGCCGTCCATGATGCGCACGACCTCGCCAACCATGATCTCCCCGGGCGGCCGGCGCAGGCGGTAGCCCCCTTCCCTCCCGCGCTGGCTCGTGACCAGGCGCGCGTTCTTCAGGGTCACCAGGATGCCTTCCAGGAACTTCTCCGGGATCGCTTCCTCCTCGGCGATCTCGTGGATCTTGACCAGCCCGCGGTCGTGCGCCGCCGCCAGATGGAGGAGCGCCTCGAGGGCATAGAGGCCGCGGTGCGATATCTTCATTGCCTATCGGGTCGATAGACTATGCGCGGGGAGCCGCCGGCGTCAAGTGAAAACAACTAGAAGTGCTCGTCCATCCAGGCCGCGGATGTCTTGTCCCAGGCGCTCGTCTGCCAGTTGTCGCGGCGGCGCGTCTCGTAGTGCCACTGAGGCAAGGGCTGGAGGAGGTGACGCGAGAGGGCGACGGCGAAGGGCTCGTACATGCGCCGCAGGTCGGCCAGGCGGCCCTCCATCTCGGGCCCCTGGGCCAGGACCAGCCCCGCACCCTCGAGCTCCGCGCGCAGCCGGGCCAGGACGGGGGCGGGCAGGCGGTCCGGGGGGGCCTGGGGAGGAGTGCTGAAGACCTGAGCGAGGTCCACCATGGCGTGACGAGCGATGGCGAACGTGAGGCGGGCCTGGCGGGCGATTGCGCCCTCCGTGCCTGCGATGAGCAGGGTGCAGGCATCGAGGACGGTGGTGAGCGCCGCGATCCAGGACTGGTTGCTGTGCTGGGAGCGGAAGTAGGCCAGCATCGGGTAGGAAAGATGCGTCTCGAGCAGCTCCGCCGCCCAGTGCTCCCATTCGTGGAGCACGCTCTCGAGCGCCCTCAGCCCGTCCTCTCCCCGGTGGCGGCGCAGCAGCTCCCCCGCGCTGGGAGGCGAGCCCGCCCGCGCGTCGAGGAGCGAGATGTTCGTCTCGCGCGCCGAGAACGCCTGGTAGGTGACCGGGAAGTAGCCGATCACGAGAGCCAGGAACCCGAAGCCCATCCCGGCTTCGAGGATGGTCAAGGCGCGCGAGCGCCAGGCCACGGGCGCGACGTCGCCGAGGCCGAGCGTGAAGAAGGTGCTGCCGCTCATGTAGAGGTCGAGGAGCAGCCCCGAGCGCTCGCCGGACATCGCGACGGCCGAGCCCGCGCTGTAGTGGAGCAGGGCAAAGGCGGCGATGAGGCCGCAAGCCCAGAGCGCGAGGAGCAGCACGAGCGAGAGCGGGCCGTAGAGGCTCAGGTAGGCTTCGCGCCGGTTGACCGTCTTGAAGAGGGCGGCGCTGCGGACGAAGGGCGCCCACGTCGCGCGATAGAAGAGCCGCGTGAGCCGCAGGCGCCGGTTCACCCGTCGCGGCAGCACCACCGTCTCGAACGCGTCCCAGAGCACGGTCGCGAGGAGGAGGACTCCCGCGAGCGCGGTCACGATGCGCACGCCTCACTTTACGTTCTTAACGTGGAGTTTGCTGTGCCTTCACAAGATGTGACGTGGGCGCGCGACGCGTTGCACACGCTGGGGGACGCTCGTGTTCTTGCCGGTGGACAGCCGGCGCCGGCGCCCTCGGAGCGGATGGCGTGCAAGCGCGCCTGCGAAAGGGAAAACCCCGAGGACGGCGCGGTGGCGTGGGCCTTGCTTCGGGAGGCGCTGACATCAGGAGGACTATGCGACCCACCGCGCGCCTCATTCTCCCATTCATCCCGGTCCTCGCCTTCGCCCTCGCCCCACCCGCGAGCGCCCAGTACTTCGGGCGCAATACGGTCCAGTGGGACCGGCTGAAGTTCGAGGTCCTCAAGACCGATCATTTCGACGTCTACTACTACCCCGAGGAGAAGCTGGCGGCGGAGCAGGTCGGACGCATGGGCGAGCGTTGGTACGCCCGCCTGAGCACCCTGCTCCGCCACCAGATGAAGGAGCGCCAGCCCGTCATCCTGTACGCCAGCAATTCCCACTTCCAGCAGACCAACACGCTCGGCGGCGCTCCCGGCGAAGGCACGGGCGGCGTCACCGAGGCCTTCAAGCGGCGTGTCGTCCTCCCCGTCGGGGCGTCCCTGGCCGAGACCGACCACGTGCTCGGGCACGAGCTCGTCCACGCCTTCCAGTATTCGATGACGGGTCAGGGCAAGATCTCGGACTCGAACTACCCTTCGGCCCTGCGCATGCCGCTGTGGTTCATCGAGGGCATGGCCGAGTACCTCTCCGTGGGGCCGGTGGACCCGCACACCGCGATGTGGCTGCGTGACGCCGCCCGCCGCGAGAAGGGCCTGCCCACCATCCGACAGCTCGACAACAGCGCGAAGTACTTCCCCTACCGCTATGGGCAGGCGCTCTGGGCCTACATCGCGTCGCGCTACGGCGACGACGTCTTCGCGCGCATGCTGCGGGGGATCCGGCCGAATTCGAACGACGCGGAGGACGTCATCAAGGGCGTCCTGCACGTGGATCCGGCCGCGCTCTCCAAGGACTGGCACGCCGCCATCCGCGCCGACTACGCCACGGCGGCCACGGCCAAGAAGGACGCGGATTCGTACGGCCCCGCCATGGTCACGGAGAAGCGGCAGGGCGGACGCCTCAACGTGGGGCCGGTGCTGAGCCCGGACGGTGACCACCTGGCCTTCCTCTCCGAGCGGGACCTCTTCTCTGTCGAGCTCTTCCTGCAGGACACGCGCACCGGCAACGTGACCAAGCAGCTCTCGCGCACCGTGGTCGACCCGCATCTCGAGAGCATCCAGTTCATCAACTCCGCCGGCTCCTTCGACCGCAGCGGGCAGCGCTTCGCGCTGGGGGGCCTCGTGAAGGGCCGCGCCGCCCTCGTGGTGATGGACACGAAGAAGGGCGGCAAGCCGCTCGAGATCCCCTTCCCGGGCCTCGGCGAGATCGACACCCCCAGCTTCGCGCCCGACGGGAAGCGGATCGTGTTCTCCGCGCTGAAAGACGGCTTCAGCGACCTCTTCGTCTACGACCTCGAGACCAAGGCCCTGCGCCGCTTGACCGAGGACGCGTTCGCCGATCTCCAGCCCGTCTGGTCGCCCGACGGTCGCCAGATCGCGTTCGTGACCGACCGGTTCTCGACCAACCTCGGCACGCTCGAGGCCGGCAACTACCGGCTCGCCCTGATGGACGTCGACTCCGCAGCCATCACGCCCGTCGCCACCTTCGAGAAGGGCAAGAACATCAACCCGCAGTGGACGAAGGACGGCAAGGGACTCTACTTCGTGTCCGACCACACCGGGATCTCGAACGTCTACCGGCTCGACGTCGCGTCTCGCGACCTCTTCCAGCTCACCGACCTCATCAGCGGCGTCAGCGGCATCACCGCCCTGAGCCCGGCCCTGACCGTGGCCGCGGACACCGGCCGCATCGCGTACAGCGTGTACGACGAAGACCGCTACGAGATCTACTCCATCGACGACCTCGAGAAGCTGGCGGGCTGGCGCGTGCTCGTCGAGGCGCCGCGCACGGCCGCCGTGATCCCGGGCGGCAAGGACGAGGGCAAGCTGGTCGAGGCCCAGAAGGACGCCCTCAAGGGCCTGGCCGACGCCTCCACCTTCAGCCACAAGCCCTACAAGGCGAAGTTCGGCCTCGACTACATCGGCCAACCCTATCTCTCCGGCGGGGCCGACCAATACGGCGCCTTCTTCGGCGGCGGCATCTCGATGTCGTTCTCCGACATGCTCGGCAACCACTCGCTCGGCACCGTGCTCCAGGTGGACCGCACCGCGGGCTACACGAATGCGGGCGGGATCGTGAGCTACGTGAACAAGTCGCGCCGATTCAACTGGGGACTGCAGGTGGACCGCATCCCCTACATCACCGGGGGATTCAGCAACGGCTACGCCACCGTCAACGGGCAGCAGACCTACGTCGAACAGACCGTCCTCTATCAGCAGACGGACAGCGGCATCACCGCCCAGGGCTTCTACCCGATCGACTCCACGTTGCGCATCGAGGTCGGCAGCGGGCTGCGCAACATCGGCTTCAAGACGCGCGTCCTGACCGCGGGTTACTCCCTCAATACCGGGCAGCAGATCCTCGACGACCGGCAGTCGCAGAGCGATCCCGGCGTCAACCTCTGGCAGGGCACGGTGGGGCTGGTCAAGGACAGCTCGGTCTTCGGGGCCACGAGCCCGATCATGGGCCAACGCTTCCGCCTCGACGCAAGTCCCACCCTGGGCACGATCCGCTACACGGGCATCACCGCCGACCTGCGCCGCTACCTGATGCCCATCCGCCCGGTGACCATCGCCGCGCGGGTGATGCACTACGGCCGCTACGGCTCCGGGTCGGAGGATCCGCGCCTCTATCCCCTCTTCGTGGGCTATCCCGATCTCGTCCGCGGATACGACACCGGCTCCTTCAGCGCGTCGGAGTGCGGCGTCCAGTCCAACGGGAGCTGCCCGGTGTTCGACCGCCTGCTGGGCAGCCGGCTGCTCGTCGGCAACCTCGAGGTGCGGGCACCGCTCCTCGGCCTCTTCGGCAAGCGCAACCTCTACGGCCCCATCCCCGTGGAGATCGGCGCGTTCTTCGATGCCGGCGTGGCCTGGGACAGCACGTCGAAGCCCGCGCTCTTCGGCGGCGACCGCGCGCTCAACAAGAGCACCGGCGCCACCGCGCGCGTCAACGTCTTCGGGATCGCCGTCGTCCAGGTCGACTGGGTCAAGCCCCTCGACCGGCCGGGCAAGAAGCCGTTCTTCGAGTTCAATCTCCTGACCGGGTTCTAGACTCGCCAAACGGACGGAAGTCGGTCAGGTCGGATCGGGCACCGTCTCCGACCCAGCCTGGCCGACCGCCCGTTCGTTTGGCGATACGATTGCGCGCTGGAGGTCCGATGAGGCTTTCCGTCCCGTCGCGCGCGGTGTGTCGCATCCTTCCGTTTGTCCTCGCTGGCGCCAGCGCCACCGCGCGCGCGGACAAGCCGACCTATCCGCCAGCCAAGAAGGACGCGGTCGTGCAGGACTACGGCGCGGTCAAGGTCGCGGATCCCTATCGCTGGCTCGAGAACGCGGACGACCCCGACACCGTCCGCTGGGTGGAAGCGGAGAACGCCCTCACGCGGTCGTACGTCGACGGCCCGCGGCGCGAAGCGATCAAGGCGCGCATCACCGCGCTGCTCGATTTCCCGCGGGTGTCCGTGCCGGAGAAGCAGGGCGCGCGATACTTCTTCACGCGGAACTCCGGCCTGCAGAACCAGTCCGTCCTCTATGTGCGCGAGGGCCTCGACGGCCCGGAGCGCGTCCTTCTCGATCCCAACGCGCTCAGCGCGGATGGGACGGTCGCCCTCGTGGGCACGGCGCCCACCCAGGACGGCGCGCTGCTCGGATACAGCCTCTCGCGCAGCGGCAGCGACCGTCAGGAGATCTACGTCCGCGATGTGACCACGGGCAAGGACCTCCCCGACAAGGTGCTCGCGAAGTTCAGCGCCATCGTCTGGACGCCGGACAAGACCGGCTTCTACTACACCCGCTTCCCGCAACCCGGCTCCGTGCCCGCGGGCGACGAGAACTACTTCGCGAAGGTGTACTACCACCGGCTCGGCGAATCGCAGGACAAGGACACGCTCGTCTTCGAGAGCCCGGACCGGAAGGAAGTGATCTGGGGCCCGAGCCTGACCCTCGACGGGCGTTACCTGATCCTCAGCGGGAACGAGGGCTCGAGCGACAAGAGCGAGGTCTGGATCGCCGACCGCACGGGCGACGGCAAGCCGGCGCTCCTGTTCAAGGGCTTCGCCGACGCCTATGCGTATGTCGGCGACGCCGATGGCCGGCTCTTCTTCATGACGGACAAGGGCGCGCCCATGTGGCGCCTGGTCGCCGTGGACGTGGCCCATGGCGGCCGCGAGGCCGCGCCTGTCCTCGCGGAGGGCAAGGAGCGGCTCGAATCCGTGAGCATCGTCAACAAGCAGATCGTGGTGAAGCGGCTCGAGGACGCGAGCAGTCGCCTCTTCGTGCATGCGCTGGACGGGCGCGAGGTGGCCACGATCGCCCTGCCCGCGCTGGGCACGATCTCGTCCGTCACCGGCGAAACGGACGACACGGAGATGTTCTTCGACTTCACGTCCTTCGCGTATCCGCTGACCCCGTTCCGCTACGACTTCAAGACGGGCAAGACGAGCGAGTTCGCGCACGTCGACGCCAAGGTGGATGCCTCCGCGTACGAGGTGAAGCAGGTCTGGTATCCGTCCAAGGACGGGACGAAGGTCCCGATGTTCGTGGTGCACAAGAAGGGCCTGGCCCTCGATGGGCGCCGGCCGACGGTTCTCTATGGCTACGGCGGGTTCAACGTCAACATGACGCCGAGCTTCAGCGCGTCGAGGCTGTACTGGCTCGAGCAGGGCGGCGTCTATGCGCTGGCCAACCTGCGCGGGGGCGGCGAGTTCGGCGAGGCCTGGCACCAGGCCGGGATGCTGGACCGCAAGCAGAACGTGTTCGACGACTTCATCGCCGCCACCGAGTGGCTGGTCAAGAGCGGCTACACGTCACGCGATCGGCTGGCCGTCCAGGGCGGCAGCAACGGTGGCCTGCTCGTGGGCGCCGTCCTGACTCAGCGTCCCGACCTTTTCGGCGCCGCCGTGTGCCAGGTCCCGGTGGCGGACATGCTGCGCTACCACCTGTTCACGGTCGGCCGCTTCTGGATTCCGGAGTACGGCTCGGCGGACGACCCCAAGCAGTTCGCGTTCCTCTACATGTACTCGCCCTATCACAACGTCAAGGAGGGGACGGCGTATCCGCCGACGCTCGTCACCACCGCGGACACCGACGACCGCGTCGCGCCGGGCCTGGCCAAGAAGTTCGCGGCGCGGCTTCAGGCCGCAACGGGCGGAGAGGCACCGGTCCTCATCCGGGTGGAGACGAAGGCGGGACACGGTGGCGGCAAACCCGTGTCGAAGCAGATCGACGAATTGGCCGATATATACGCGTTCTTGTTCCGCAGCCTGAAGATCGAGTAGACAGGTCTTCTTAAGTCAGGGGGGGCACTCATGCATCGCGAGATGGGCGTTCGCACTGCGGCCACCAGCGAGCTGATTGGCTGCGACCCCCCCTGAAACCCCCCTCGCACGTCGCCGCCGCTTTGCGGCGCCGCCGTGCTCTACGTGTCCCCTTGTTCCCTGCCCACTCCCAGCGCGTCCGCCACGCGGTTGATGTAGTTGAACCAGGACGCGATCAGCGTGATCTGCAGGATACCGCGGTCGTCGAAGCCGACGGCGCGCAGCCGCTCGTGGTCCTCCTTCTGGATGCGGGTGGCGTCCTCGGTGAGCTGGGTGACGTAGTCCAGCATCGCGCGGTCCGCCTCGGACAGAGGCGCGTTCTCGTAGTCCTCGACCAGCGCCTTCACGAACGCCTCGTCCAACGTCACGGCACGCAGGAACTCTGCGTGGGACTCCAGTCAATAGTGGCACCGGTTCACGGCCGAGACGCGCGTGGTGATCATCTCGTGCTGGCGGCGCGTGAGCGGCAGGTCCGGCGACATCAAGGCTCCGAAGGTCGAGAAGGCGTGGTGCAAGGCCTCGGGGATGAGGGTGTGGGTGGCGACGATGCTCGTGCTGCCGTCGTCACCCGGGTCCCGCGCGTACTCCTTGGGATAGAGCTTGCGCTGCGCCTCCAGTGCCTGGCGCAGCACTTCGTCCGCCTGAGTGAACGGAATCGTCTTGATCCAGGCCATCGGCTTCGGAGACGGGCTGGACTAGCTGCCGCCGGACCGGCGCGGGATGTTCAGCTTGCCGAAGCCGCGCGTGTTCTGCTGGCCCTTCCAGGGCTGCCGGGTGCCGTGCTTGGCCGGAACGGCCGCCGGCTTCTGGGCTTCGGGGGCGGCTTCGGTCGCCGGGGCGACCTCCTTGGCGCGCTTGGCGCGCTCCGCCTCCTCGTCCTTGACCAGGTGGCACTGCTTGTACTTCTTGCCGGAGCCGCAATGGCACGGATCGTTGCGGCCCAGCTCGCGTCGCGTGGGTTCTGCCAAGGTCCTCCTCCGAGCCTCTCAGTCTAGCGTACTAAGTTAGGGGGGGCACTTGCGCACCATCCGCGACGGGCGCTGCGCGGCCCCCCCTAAGACCCCCCTCGCGCGTCGCCGCCGCTGCGCGTCGCCGGCCGCGCTCTGCGGTCGGCTGCCCCTACTCCCTGCCCTTACCGCAGGCGGCGGGTGAGGCCGAGGATCAGGCCGAAGCCGAACAGGAGTCCCTCGTACGCGGCGAGCACCGTGCGCGTGACCGGGCCCATCTCGCGCTCCCCCACGAGGCGCGCGACGGGGCTCAGCCCCACCTGCGAGCCCTGGAACGCGCGCGCCATCGCGTTCAGGCTGGCGCCGGCCAGCGAGCGGCCGGCCCAGGTGAGGGCAATGCCCGCCAGCGCACAGCACAAGCCGGCGACGAGCGCGGCCATCACGCGCTCGGCGCCGCGAGGGGCGGCCATCCCGCCCTCCGGCCGCGGCGTGGCCAGTGTGTAGCCGAGGCCGGCGGCGGCGCCCAGCCCGAGACCTTCGAGCCCGCCGCCCACCATCCACAGATCCTGGCCGAACAGCGCGGCCAGCGTCCATCGGCCGATCACGTGCGCCGCGAACCCGATCACGGCGCCGCCGAGGGCACCGAGGGCCACCAGGGCCAGGCCGCGCAGCGATCGCGCGAGCGCTTCCGCCATGGCGAGGCCGGCGCCCACGCCGGCCGCCCCCAGGCCGCCGACGAGCGCGCCGACCAGGGCCAGAGGCAGGACCACGCTCGCGCGCGCCGCGGAGCCAGGCGCCAGCACCAGCGCGATGCCGCCCAGTCCGCCGCCGACGAGCCCCGCCGTCGCGCCTCCGGCGGAGGCGCCCGTCCATCGCCGGCCGGCCAGCCGCAGGGCGCGGCGCAGCCGCATGTGGATGAGGATCCGCGCCGCGGTGAGGCCGGCGGGCGCGCCGAGCAGCGGCACGAGGCCGGCGCCGGCCACGTCCCAGCGCGTGTCGCGCAGAAGAGCGCGCGCGGAAGCATGGCCCGGGCGCTGGTCGAGGCGCCGCAGCGCTTCCGCCGTCCCGAGCGCGTGCAGCGCTTCCGCGGCCTCGCGCCGCTCCGCCTCGCCCTCCTCGCCGGCGGCGACCGGCTCCGTCACCAGCAGCCGCGAGAGGGCGGCCTCGTAGGGATCGGCGGGGGCGGCCGCGGACGGGAGCGTGGCGGCCGGAGCCTCGAGCGGTCCGTCATCGGGACCTTCGGCGACGTCCGGGAACACGAACTGATAGCCGTGCCGCGATACCGTCCGCACGAACGCGGGCTCGCGCGACTGGTCCCCGAGCGCGCGCCGGAGGCTGCGCACGGCCTGGGTCAGGGCACCGTCCGACACGACGACGTCGCTCCACACCACGTCCAGGATGTCGCGCCGCGGCACCGCCTCGTGCCGCCGCCGGACGAGGAGGATCAGGAGGTCGAGATAGCGCGGGATGAGCGGCACCTCACGGCCGTCGCGGACCAGGACCCGCCGTCCGGGCGAGAGCGTGAATCCACTGAATCGATAGCGCGACCGGCCGGCGGGAGGCGGTGGGCCCTCCGCCCCTTTCAGCGGTTCCCTCGGAAGCAGAGCTGGGCCAGCTCGTGCGCGCGCTCCGCGCCCACGAAGGCGACGAGGCCGCGCCGGATGGTCTCCTGGAGCGCGGTGAGGACGGCGGGGTCGACCGGGCCCTCACCCACCACGCCGTGCTTCGCGCAGAGGTGTCGGGCGACCGCGTCGGCGGTGTTGGCCCCGAGGTGGGGCGTCAACACCTGGGCGATGCGCGTGGGAACGTCCATCCGTGTACTGGCGAGCCTCCGCGCGGAGGATAGCACGCAGGGAATCGACCGCGATCAGGCCCGCTGGTCCGGACGGACGGAACGTCCGGACGGGCGCCGTCCGAGACGCGTGACCAGCCGGAGCACCTCCGCCACCGCGCGCGCGGACGCCATCTCGCCCAGCGGACGGTGCGGTGCGTCGCCTTCGAAAGCCGCGGGAATGCTGCCCAGGGTGCCTTCGGCCAGCCGGGGGGCGAACTCGTCCAACCATCGCCAGGCCTCGGCCTTCGCCGACTCGCCATGGACGCGGATGAGCGCGTCGAAGTAGAGCGCGGCCAGGCACGGCCAGGCGGCGCCCTGGTCGAGGGACACGGCGCGCAGGCCCCGCTCGCCCGCGGTGCCTTCGTAGCCGGGGTCGGTGGCGGCGAGCGAGCGCACGCCGACGGGGGTGAGAAGGGTTCGGCGCACGACCTCCAGAACGCGCTGCGCCTTGTCGCGAGGCAACAGCGCGTGGGGCAGGCCGATCGCGTGCAGTTGATGCGGGCGGAGAGCGAAGTCCGCGCCGCTTCCGTCCACGACGTCGGCCAGGTAGCCGTGACGGTCGGACCAGAAAGCGCGCAGGAAGGATTCGCGAGCGCGCGCGGCGAGGGCGGCCCAGTCCCCCGCCCGCGCGGTCTGCCCGGCGGCGCGGGCGAGGTCCGCCCCGATGATCAGCGCGCTGTACCACAGCGCCTGGACCTCGACGGCGAAGCCGCGGCGCGAGGTCTCCGCGCCGCGGCCGCTCGCGGTGAGGCCGAGCGGATTGGCGCCGTCCTCGTGGCCGAGCAGGCCCTCCGCGGAGACGCCGACGCCGCGGCGCGTGCCCGCCCGATAGCCCTCCAGGATCGCGAGCAGCGCGCCCTGCAGCTTGGCCCGGATGAACTCGTGATCCCCCGTCGCTTCGCGGAAGCGCTCGACCGTCACCACCCACCACAGGCCGGTGTCGAGCGCCTCGCCGTTGCTGCTCTCGTCGCTCGCGCGGGGACCCACGCGCGGCCCCTCGACCTGCGCGGTGAGATTGAGGAGGAGCGCGCGCGCATCGTCCTGGCGGCCGGTGGCCAGGCACAGGCCGGGGAGCGCGATGAGCGCCTCCCGCGCCGACTTCATGCCCGACGGATAGCCGGACACGATCGCCCGGCCCGCGCTGGGCGCGCGCACGACGAAGGCGTCGGCGGCGCGACGCAGGTCGGGGAGGAAGCCCTCGTTGGCGTCGCCGAGGGCGCGGATGCGGCGCCGCTCACTGGCCACGCGAACCATCGGATCCGTCGAGGGCGGGATGGCGCCCGCCCAGGCCGTGAACGCGGCGGTGGACCCGGGCCGCAGCACGAGGCGAAAGAGGCCGGGGCTGAAGAGGTCCTCCGGCGCGCCCGCGTCGCCCGCGTCCATCACGTACCGGAATCCGCGGTACCAATGGGGATCGGAATCCCAGGTGGCGCCCGCCATGCGCAGGGCCAGGGGCGGGCACTCCGGGTAGGGCTGCAGGACGAAGTCGGGCCCGACGCGCGCGACTTCCGCGCGCGCCGCCGCGTTCTCGCGCTGCCTCTGTTCCGGCTCGCGATAGGCGAGCAGCGGCCGGACCTCGAGCGCGGCGGGTTCCGCCCCCTCGAGCTGGTAGACGAGCACGACCGCCGGCTCGTGGTGAAGACGCGCGACCGTGCGCGAGACGCGGCGGCCTGCGACCTCCCAGGTCAGGGTCGGCAGGGGATCGAGCACGAAGGCGTCGGCGTGCTCGAAGCCGCGCGGATGCAGCGCGTCACCGTAGTCGTTCGTGCCCAGCTCGTAGCGCACCCCATCGCAGGTGACCGCTTCCTCGACGCGCGAGAGGAGGACGAGGCGGGGATGGGCCGGAGTGGCGGCGGTGACGAGGAGCCCGTGTCCGCCACGCGTGTTGAGCCCGAGCACGGTGGACGCGGCCCACCCGCCCAGGCCGTCGGCGAGGAGCCACTCACGCCGCGAGGCGAGAGCCACGTCGCGTACGACCTCGGCCCCCAGCCTCAGCACCCGTGGCCCCCCGGCATCGGCGCGACATTATATGGGGGCCAAGCGCGCGCGCTGCGGCCACCAACGGGATGAGTGGCTGCCACTACCCGGCGGCGGCCTTCCGCTTCGCCTCCGCGCGATGCCTCAGGTACTCGATCACCGCGGGCAGCAGGGAGATGAAGACGATGGCGATGACGACGAGGCTGAAGTTCTGCTTGACCAGGGGCAGGTTCCCGAAGAAGTAGCCGGAGAAGAGGCAGACCGAGACCCACAGGACGCCGCCGATCACGTTGTAGCCGAGGAAACGGGCGTAGCTCATCGCGCCGATCCCGGCCACGAAGGGAGCGAAGGTCCGGACGATCGGGACGAAGCGGGCGATGATGATCGTCTTGCCGCCGTACTTCTCGTAGAAGGCGTGCGTCTTCTTCAGGTGCTCGGGGTTGAAGAAGCGCGATTTCGGGTAGTGGAAGACCCTGGGTCCCAGCCGCGCCCCGATCGCGTAGTTGACGGTGTCCCCCAGGATGGCCGCCGCGCAGAGAAGGAAGAAGAGCGGCCAGAAGCGGAGGATGCCGAGCCCGGCGAAGCTGCCCGCGGCGAAGAGGAGCGAGTCGCCGGGCAAGAGCGGGGTGACCACCAGTCCCGTCTCCAGGAAGACGATCAGGAAGAGCAGGGCGTAGGTGGAGGTGCCGTACCGCTGGATGACCTCGGCCAGGTGTCGATCGAGATGAAGGAAGAAGTCGACGAACCAGTGGATGAGATCCATGTCCTCCCCGTGAAGCCCTGACCGCGACGCGCCAAGCTTTGTATCTTACCAATTGGCCGCGGGTATCATGGCGCCTGCGCGGCAAGGGCCGCATGAGGGCGTCGTGACTGAAGCCGGCCCCAGGATCCTGGGGCGCTACGAGATCCAGGAAGAGATCGGACGCGGGATGATGGGCGTCGTCTATCGCGCCCTCGACCCCGCGCTGGGCCGCACCGTCGCCCTCAAGACGGTGAGCCTCCTGCTCGCGGTGCCCGACGAGGACCGCGCCGGGTTCGAGCAGCGCTTCCTCAACGAGGCGCGCGTCGCCGCCGGGCTCAACCATCCCGGCATCGTCGTGGTGCACGACGTCGGCCGCGACCCGGGCAGCGCCAGCCTGTACATCGCGCTCGAGTACCTGGAGGGCGAGACCCTCTCCGAGCGCGTGAAGCGCGAAGGCCACCTCGATTGGCGCGAGGCCCTGCGCCTGACCGCGAAGGTGGCCGACGCCCTCCACCATGCCCACGAGCGCCACATCGTCCATCGCGACGTCAAGCCCGCCAACATCATGGTGCTCCCGAACGGACAGCCCAAGCTCATGGACTTCGGCATCGCCAAGATCCCGGCCTCGCAGCTCACGAACGCGGGCGAGTTCTTCGGGACTCCGTCCTACATGTCGCCGGAGCAGGCCACCGGCGAGCCCCTCGATGCGCGCAGCGACGTGTTCTCCCTCGGGGCCGTGCTGTACCTCCTGCTGACCGGCACGCGCGCGTTCGACGCACCTTCGGTGCCGGGCATCCTCGCCCGCGTGGCCAACAAGGATCCGCTTCCGCCGTCGAAGCTGACCCCGGGCCTGCCCGCGGTCGTCGACGACGTCGTCGCGCGCGCCCTGGCCAAGGATCCCGGGCAGCGCTACGCCACCGCCCACATGCTGGCCGAGGACATCCAGGACGTTCTCGCGGAGCGCGCGCCGCGCCATCGCGCGACCTGGACGCCTCCTCCACCGGCCGACGACACCATGCGCTCGGGCGCCCGGCCGCCGCGACCACAGGCCCGCCGGAGCCTCCGACCGCGGATCTCCGAAGGGACCCGAGCCTCATGCTCCGGCTCGCGGAGCGCGTCGGTTACCGCGGCGTCCTCGTCCTCGTGGCGCTGGTGGCGGTGGGACTCGCATTCCCCCTGGCCGGACGCCGGGCCGCTCAGTCGTTCCCGATTCCCCTTCCTTCGCTGCTCACGACGGGGGAGCCGGGGCATCTCGAGATCGATTTCGAGCATCCGTTGCGCAGCGGCACCCTGCGCGTCTACGTGGACGACGAGCAGGTGCTGGAGGAGGCGCTCTCCGGAAAGGTGACGAAGAAGATCCTGAACTTCCGTCTGCGCAAGGGGTCGACCAACCAGACGCTCGATGTCGCGCCGGGAGAGCACGTCATCCGGGTCGATGTGGACAGCACGGGATTCGACGCGTCGCGCCGGATCCGCGGGACCTTCAAGAGTGGCGAGACGCGGCGTCTCGAGGCCACCGTGGACGGTCTCATCAAGAAGGAACTGAACCTCATATGGGGGGGATGAATCCGTCCCCGGCCGCGGCGCTGATCGAGGTGACCAAGCAGTTCCCAGGTGGGGTGGCCGCCCTCGATCGGATCTCCCTCTCCGTCCTCGAGGGCGAGATGCTCGTCCTCCTCGGCACCAGCGGCTCGGGCAAGACGACGGCGCTCAAGACGATCAATCGGCTGGTACGGGCCGACCGCGGACAGGTGACGGTGCTCGGACGCGACGTGGAAAGCTGGGACCCCATCGTGCTGCGCCGCTCGATCGGCTACGTGATCCAGGAGGCCGGCCTGCTCCCCCACCTGACCGTGGCCGAGAACGTCGGCATCGTGCCCCGCCTCCTCGGATGGGATCCTTCCCGGCGCGAGGCGCGCACGCGCGCCCTGCTGGAGCTGGTCGGTCTGGACCCCGAGCGCTTCGCGGCCGCGCTTCCCCGGCAGCTCTCGGGCGGCGAGCGCCAGCGCGCGGGGCTGGCGCGCGCCCTGGCCGCGGATCCTCCCCTCCTGCTGATGGACGAGCCGTTCGGCGCGCTCGACCCCCTGACGCGTCGCCGGTTGCAGGACGAGTTCAAGGCCCTGCAGCAGCGGCTGGGCAAGACCGTCGTCCTGGTCACGCACGACGTCCCGGAAGCGCTGCGGCTCGGCGACCGCGTCGCGGTGATGCATGCGGGGCGCGTGGTGCAGGAGGGACCCGCGGCGGAGATCCGCGCGCAGCCGCAGGCCGGGTTCGTGCGCGACTTCCTCGCCGCCGCGTTGCCGTGAGCTTCCTCCTCGAGCGCCGCTCCGAGCTGGCCGGCCTCGTCGTCCAGCACCTGATCCTGGTGCTGCTCTCGACCGCGCTCGCGGTGGCCATCGGCGTCCCCGTCGGGATCCTGCTGACGAGGAAGAAGCACCTCGCCCGGCCCGTGCTGGCCGCGGCGGGCGTGCTGCAGACGATCCCGAGCCTCGCCCTGTTCGGGTTCCTCATCCCGCTGCCGCTCGTCGGCGGGATCGGCGCCCGCACCGCGATCGTCGCCCTCGTGCTGTACGCGCTGCTGCCGATCGTCCGCAACACCTACACCGGCATCCTGCAGGTGGACCCGACGGTCTTGGAAGCCGCCACCGGACTCGGGATGACGGACGGCGAGCGCTTGCGGCTCGTCGAGCTGCCGCTGGCCCTGCCCGTCGTCCTGGCCGGCGTGCGGATCGCGGCCGTGGTTTCCGTCGGCACCGCCACCATCGCGGCCGCAGTGGGAGCGGGCGGCCTCGGCACCTACGTGTTCCGCGGGATCGCCACCGTGGACACGCGCCTCATCCTGGCCGGCGCGGTGCCGGCGGCGGCCCTCGCCCTGGCCGTGGACGCCCTCCTCGCGCGCGTCGAGCGCAGCCGCCGGCCCGCGCGCGCCGCGGGCGCGCTGGCCGCCGTCGTCGTCGCCAGCCTCGTGCTGCTTGCGTTCTCGGCACGTGCGCACTCCGGCCAGACCCAGGTCGTCGTCGGCTCGAAGAACTTCACCGAACAGGTCGTGCTCGGGGAGATCCTGGCCGCCATGCTGGAGGACCGCGGCTTCCGCGTCGACCGCCGGCTGAACCTCGGGGGGACGACGTTGTGCCACGAGGCCGTGCGCTCCGGCCGCATCGACGTCTACGTCGAGTACACCGGCACCGCGCTGACGGAGATCCTGGGACGGCCCGCGCGCAGCGATCGCGAGGGCGTCCTGGGCGATGTGCGCACGGGCTACGCCCCCCTGGGGTTGACCGTCGGTGCCCCGCTCGGGTTCAACAACACGTTCGCGCTGGTGATACGGCCCGACACCTCACGCCGCCTCGGCATCCGGCGCCTGTCCGACCTGGCCCCGCACGCGGCCACCTTGAGAGTCGGGCTCTTCGGGGAGTTCATCGAGCGTGCCGACGGCCTGCCCGGGCTGATGGCCGCCTATGGCTTCCGCCTCGCCGTCCCGCCCACGGAGATGGACCTGGGCCTCCTGTACCCCGCGCTGCTGGCGGACCGCGTCGACGTC
>WNFI01039641.1_pt1 | contig 16459 bp, 12 predicted proteins | sample 5400471 | NCBI WGS metagenome assembly WNFI01 (sample SAMN13153348, study PRJNA577476) | soil metagenome | isolation source: 100 cm saprolite on Douglas fir-dominated hillslope | place: USA:California | collected 2013-09-17 | reverse complement strand
CAGCCGCAGCACCGTGCGTCCGATCGTGGTCTTGCCGCAGCCGGACTCCCCGACGAGGCCGACGGTCTCGTTTTCCCTGAGATAAAAGCTCACGCCGTCGACCGCCGGAATCACGCGCCCCTGGCCGGTCAGCATCGAGATCAGGCCGCGGCGCTGCTTGTAGTCCTTGCGCAGGTCGGTGACCTCGAGAATAGTGCGGTTCATGCTTTCCCCGCCGCCGGGTACAGCCAGCAGCGCACCTTGTGACCGGGGGCGACCTCGCCGAGCGGGGGCTCCAGTCCGGCGCAGTTTTCGCGGATCGCCTCGGTGACGCGGTTGCAGCGACCGTAGAAGCGGCAACCGCGCGGCACCTCGATGGTATCGAGCACCTCGCCTTCGATCGCCTGCAGATAGCTTTTCCGGCGTATCGTCTCCGCGCTCGGGATCGAGGCGAGCAGCGCCGCGGTATACGGGTGGCGCATCGTCGCCTCCGGCGCGAGCACCTCGGCTGCGCGACCGGTCTCCACCACCGTGCCGCCGTACATCACCGCAATGCGATCCGAGAGTCGCTGGATCACGCTGATATCGTGGCTGATGAGGAGCGTGGTAATGCCGGTCTCGGCCTTGAGCTCGGCGAGCAAATCCACGATGCGGGACTGGATGGTGGCGTCGAGGCCGGTGGTGGGCTCATCCGCGATCAGGAGCGAGGGCTCGGCGGAGAGCGCCATCGCGATCATGGCGCGCTGGCACATGCCGCCGGACATGCCGAAGGGGAAGTTGTCGAAGCGCAGCCTGGGTGAATCGATGCGCACGCGCTCGAGCCAGTGGACCGCGCGTTCCCTGGCTTCGCTTTCGCCCTTCAAGTTCGTGTGCAGGCGGATGGTCTCCACGAGCTGTTTGCCGATCGTGGAGTAGGGGTTCAGCGCGGAACGCGGATTCTGGAAAATCATGGCGATCTCTTTGCCGCGCACGCCCGCCATCAGCGTCTCCGAGTGTTTGCGCCAGCCGCGCTCGTCCTTCTCCACTGCCATGACGCGCCCTTCCTGCTCCGTGACGCGCGCGTATTTCTCCAGACCGTCGAGCAGGTTGCGCCGCACGCCGTTCGAGTGCAGGTGGATGCTGCCGCTGATCACGCCCGGCCCGGCCGTAACGAGGCCCGCGGCCGAGAGCGCGGTGACGCTCTTGCCGCTGGTTATCGATGGCGAGCAGAGGCGCGTCCATCACTTCCTCCGCTTGCCTTCGAGGACGTTGTTGAGCCCGTCGCCGAGCAACTGGAATCCGAGGATGGTCGCGAGGATGGCGAGCGCCGGCGCGGTCGAAGGCCAGAAGTTGCCCTGCAGGAAATAGTTTGCGCCGGCCTGGACCATGTTGCCCCATGAAGGCGTGGGTTCCTGCACGCCGAAGCCGAGGTAGCTCAAACTCGTCTCGACCAGGATCGCCTCCCCCATGCCCAGGGTAGCCTGGATCACGAGCAGCGCGCGGCAATTCAACCACAGGATATGCTTGAGAATGACCGTATGCGCCGGCAGGCCCAGGGCATGAGCGGCCTCGATAAAGCTCTTCTGCCGGAGAAATGCGATCTTGCCCGCGATCAGGTTGGCGATCACCGGCATGCCGGTGACGCCGACGACGACCATGACGTAATAGATGTCCGGTTTGAATGCGGCGATCACCAGCAGGATCAACACCAGGCGCGGGAACGAGTCGAGCAGGTTGTCGAAGTAGGTGATGATCGTATCGAACCAACCGCCGCGGTACCCGGCCAGGACGCCGAGAATGCTTCCTCCGACGACGGAGATCGTGATTGCGAGCAGTCCGGGGAGAAAGTATGCCTGGATGCCGAGAATCAACCGCGCCTGCAGGTCGCGCCCGAGGAAGTCGGTGCCGAGCGCATGTCCGGAGGTGAACGGCGCCGCGTTGATCAGGCCGACGTCCATTGCTTGCGGATCGTAGGGCAGCCACCCGAACGCCCCGAGCAGGTACGAAGCCACCACCACCGCCACCACCAGCATGCCGTAGGCCACGTAGACGAGATCGAGCGGCCCCGCCCGCTGCCGCAGATGACCGGGAAGTCGCGGTCCTGCGCTGCCTGCCAAGCCATGCGCCCCATGCCGGGCCAGTTGAACACCTGCTCGACGATCACCGCACCGCCGAGCAGGAACGGGATCTTGGCGCTCATGATCTCGGTCACGGGGATCAGGAAACCCTCCTTGAAGGCATGGCGCCACACCGCAGCGCCCTTGGCGCGCGCGGTGCGGATGTAGTCTTCGGCCAGTACGCGCGACAGCTCCTCGCGCAGGTGGCGGATCATTTCCGAGAGCGTGCCGCTCGCGATCCCGAGCACGAAGATCGGCACGAGGAAATACAGCCACGCGTGCTCCTGCTTGGTCGCCGTTCCGGAGATCAGCGGGAACATGCCGAACTCATGGATGAAGACGTAGACCACGATGTAGCCGAACCAGAACACCGGCACTGCAGAGAGGACGTACGCTGCTATGGTCGCCGCGGTGTTGCCGGCGGTGTCGCCGTGCGCGGCCGCGTGCACGGCGATCGGCACCGCGATCAGGAGCGTGAGCGCGAGCGAGCCGAGCGTGAGGGTGAGCGTGTAGACGCCGACGCGCGCGAGCTCAGGCAGTACCGGCAGGCCGGTGCGGATCGAGTTGCCGAAGTTTCCCTGCAGCATCTTTCCGAACCACGCCGCGTACTGCCCGTACCAGGTCCGGGGTACGCCGAGCGCCTCGCGCATGCCGAGGGCGAGCTGCGAGCTGGGCGACTGGCCCTCGAGCAAGACGTTGAGAGGGTCGCCGGGCGCGAGATAGAGGATGGCGAACACCACCACGCTCACGCCGAAGAGCAGCAATGCCGTGATCCCGAGCTCGCGCACGAGCACGAGGGTGACGGGCTTGATCGCGGCGAGCTTCACGGGGACCCCATCCTCCGGTGCCTGTCATTCTGAGGAGCGTAGCGACGAAGAATCTGTTTTTTACGTAAAGCAGATCCTTCGCTTCGCTCAGGATGACGCCGTAGCCGGCGTCACTTCTGTTCGCTGGCGGGAATGAACCACTCGTCGGCGAACGAGAAGAACTTGTACGGGTGGATCTGCACGCGCCGCAGCTTCTTGTGGTACGCGCTGTAGTTGGTGAGCGTCCAAAGGAAAGTGTAGGGCTGCTCCTCGGCAAGGATCGCGTGAAGCTTGCGGTTGATCGTCCGGCGCTTCTCGTGGTCGAGCGTGAGCTTGCTCTCGACGATCAGCCCGTCCACTTCGGGGTTGGAATACCCGCCGAAGTTGTTCTTCCAGTCGCCGATCTCGGCCGAATGGAACAGCGATGAGATGTCCGCCGAGTCGTCGAACACCCAGGACGCAAACATGATGTCGAAGTTGTGCTCGAGGAAGACGTCCTCTTTCCACGCCTGCCATTCCTTGAACTCGACGGTGATCGCGATGCCGGCGCTCTTTAGATAATTCTGGAACGCGAGCACCACGCGCTTGACCGCTTCGCTCTCCTTCTCGATCGGGACCTTGAGCGAGAGAACGAGCTTCTTGCCGTCCTTCTCCATGATCCCGTCGGCGCCGGGCCTGAAACCCGCCTCCGTGAGCAACGCGCGCGCCCGCTCCGGGCCGAACGGCAACGGCTTGACGTCGAGGTTGTACGCCCAGCTGCCGGGCGCGAACGGGCCGGAGATCACGGTGCCCTGGCCGTTGAAGAACGAGTCGAGCATCTCCTGGCGGTTGACCGCAACAGTGATCGCCTGGCGCACGCGCCGGTCCGCGAGCAAAGGGTTGCGCACGTTGTAGCCGAAGAACGAGTACGACAACGCGTTGTACGGTTGCAGCACGAAGCGCTTGTCGCCCTGCACCTCGGGGAGGTTCCGTGGATTGACCAGGACGATCATATCGATGGGTCACGGTCTGGAGCATGTACGGCCCGGTGCCGATCGGGCTGTGGGCGAACCGGTCCTCGCGCGTGAGGTACTGCGGGTTCGCCGGGCCGTGCTTGGGGATGATCTTGAAGCTGAACTTCGCCAGCGCGTTCAGGATCGGGCGCTTGAGCGTGATGACCACCGTGTAGTCGCCGGTCTTCTCCACTTTTTCCATGAACTCGTAGCGCACCTTGAGGGGCGTGATGGTCTTGGGGTGCATCATGATGTTGTAGGTGAACACCACGTCGTCCGCAGTAAACGGCCGCGGCGCCTCGCCCTCGCGCGGATGCCACTTCACGTCCTTGCGCAGGAAGAACGTGAATACGCGGCCGTCCTTGGACGCCTCCCAGCGCTCGGCCAGCTCGGGCACGATTTCCTGCTTCTCGTCGATGCCGACCAGGCCGTTGAACACGAGCTCGGTGATGCGCAGCGAGATCGTCTCGTTGCTCGTGATCGGGTCGAGCGTCGCCGGCCGGCCGTACTCGCTGTAGTTGAGATTGCCGCCGTCGGGACGCCCGTCGCCCTTCGGCGCGGCATGCGCCGGAAAGCACTCGTTGACTCCGACAGTTGTGATTCGTCCTGCGGCTTTCTCAAAGTATCTTCACGTCGCCGGCGCTGCGCTGCTCCATGGAGTAGACGCCCTGCATCGCTTCCTGAATCTGGCGCACCACGGGAAACTCCTTGCTCATCTCGAAGAAGATCTCGAGGCCTTCGGAGAATTTCTTGGTCCGGTAGTAAGCCTCGGCCAGCCCGGCGAGCATTTCCGGGTCATTGGCCTCGATCTTGTTCTTGTTGCTCTTGTCGCGCCCGGCCTCCATGTAGGAGATGGCGCGCGCGTAGTCCTTCTTCCGAAGATAGTAGCTGCCGAGCGCAAAGTTGAGCCGCTGGTAGCGTCGGCCGTCGCCCGCCTCGGTCACCTGGCCGACGCGCGCGAGCACCTTGCCGCATTGGGCCTGGGCGTCGGCGCAGCCGAGCACGATGTCCGCCAAGACCTCGGGGTCGCTGCCCTGCTCCGCCATCGCGGTCCAGGCGCTCTCCGCTTCGGCGCGCCGGCCTTGGCGGTGCGCGAGCAGCGCCTGACGCGCCAGCGCGCGCTGGCGGTACTGATCCGGCGCCTGCGGCCGGGCGAGGAAGGCTTGCACGTACGTCGACGCCTCGTCGCTCGCGCCCAGATCGCTCAATGCCTCGGCAAGATAGTATTCCGCGCTCGGTTTCATGCGCGCGTCGCCGGCGGCCTGCTCGAGCTGACGCCGCGCGAGCTCGCGATAGAGCCGCGTCAGGTCCGTGAACAGGGCGAGGTCATAGAGGTTGATGCTCTTGGCAGTCCCCTTGACCGCCTTGAAATTCTCGACGTAGGACGCCATTCCCAGGTCGGCTGCGCGCGCCACGGCGAGCGCCCTGTCGGGCGCGCCGGTCGCGGTATAGATCTCGATGAGATAGCGCCGCGTGCGCGGCGATAACTCGCGTGTGCGGCTCGCCTCGTCCGCTACGCGCCGCAACGATTTTGGGTCCATGAGCTGGGCGCCGCCTTGGGCCGCGGCGCGCGCCAGCGCGATTTCCGCCGCTCCGCCTGCGCCGGCCGCATTGGCAGTCCAAAGGCCGCGCGCCCGTTCCGCGTCGCGCTGCGCCCACAAGACGCTCCCTAGGCCGACGCTGGCGATCGCCTGGTAGCGCTTCTCGATACCCGGGTCGGCGCGGACCTGCTCGAAATGGCGCTTCGCCGCGGCCGCGTTTCCGCGCGCGAGCAGCGCCTCCGCGAGGTGCAGCCGCGCGTAGCGGCTGCGGTCTTCGGTGCGTGTCTTGAGCAGCTTGTCGAGATATTCCAGCTCGGCCGCAGCGGCGGTGCGGCCGAGCGCCTCGTGCAGATCGGCGTTGCGCAGGTAGATCATGCCGAGCACGAGTTGCGCCTGCGGCCGGCGCTCGGCATCGGGGCGCGCAAGCGCGTCTTCGAGCAGGCGCGCGGCCTGCTCGTAGCGGCGCTTCTCGTAGAGCTTCATCGCCGCCGCCACCGGGTCGTCGGCACCACGCACCGGCGCGCTCGCGACCAGCGTCACCGCGAGCGATACCACGAGCAAAGGGGCGACCAGCGGCGCGAGCAGCGAGGCGAATGACAGGCGATGGCAGGTACCGCGGCGCGTCACGGCGTCAGTCCTTGAGCTTCGCGAGGTACACCTGGTCCCACTGGTCGACCTGGGCTCGAAACGCGATCACGCCGCTCGCCGAGCAGGTGACGTCGTGGTTCATCTTGGTCCCCGTGCGCACGAGCATGCTCGTGCGGCTGTCGACGTCGGCGATGTAGATCGGGTTATAGGCCTGCCTTTCGTTGCGCACGTACACGATGCGGCGGTTGTCCGGCATCCACGCCGGCCCGCGCTCGATGTCCGGGATCACGTCGGTCGCCACCACACGCGCCGCGAGCCCCTCGCCCTGGGTCGGGTCCGATCCGTCCGCGGCAACGACCACGATGGCCCAGGTCTTGGGATCGTCGGCGGGGTTGTAGTTGCTGTAGAAGGCGAGGCGCTTGCCGTCCGGCGACCACACCGGCCGCAGATCGTCGTAACGCCAGCTGCTGAACGGTTTCGGCGGCACCGGCGGTATGCGCCCGGGTTCGAGCACGTAGACGTCGTGGTTCTCGTTGATGCCCTGGATGACCGCGAGCCGCTTGCCGTCGGGCGACCACTGCGGGTAGAGATAGGGCCACTCGCCGTGCGTCACTCGGGTCGTGGCCTTCGTGGCGAGATCGAGCAAATAGACGTCGCCTTGTCCGCTGCGGCCGGAGATGAACGCGATCTGGTCGCGTGCCGGCGACCAGTGCGCGTGTCCGTCCTTCTCCCTGTGGGTCGTAATGCGTGCGATGCGGCCGTCGGGCTCGCGCAGGTACAGGTCGTAGTTGCCCTCGCCGCCGTTGCTCATGAACACGAACCGCTTGCCGTCCGGCGACCAGCTGATGCCGGAGTTGTAGCTGGTCTCCTCCACGACCTCGGGAAAAAAGAAGCGACTCTGGCCGGGCGCGACCGCGGACTGCTGATGAATGATCTGAACGATCTCGCCGTTCGTGCGCACGATGGCGATTTCCTTGTTGTCGCCGCGCGAACGCTCGAATGCGACCAGGTCGCCTGCGGGCGACCACACCGGGTTCGAGTCGTTGCGCCCGCGGGCGATGGGAACGAGCGGCCGCACGAACTCCGGCTCGATCCCGGCCGGCTCGCCCGCGCTCGCCGCCGCCGGCTCTTCGCCGACCGCAGGCAATGCAGCCGCGGGCAACGCGAGCGCGACGAACAGGGCCATCACGGAGCGCCGGAGATGCATCGCCTTCGGGCCGCCGCGATTACGGTTCCTGGATCTGATCGCGTAGGTGTCGTGCACCGCCTCGTCGTACTCCGCGCTCGGGAAGAAGCGCGTGTTCTGCTTGGCGGTCTGCAGCGCCTTGATCGCCTTGGCGAAGTACGTGGACGCGGCGGTGCGGTCGCTGTCCACCAGGCGGTTGCCTTTCTCGCAATACGCATGGCCGAGGTTGGTGAAGGTGACCGCGAACTGTTTGTAGATCAGCTGCTGGTTCTCGGGCAGCGCCAGCACGGACTCGAACTCGGCGATCGCGCGGTCATAGTCCTCCTTCTCGTCGAGGTAGATGTCGCCCAGGCGCCGGTGCGCCTCGGCATAGTCCGGGTGCTCGCGCTCGGTGGAGGCGTAGGCCTTGATGGCGCCCTCGATGTCGCCTTTCTGGCGCTCGCGCTCGCCGATCTTGAGGAAATCCTTTTGCAGCACGATGCGGCGCTCGCCGGTGCGGTCTTCCTCCTTCTGGGTGAATTCCATGACCTCGAAGAAGTCCCGGTAGTCCTCGCCGTAGGTGAGGCGCACGCTGTGAAAGCCGAGAGTGATCTGCTTGCCGCCGGTGATCGGCGTCTTGCCGATCTGCTCGTCGTCGATGTAGACGGTCGCCTGAGACGGCGCGGAGTCGACCTTGAACAGGACATTGTTGGCCGCGAGCAAGAACTCGCGCGCTTCACCGCTCTTGTCGACTCTGATCTTGTCGGTGCGCTGCTGGTAGCCGTGGCGGTACAGCGTGAGCGTATAGTTGCGGCCGAGCCGCAGCGGGACCTCCGCCTGGCCGTTCGTCCCCGTCGCACCGGCCCACTCGCCGTTCAAGTAGACGCTGGTGCCCGCGAGCGGGTTGACGTCCGTGCCGACGCCGCCCTTCGCGCTGAGCAGGAAGTACGTGCGCCGATCGCCCTCGTCGCTTTCGCGTCCGGTGCGCCGTACCACGCGATCGCCGATCTGCACCTTCTCGCCCTGCTTCAGCGTTGCGACCTCGGCAAGCGAGCTCGCGTCTTCGCCGCGCTTGACCTCTATCCTGCCGGTCTCGCGGTAACCCGCCACCTTGCCGCCCTCACCGAACGTGCGCGTGGTCAGCGTGAATTCGGTGCCGCGGCCGATACGCCAGTTCTTGCCGATGTTGATGCGGTAGCGATCATCCTCCTGAGCGACTATCGTGCCCTCGAGCGGGAAGCGCTCGATAACGTTGTTCGCAATGTCGCGCACCGCGCCGTTGATCCCGCCGGCGCTGCGGGTGCGCCCGATCTCCGAGAAAATGATCTTGCCGTTCGCGGTGTGGAATTTGACTTCGACCAGGTAGCCGTCGTCATCCTTGGCAACGCTTCCGAGCGCGATCATGTCCACGGTCGCCCGCAGTGGAGTGTCCTGCCAGCCCTTGGTCGTGATGCGCTCGATGCTGAGCTTGCGCTGATTGACCTCGGCCTGCAGCCTCTCCGAGGGCACCTCGCGGAACGCCGGAAACTTGAACAGCTGCGTCGCCAGCGTCTGCCCGGCCTGGGCCGCGAGCTCCTTCAGGTCCACGCCCGGCGTGTTGCCGACGACGCGGTAGATGCCGATACGGATCGGCCTGGGCGTGGTCGGGTAGAAGTAGCGCTGGAGGTTGACTTGCCCTTCGAGCTTGACCGTGGTCTTCCACGCCGCGGGAACGTAACCGGGCGCTGCGAGCGCTATCACGGCCTTCTTGCCGGGCTCGCCGCGGTAGTCGTACGTGTAGCTGCCCTGCGCGTCGGTCTTGCCGACGGTCTTGCCGTCTATGCTCACGCTCAGGCCCGGCACCCCGCCCGTGCGTCCGTACTCGTCGGTCAGCGCCTTGATCGCCACGACGGTCTGGCGGTTGAGGGCGACTTCGACCACCTGGCCCGGATCGAGCTGACGTGTCGCGCGGTAGGTGCTGAAACCGATCTTGGCGACGCTGAGCTCGGCTCCTTTCGCCGGCTGCGTCCGATAGGAGTACACGAATTCGCCCTTGGCATCGGTGACGCCTTCCTCCTTGCCGTCGACCGTCACCCCGGCCTCGGGCACGGGCGCACCCGCTTCGCTCACGCGCACGGTGACGTAGCGCGTCGCCTTGAGATCGGCCTCGACGCGGTACGTGACGATCTCATCGCCCTTCGGAAGCTTCACGAGGAAGGCCGTTTTCCATGGATCGATGCGGTAGCCGGGCGCTTCCTTGCTCACCGTCACTTCGACCTCGGTGCCGGCTTTCTTGCGCAGGCGCTTTGCGAACGCGCCTTGTGCGTCCGTGACGCCGAGCTCCTCGCGATCTACGGTGACCTTCGCCTGTGCCGCGGGCTGGCCGTCGATGCGCGCCTTGACCTCGATGTCCAGGCGCTCGCCGCACGCGCCGAGCAGGGCGGTGATAAGCAGGATGGGAAGAAAACGCGGGTGCGTTGTGGCCATGGTGATACCTCGGTTATGGCGTTTGGTTTAGGGAGCGCGGCGGATAACGTCCGCTCACATCGCGGGCGGCTGGATATTGACCTCGCCGGGATTGATGATCTTGTCTTCGTCGGTGGCCGAGCCCTTGATCGACTTCCGCTTGGCCTCCTGGATCTTCGGCAGCTTGAACTGGACCTTCTTGCCGAAGAAGGTGCCGACCTCGGGACGATTCGAATTCGCCTTTCTCGTCCACCGTCGCGGAGCTCGAAGCCTGCTCGACCGCGGCGGTCGTATTGATCATGTTGACCACTGCCCCCTTCGGACTCTCGTTCGCGATCGGTTGCTGGCGGCTGTCAACGAGCAGCACCGTGCCATGAATCGTGGCGCCACAGCCGGACGTCACCAGCAGGGGGGCGATTAGGACAAGCAGCGTTCTTGCAGTCATGAACTTTCTCCAGTTGATCGTCGGCGAGTTCCACGGGTTGGTCACGCCGCGCGAGGACGAGCGCGCGGCGGCGTTCGGCTTGAAACCGCGGTGGGCCCACAACCGCTGACTCGGCCGGTCTGCAGCCGGTCTCGTTCTCGCGATTCGGTGTTCGCTTTGATTTCCAAATTGTGGATCCGGGTTCGGCACAACCAAGCCGTGGCGGCGCGAATGTCCATAGAACATTCGCGATAATCCCACCTAACCCGTGGTCTGGCGCTCGGCGGCGCGGACGCACGTTGAGTGTGCCCGCAGCTTCTCCCCCCCTCGCCCAGCCGAGCTACAGGCGCGTGTGGAGCGGGGATTATAACCGAGATTCGGGAAAGTCTAAGGGGAGAGGGTAGGCACGTCTTGCGCGCAGGCGCGGATGGCCGATCACGCCGACTCCACCCTGTCGCGGCCCCGATACTTGGCGTCGTACAGGGCCTGGTCCGCCGCGCGCAGGAGCGCCGCCGGAGTGGTGCCATGGTCCGGAAAAGCCGCGACCCCCAGCGAAATGGTGATCACGTCGAGAGTGTGATCCTCGTATTTCAGCTTGAGCTCCTGCACTGCCCTGCGTATGTTCTCCGCGCGCTGGGTCGCGATCTGCATCGACGCCTCGGGCAGGAGCACGGAGAATTCTTCGCCGCCTACGCGGCACGCGATGTCGCTCTGGCGGACAAATCCCTGCAGCAGGAGGCCCACGCGCCGCAGGACTATATCGCCCGCGCCATGGCCCAGCGCGTCGTTGATGCGCTTGAAGTGATCGATGTCCATCGTGACGATGGAGAGGGGATGTTTCTTGCGGTCCGCGCGCGCCAGTTCGCGCAAAAGGTACTCCTCCAGAAAACGGCGGTTGTACAAGCCGGTGAGCGAATCCCGGATCGATTGTTCATGCAAGCTGTCGCGGGCTCTCAGATTGGCGAGCGCAAGACTGGTCTCTTCCGCGAGCGCCACCGCCAGATTCAAGTAGGACTCCATCGAGCCGGCGATTGCCGGAGCAGTCGATTCCTCCTCCACGCACCGCAAGTGCAGCAGCCCGAGCGTCTCGCCCTCCGCGAAGAGCGGAACGCACAGATACGGCTGCGCCGATTTCGAATCCGCAGTGACGTGCACGCAGAGCAACTCGGACTTCGGATCCCGGACCCGGTGGGGCTGCGACTGGCGCAATCCCCAGCAATCCTGGATCGCGAACGTCTGCCCGCTGAGCGATTTGTCACCCCAGCTGGCGACCGGCTCCAGGTGCTTTCCAGGAGGATGAGCAAGATACAGCTTGCCGTTCGTGCCCTGGAACAATTGAGGGCCGAAACATTCGATGGTCGCGTAGACTTCGGCCGCCGTCACGCTGGCCCTGAGATACCGGTTCAGATTGCGAAGCGTGACGTGTTGAACATAGAGCTGTTCCAGTTCCCGGGTCTGATCGGCGTACATGCGCGACAGGCGCGAGATCGCGGACTCCTGCGCCTTTCTTTTTTTGCGTTCTTCGGCCTCCTTGATCGCGCGATCGAACGTCGCAGGAAGGTCGGCGAGGCTCGTCGTGTAGACGCTATCGGTCGTCGCGCGCTTGCGCGTTTCGGCTGCGGTTTCCTCGCTGTGCGTTCCAGAGACGAAAATGAACGGCGTATCGGGGCAAAGGCTTTGCGCCTTCGCCGATGCGACGAACCCGCTGAAGTGCGGCATGGAGGCGCTGTAAAGAATGGCGTCCGGAACTGCGAGCTCTATCTGGCGCGCGAAGTCCTCGGCCGTCTCGACGCGGCGTGACTCGAACGCGATCCCCGCTCGAATCAGCATGAGAATCTGCAGATCGGCAACGACCTGGACATCCTCGACGATCAGGATCTTATGCATTGGCGATCGTCACAGGATGAAGCGCTGCCCCCCAACGAATTACCGCACGGCGCGAATCTTCAGACCCGAGAGGGTTCTTTTGTCTCCGAAGTGTAATGGAAAATCAGGCTAAAGTGATCCGATCTCGTGAAAATGACAGTGCCTCCCGGCGCTGTGATTCGATCTCTCGCGCTCCTCGTCCGCGCTCAAAATCGGTTCCCTTTCGTTTCAGTGCGTTAAGCGGTTGGGGGTGTAAGATTCGCCGGCTGGGACCGCGGCAAGGTTGCGGCGGTGCGCGGCCGAGGAGGACCCCGTGACGGAACAGCGCGACACCTTTCCGCGCCTGCTGCTGCACCAGGCGAAAGTGCGGCCCGACAGGCCGGCGTTCCGGGAGAAGGACCTGGGCATCTGGCAGACCTGGACCTGGGCTCAGATCGCGGGCGAGGTTCGCATTCTCGCCTGCGGCCTTGCCGCACGGGGATTCGAGCGCGGCGACCGCCTCGCGGTGATCGGCGACAACCGGCCGCGCCTGTATTGGGCCATGATGGCCGCGCAGGCCCTGGGGGGCGTGCCCGTGCCGCTTTACCAGGACGCCGTCGCAGGCGAAATGGCGTTCGTGCTCCAGGACGCCGATATCGGCTTCGCCGTCGTCGAAGACCAGGAGCAGGTCGACAAGCTCTTGGAAGTCCTGCCGCAGTGCCCCCGGTTGAAGCACATCTTTTTCGACGACCCGCGCGGGCTGCGCCATTACGGACAGGCGGAGCTGACCGCGTTCGAGGACCTTCAGGCGGCCGGAAGGGGGTTCGCGCAGGGCAATCCGGACTTCTTCTCCGACGAGCTCGGGAAGGGCCGGCCTTCCGATGTCGCGGTGATTCTCTATACCTCGGGCACCACCGGTCAGCCCAAAGGCGTATCCCAGACGCACGCTGCGATGATCCAGACGGCACGGGTGCTCGTGGCCTTCGACGGCTTCACCGATAAGGACGACATTCTGTGCTACCTGCCCATGGCCTGGGTCGGGGATTTTCTCTACTCCTACGCGCAGATGCACATCGCCGGGTTCTGCCTCAACTGCCCCGAGTCCCCCGACACCGTGATGACCGACCTGCGCGAGATCGGCCCGACCTATTACTTCGGGCCGCCGCGCGTGTACGAGAGCATCCTCACCCAGGTGATGATCCGCATCGAGGATGCGGGCTGGATCAAGCGGCGCATGTTCCACAGCTTCATGGCCGTCGCCAAGCGCGTCGGGATGGGAATCCTCGAAGGCAAGCCCGGGATACCGCTCAAGGACCGGCTGCTCTACCGGCTTGGCGAGATCCTCGTATACGGACCGCTCAAGAACGTGCTGGGCATGTCGCGCATTCGCGTCGCCTACACCGGCGGCGAGGCGATCGGCCCGGACCTGTTCGATTTCTACCGGTCCATCGGCATCAACCTGAAGCAGCTCTACGGGATGACCGAGACCTGCGTGACGGTGTGCATGCACGCCTCGGGCGACGTCAAGCTCGAGACCGTGGGCCCGCCCATGCCCGGGGTCGAGGTACGCATCGCCGATTCGGGCGAAGTGCTGGTGCGCTCCCCGGGTCTCATGAAGGAATACTACAGGCGGCCCGACGCGACGCGCGAGGCGATCGACGCGGAGGGTTTCTTCCACACCGGTGACGCGGGCTATTTCGATGCCCGGGGCCACTTGAAAATCATCGACCGCGCAAAAGACGTGGGCAAGCTCGCCGACGGCACCTTGTTCGCGCCGAAGTATCTCGAGAACAAGCTCAAGTTCTTCCCCTACATCAAGGAAGCAGTGTGCTTCGGCCAGGGGCGCGACAAGGTCTGCGCGTTCATCAACATCGATACGGCCGCGATCGGCAACTGGGCCGAGCGGCGCAACCTGCCGTATAGCGGCTACGCGGACCTCGCCTCGCAGCCCGCGGTACTCGATCTCGTCCGCGATTGCGTGGAGAAGGCCAACCGCGATCTCGCCCAGGACCCCACGCTCGCCAACTCGCAGATCCGGCGCTTCCTCGTCCTGCACAAGGAGCTCGAGGCCGACGACGGCGAGCTCACGCGCACGCGCAAGGTACGGCGCCGCCACATCGGAGACAAGTACGCCGTGCTGGTCGACGCTCTCTACTCGGACAAGACGAGCTGTTTCGTCGTGACGCAGATGCGTTTCGAGGACGGCCGCACCGGAACGGTGTCGGCCGACCTGCAGATCGTGGAGGCGAAGACATTCAGCGCTGCCGCGGCGAGGAAAGCGGCCTGAAACCCCTTTCGCCTGACATGATGGGAGGCAGGAAAATCGGCCGGGCGATCCTCGAGATCGACGACGTCTCGCTCGCTTTTGGCGGGGTGGTCGCACTCCAGGGCGTTTCCTTCGATGTCCGGGAGCACGAGATCCGCGCCATCATCGGCCCGAACGGCGCCGGCAAATCCTCGATGCTCAACGTCATCAACGGGGTCTACCACCCGCATCAAGGGACGGTCGCCTTCAAGGGCCGCAAGCGCCGCAACGTGGATCCTCACGAGGCCGCCCGCCAGGGCATCGCCCGGACTTTCCAGAACATCGCCCTCTTTCGCGGCATGACGGTGCTGGACAACATCATGACCGGGCGCAACCTGAAGATGAAATGCAATTTCCTGCAGCAGGCAGTCTATTGGGGGCCGGCGAGGCGCGAAGAGCTCGAGCACCGCGCCAAAGTCGAGGCGGTCATCGATTTTCTCGAGATCCAGCACATCCGCAAGACCCCGGTGGGCCGGCTGCCCTACGGCCTGCAAAAGCGCGTCGAGCTCGCGCGCGCTCTTGCTGCGGAGCCGGAGCTGTTGTTACTCGATGAACCCATGGCCGGAATGAACCTCGAGGAAAAGCAGGACATGAGCCGTTTCGTCCTCGACGTCAACGACCAGATGGGGACATCCATCGTGCTGATCGAACACGACATGAGCGTCGTCATGGACCTCTCGGATCGGGTGGTCGTGCTGGACTACGGGCGCAAGATCGCCGACGGCACGCCCGACGAGGTGCGCAACAACCGGGGCGTGATCGACGCGTATTTGGGAGTCGCGCACTAGCATGCAATTTTTCTTCGAGGTGCTGATCGGCGGGCTGCTGGCGGGGGTGATGTATTCGCTGGTGGCGCTTGGCTTCGTCCTGATCTACAAGGCCTCGGGCGTGTTCAATTTCGCTCAAGGGGCGATGGTCTTCTTCGCGGCCCTGACGACCGTAGGATTCATCTCGATGGGCGCCCCGTTCTGGGTCGCGGTGGCGCTCGCTCTTCTCGCGATGGTGGCGCTCGCGTTCTTCACCGAGCGGCTGGTGCTGCGCCCGCTCGTCAACCAGCCTCAGATCACGCTCTTCATGGCGACCATCGGCCTGGCCTTCTTCATCGAGGGCATTGCGCAGCTCACCTGGGGCGCCAACGTCCACGCGCTCGACCTGGGCATAGCCGACGAGCCGATCGAATGGGTGATGGGCAATACCGGGATGAACATCAGCAAATTCGACCTCGTCGCCTCCGGGATCGCGGCGGCGCTGGTCGCGGTGCTCGCGGTGTTCTTCAACAAGACCCGCACCGGGCGCGCGCTGCGCGCGGTCGCCGACGACCATCAGGCGGCCCTCGCCGTCGGCATCTCGCTCCACAGGATCTGGGTGATCGTGTGGATGGTCGCCGGATTCGTCGCGCTCGTGACCGGGCTGCTTTGGGGTGCGCGCAACGGCGTGCAGTTCGCGCTTACCTTTCTCGCGCTGAAGGCGCTGCCGGTGCTGATCCTTGGCGGGTTCGAATCGATCGCGGGGGCCATCGTCGGCGGGCTTATCGTAGGCGCATCGGAAAAACTCGCCGAGGTCTACATCGGCCCGCACGTCGGCGGCGGCATCGAGTCCTGGTTTCCCTACGTGCTGGCGCTCGCTTTCCTCCTGGTGCGCCCCGAGGGCTTGTTCGGCGAACGGCGCATCGACCGGGTCTGACGGCGAATCATGCTCTACCGCGAAGCCGGACAGTTCAAGACCACCTACGCCGCGGACCAGCAGCTCTTCCCGATCCGCCAGGACCGGATCGGCATGGCGATCCTTCTCGCAGTGGTCTTCGTCGGCGTGCCGCTTGCCGCTGCGACGCCCGCGATCGCCGGCGCAATCGACTTCAACTACTGGTTCAGCGGCGTGTTGATTCCGTTCCTCATCTTCTCGCTCGCCGCTCTGGGCCTGAACATCCTCACCGGTTACGCCGGGCAGCTTTCGCTCGGCACCGCGGCGTTCATGGCGGTGGGCGCCTTTGCCGCCTACAACTTCGAGCTTCGGGTGCCGGGCATTCCCATGCTCGTTTCTTTCGTCCTCGCTGGTGTCGTCGCTGCACTGATAGGCATCGTCTTCGGTCTGCCGAGCCTGCGCATCAAGGGTTTCTATCTCGCGGTCGCGACCCTCGCGGCACAATTCTTCGTCGTATGGGCGCTGACCAAGTTCGGCTGGCTTTCCAATTACAGCTCCTCCGGCGTGATCACCGCGCAGAAGCTCGTCGTCTTCGGGTGGGCAGTCGATACCCCGGTGAAGCGCTACCTGCT
>WNFI01366704.1_pt1 | contig 16461 bp, 19 predicted proteins | sample 5400471 | NCBI WGS metagenome assembly WNFI01 (sample SAMN13153348, study PRJNA577476) | soil metagenome | isolation source: 100 cm saprolite on Douglas fir-dominated hillslope | place: USA:California | collected 2013-09-17 | reverse complement strand
TTTCACAATATAATCCAATTCAGTTGCTCTCGACCAACCAATCAGATTGCAGTATTTAGCCGACTGAATTGGATTATATTGTGAAATGCCCGCAGTGACTACGCACTGTGCATGGAGAAGACAACCACCTCAGTGGCGACCGCTACTGAAAGGGCAACTTGGGGAGTGGGATCCACGATAACCACAGTGGCAACACTGTGGTGCGCTGTAATTGACACAGGGACCCTCGATATCTGGTCCTGCGCGTGTATGGGTGCAGGTAGACCGTGTTGAATGACGGTGAGAGGTGGTGGGCAAGGACATGACCGGGACAGAGGTGGAGCAGGAGCAGGGATAGTCGGTATGGTATGCTGCGTGCATGGTATAGGTGTGGATGTGAAATGGGTCTCTGGTGGAATGCAGCGACGAGGGCTCATCCGCTCGCTTTTATGTCCCGGGCCATGGGCGATTTGTGGCCGCACTCCATATGACCGGATCGGGGGAAAAAGGATAAAAAGGAACAGAATGAGTTGACCAGGATACTGGACAAGGATCAAGGAACGAGCTGAAAGAAGGTTTGCCAGTGGATGCGCGCCAGGTGCGAGTGGAGAACCAAGGAGAGGTTAACCATATGCGGAGATGTGCAATGGTGACCAGATGGGAAGGAAATAAATTCGGTGACAACGCGCGTCACTGCATTTCTGTAAAAAGGACAATAGACGGAATGTGCCTGGACAGTCTGGTGGCGCCCAGATTCAAAGTCACAGGTGCAAGTCCGCCCGCAGGCGCTTCCACGTAGACGATATTTTCAGTTGCTTGCTTCTGTAATTGAAATATTCAATATTTTGAGCGCCATGCGGGTCCTTTGGAAGCCAGATGATTACCGATTCAACTAACCCGACTCGATGCGCCACATCATATGCTCTTTCTTATTTGTATCAAGGCTGCCTCGAGGTGTGCGGACATCCATCGGCTGTCTGATAATCGCGCGCACGATGTAAACATGATCATAACAGTCCACAATGATGACGGTTGTTTTATTTTGCCACTGCCATGCTGTAGTTGTACTAGTCTGTACTAGCCTTCGATACAAAATCTGGTCCGGACCAGACTGACAAATTCGTCCATTTAGGAGAATTCCTTTCCGATCCTCGCACCGGTTCTACGGAAGCCTCGGACGAGAGTCACCGTGCAGGTACCCCATTCAATGTGGGGAGGATCACGGCGGCCAAGAGACATCTCACGGCCAAAATCTCGTCATAGATAGTGTGCCAAATGCGGTTCTCGGGACCACCTCGAAATTTTCGAAACGCCTTCCGCGATTTTCCTTCCGAGATTAGGAAGACGAAGTAACGTCTTCCCCATACCGTGATTTCATTTGACTCGCTTGTGCGGCGTCAGCGGACATCGATGGCCCCTACCGGGGTGGTCACGCAAAGGATGTTGTCAATCCGACTTTGATCCCTTCCAGTAGACGCCCGTGGCCGCATTTTCTCGAGAAAGTTGACGCTGCTGGGTTCTGAATCGAACGGGGTTAGGGCACCTGATTACCGCTAGTCCCTGAGACCAAACACCCGGCGCTGACACGCTGCTGAGGCTCACAGCCTTTCACAGCGGTTCCTATCCGATTTCAGCACGCCTGCCGGAAATGCGACATACAGTACGATGGCACATACACGTTTTGAGTTGAGCCATCATCATGTTTTGGGGAAGAGGGTCCACACGTGCCATTTACAGCGACTCGTGATTTGTCAGGAAATCCGCTCCGTCCTGCGGCCGTGGAGTACCGAGGAAGCGCTGGTGAGTTCTTTTATCTAGTTCCTTTAGAGCTAGCCGCCATCTCCCGGCTGTAAGAATGTCTTTGGAGCCTGCGCGGCATCATCTGACTCGGGTTATCCGGCGTGGAAGCCAGTTTCGAATATCAGAAAGGTGCGTGTAGAATTCGGCGGTGGTCTGCTGCTACTGGTGCTTCCCTTATCCGACCCTTGATTGCTCGGAGCTGGCTAGTGACCATGGTGGTGTTGCATTGCGAATCTTTTGAAATCTGGGTCATGCATGATACAAGGAGGAGAGCACCTGCGCAGTCCGCACGCCACTGCCCCTGACGCAAGTGCACAACAAGGTTCAAGGTTTGCCTTGTGCCAGTGGTCACGGGGCCCCGTGAACGTCTACTGACCTTTTTCTTCAGAATGTGCTCTTGAAGCCAAGAGAAGGGAAGGGTAGAACCGTACTCAACCTGTGCCTGGATGTCGAGGTATGAAGTTAATTGAAATGAATCCGCCTCCCATCCCCGGAATAACCCCTGGGGCTAGTATGACATGTGCATGCGATCTGTCGGTTCTTCCGGCCTCCAGTTGTTTGGCCCTTGCCTTGTAAGATCTAATTCATTGTGGCTCATCGTCGTACCGGGAACGCAGGCGCGGGGCCTCGTACTGGCCTGGCCAGTGTCAGTTACGACCCCCACTTGACATCGGAGATAGTCAGACGCATGTTCTTCGCCACAGTACTGCAATGTGGCCAACCGTTCGGGAAATCGTTCTGTGGGGTGGAAGACTGGCGGAACTAGCGTGGTGGGGAGGCACTATTCTTCTGGAACTCACAGACCTGATTAGAGTCAGGCATCCACCTCGCTGAAACATGAGCCGAGCCGCGGTGGTAGATGTTACTTGTCATTTGTTCACGTCATGTGACCCCTGAACATCTGCCGAGAGTGTGCGATTCATTGCGGTTCGGGAAGAGACCGTGACCGCGGCATTTCTACACTAGTATTGTGCTCTTCAAAACTTCGCAGAAGTCATGTAGCCACTGCATAAGGCGTGGCCGAATTGCTCGGAAATGAATGGGACTGTCTTCGACACGCCTGACAGCTGTCAGATCTGGCCAGAAGCATTTGTCACATCCTTCGGTCGGTCCTGGTGAGCCTCCTACAGTCTCGTGACTGGAACTTCTTTCCCCCCGGTTTGCTTGACTGGGAAAGAAGACAATGAGCTTAAATCTAGAGATCAAGACCCCAACGGCCATCCTAAAGCCCTTTGGTCAGAAGAGTCGGGGGTTAGACGATGCTGGCAACACCTACACCAGCACACGTGACCAAACTATCGGATTCAAGACGGCCCAGAAGCAGGATGCTGTTCCTGTCCACCCCATCCCGCCGGGTTTAATTTGGGAGACGTGGGCACCATTTTTACGTCGCGAAGTCTTGTGTGTGAAGATGCGGAGATCCCCAATGAGATGACTTGGGGTGAAATAAACAAAGCCACGCTTCTATTGAATGTTCTCAGATATCGATCCGAACAGAGTACTTCATCGGGAGGGAAAGGTGTGCTGATTTGGTGATATACAACGCAAGGTGCCTGTGAGTCCAGGTGGTCTCTGCTTCGAACGGTACCCCTAATTGTCTGGGGTCCCTGGTTGGTTGGACTAAACTCCTACACAATCATGACACATGGATCGACACGATGCGGCGCTGTATTGCCTTACGAGTGTTGGTCGCAAAGGCGCCGGAGGGGCCAAGACTCTTACAGCACAAGTCAGAATAGGCAGAGAGTAGAAGGGGTACATCAAACTCGTTAAATGTTTGGGATCCCTCGATGTTGGCAGGCGGTACCGAGGACACGAAGGTATAGTGGGCTTCATGGCCTCCACACTATTATGGGGCGCCTTCCTACATCATTCCCGGTATCAGGGACGGGTCCCCCGAAATTACCTCCGCATGTGATGCATAGATAGCCGATGGCGATGCCCTTGACTGTATCGATGTTGACACCACTTCCAACTTGGGAGACCATGATTAAGACTGCATATGGGGAGCTAGGGCAGGTAGCTCCTCCGTCACCGTCTTGATTCGCGAAGCAAAGCGATGTGATAATTTGTTCGTAACAAAGGGGACACGCTATAGTTTGACGGTGTATTGGGCGTCTCACATAAGTGTGATTATGGAAGGGGTGGGTTTGGCCCGAATTCATAGCCAAAGCAAAACACCACGAGTAGGATCGGAAATGCCACGAAGATGTGGGAACTCTTTATAGAGTGTTAGAGCTGCCGTCGCGCGATAGACAACATGACGGACAACACGGAAGCTCAGCTCAGCTCACTAACGAAGGTTAGTAAAACGGTAAAAGGAGGGAGCCCACCATGGCCAAAATTGGCTACACCATTATTTGACATCCTATGCAACAAGGCGCTCGGTGACATTCAAGGATAACAGTAGGTGAATATGGTGGTGTCGTGCAAGGGTTGTTAATTATAGATTAGCCACTAGCAACGTCTTGCGAGTAAGTGGCGCCTTAGGGCCGGCGGAGGCTGTAACGGGGCGTGTAAACTGTCCTCCAAACGCCACTAGTCTCTGCACGCCCGCCGTATCCCAGCATGGTTTGTTACCTCTTTTCGCGTTTTTTGCGTCTCGCTGACATCGTGTGACGCAGGTCGTCCTTGCCGCTTCAATATGCACCAAGGGGGGTAAAGGTGGGCCAGCATAATTTGTTTGGTTCACCGTCATACGACGCACACCGCTCACAAAACCAATGTCAGCTGTGATCTCTCGACAATTCAGGGACATGTCCCGAACCAGGATCGACGCTTTATTGGCCTCTTTTCCAAAACTTATACCCGCAAATACGCAACACACTTCTGTCGAAACGGCAGAAGTTCGCTATGTCTACCAGCTTCTTGAAGACCTTTACATTGTTCTCATCACCAACAAAGCCTCAAATATTCTGCAAGATATCGAGACACTGCATCTTTTTGCTCGTGTCGTGTCAGACCTGTGTCGTAGTGCCGACCAACGAGAAATTGCAAAGAACTCGTTCGAGTTGCTTGGCGCATTTGACGAGATAGTAAGCTTGGGCTACCGGGAGCAAGTCAACTTGATGCAAGTTAGGGGCATTCTGGAGATGGAAAGTCATGAGGAGAAAATACAGGAAATAATCGCTAGGGTATGCTCAGTTCACCAAACTACTTCCATTTTGAACGATATCCCGTGCAGAATAAAGAAGCCGAGGCCAAGGAGGAGCTGAAGCGTAGGGCTAAGCAGCTGGAAATGCAGAGACGGGAGCAGCAGAGGCGCGCTGCTTCCGGTGGCGGCGGGTCTGGCACCGGGGGTTATCTCGGCGGCGGGGTATCTGGCTATGCCCCGCTTCCACAACGGTTTGATGCCCCCTCTACTCCGGCTCGGACAGCATCACCTGTTCCTTCTTCGTTACGGGCTCCAACATTCAAAGGTTCGGGGATGAAGCTTGGGAGCAAAAAGACAAAGCAAGCCGAGCTGTTGGATGCTCTGGGCGGAAGTGCCCTTCTTTCAGAGGAAATTTCGGTTCCTAATACTCCAGATACGTCTACTCCCGAACCCAGTATAATCAAGGATACCAAAAGCCCTCTCCCGACGGTCACTCCCGAAAGGTAAGTCGCCTTTCCATCTGACCCGGGAATTGAGTGTGACCCGTTTGTCAGCGTGCACATCGCAGTTAAAGAAAACATATCACTGTCTCTGTCCCGTGAGGGTGGGCTGGAGTCGCTCGAACTGAAGGGGGACATGAATCTTCACGTGTCAGATCCATCGCTCTCTCGGATCAAACTCTCCCTTGCACCATCTCCCTCCGCATTTGGACCGGAGCTTCAGTTTAAGCAACACCCGAACGTCGGGAAATTTTCTGCAAATAAAGAAAGAAGCATCGCGCTCAAGGACCCGTCCCGTGAATTTCCCGTCAATCAGTCACTTACGGTGTTGAAGTGGAGGTACTCGGGTAAGGACGAAAGTTATGTCCCCCTCTCCAGTGAGTACACCGGCATACTGCCACATCACCTTTCTTGATGAACCCTTAACTCATTTTGGAAAGTTAATTGCTGGCCAACTCCTTCCAATGATGGCACGTGCGATGTCAACATCGAATACGAATTGGAGAACGAGAATGTTTCCCTTTATGACCTGGTTATTTCTATCCCGCTCCCGTAAGTAGTGATTTCGACTCTTAGCCACCTCCTTCTCTAAAACCGTATAATACTTCTCAGCGCTGGTTCTTATCCGATAGTGGCGTCTCACACCAGCGAATGGCAGCTTAACCCGTCAAGTCACCGTCTGGATTGGACCATCCCTCTCGTCAGTGCCGAGGACAGATCGGGCTCTTTGGAATTCTCCATCACTGGTAGCGACATTAACTTATTCTTCCCCGTCCATGTGTCCTTCGTGGGGTTGGGGAGCATCGTAGGTGCTCGTGTGGCATCCGTCTCTCGAGCGGACGGCAGTGAGAATGTGGTATTCTCAGAAGAGGCAAGCTTCAACACCGACAATTATGTTGTCGTATGAGCTTTGTAATGCAGTGCATAGAGAGTCATTATAATGTTTACGACTTGACAGATGAGCGGTCTGTAGTGCTCATAGAATGTTCAAAGCATCGATCAGTCGATGGGGATGGCTTGACACTGGCCTTCGAAGACGGTATTAGAATGAATGCCCTCAGACCCTGGCCGAATTCGTGGCACTCTCGAGTTGTGGATACCAGATCCATCTCTGGCTTATCTCTGTACGACAACAGGAAGACCGCCGAACGACGGGCTTCGTGTGAACCGTGCCTCCAATTCGTCAGGCATCAGGCATCAGGGGAATTACCGCCAGGACGAGCATTCATTTCAGAAGCGTCGCACGCCACCGTAGCTTTTGTCCCTGGATTTCTTCTATCATGTATTTTTTTTGTCTATCGGGGTCTCAATTCTATTTTTCTACGCTTGCTTTTGTCTAGGTTTCGGCATGCATTACGGTAAGATGGACGTGACGGAAGTACAAAACTGTGATACGGTTGCTAAGAATATGAATGCTTCCTCCCGTTGAATGGGCCCATCAAGGTTGGAAGTAACTTGACGTGCGAAGAAGCCCAGTCGCCCAGGTTACAGATATCAGTCGTCGTTCAGGTTGGCTTCATTATTCGGAACTTAGTGGGACGGTCAGGTCGCCCTTCCAATGCCGGGGATCATCACAAAGGATTGAAGTATATGAGCTTGTGGCAAAACCCTGTGTAAATCATAATATCATCTGCTTTCATGACAGAAGAGAGTCAGATAACAATGTAGTGGACCTCTTAAGGGATTTTACTGCCTTGGGTCATAGTTGCAGAAAAAGGTTATGAGCTGAACCTCAAAATCTGGATTTTCATCCCTCTCATATTCTCACTCTTGCTCCATAATAGAAAATTTCTCCTTAATTTTCCAATAAATTTGATACCTGACCAAAGGCAGTCTGTTGAGTATTCAGCAAGATCTTTTTTATTTTTATTTTTATTTTTTATAATTATTTATGCTTGTGGAAACATGACCTGAAGTCCTCAAAAGTATCCTATGGGGAAGGAATATACCAAAGCAACACCAAACAAAGTGTGCATAAAGCATAGAAGGAAGATAGGAATCCAGCCTGTAAGTCGTATACGATGCATTGACAAAGCAAACAAGAAAACGTGCGAGTGTCCAGGAGATGTTAAAGTCCAAGATTGGTGTTAACGAAGCATACTAAATGGAGAACAACCACCCGTTCCTTGGGTGGTAGATGTCGGGTGTCGTAGCGTAATTACTAGGCTAGCCGATGGTTGCAAGCTTAAACTTGCTGTCTAGGGCGTCCGACGCGTCATTAATCCTCCCCTCCTCGTCGGGAGCCCCAGCACTCGCTTGTACATCAACCATAGACAACCGATTCAGGGACGTTGATAGTCGGCGTGACAACGTGAGACTTTCTCCCACGTCGAGATGCTGAAAACTGGAGGCGGAATGGGATCTTGGCATGGGAGCTGCCGCCATCATGGGAGGGGACAACAAAGTAGGAGAGGGTAATGGCAGCGATCCAAAGGTCATACTTCTCGTGAATTCCATGCCTGGTGGATTTACTCGTGGAGGTGGGACCTGGGTATTTTTGGGGTCCACCAGCATCTGGAAGGCTAAGAGACAGGCGAAGGCGTCATTTCCGGCGTTGTGTAGGGCGAAATCAAGAGGCACGTGGAGTGAGTGGAGGACGCTGCGAAGGGAGAGCAATGAGCCTGGTTGGCGAGGAGTTCCTGATTTTGCATCAAGCATCGCTCCACGGAGTCCCGCTTTGAATAGGCAACTCTCGTAGACAGGAACATCGACTACCAAAAGGTTATGGGGCAATTCTAGTGAGTGGAGTCAGTTGCAGCGATACCATATCTAAATTGATAGAAGGCGCGCACTTATTTTCATCTCCTCCAATCGGAGAAGATCTTCCGTGGCCGAATGGGTTACTAGGACTACGCTGTTGGCTTGAGTCTCGGAATCAGGACTGGCGAGACTGCTGTAATAGGCAGTAACAGGCATATCAAAAGAGCGTATCTTCGGGATCTTTTGTCTCACCTTATGACAGCCTGAATAATCTGCGGTATTTTATTCTTGGACACAACTTGACTTTCGCCAAACTGAAAAGCACGTTATGTATGGGTAAACTTGAGGATGGCTGAGTGAGGACACCTTACTGCGTACTGCCAACACGAATCAGCAACTGGCTTGTCAGGCCTAACAGGTTGACGTGACTATCCTACCTGCCTAGGGAAAGTTGGATTGTATTTATTGCGGGGCCTGTCTGCATATTCGCTGACTATGTAGTGTCCCCTTCTGCGGATGGAAGGTGGGAAGGTGAGTTGGAGAACCATGAATAGCGCCCTACCTGTAGTTCTCCTCGGGAAGTGGTGGCCAAGTTCCTAGACTGAAAGAATGTCATTAGAGTCAATTCGATCAAAATATAATTTACCGGCTTACGCGTCCAAATGGCCGCAGCGAACGGTTGCGTAACCCCATTCAAGAACAGATGCTGCGTTTCGTTCCAAACTTTCGAAATCGATGGCAAGGAAAGACTTGTCGTGAAGGTCCCAAAGTTCCTGGATCGCCCTTGGCTCACCGAAACGAATACGAGCTTTGAGAGCAGAGAGGCAAACGGCGCGCAATGTCGCATGAAGCTTTTTGTACGAAGAGTAGTCGGAAATAGTTCGGAGATGTCGTTGGTGGGTCTCAAGTGGATGTACTTTCACGACGTTGTCAACCAGTGGCAATGTGTCTCCAAATCGCGTCTTAATCATCCTTATGAATGCACCGACAGAGGTCATTCTCGTGACGATATGAGCCCTCCCCGTGTATGCATCTGTTGCGGTGATAACAGGCCACGAAAACGACAGGAAATCTTCAAACGTGTTAAAAAGATGGCCCCAGGAGCGTTCATACCTGTTCCAGCATATATGGCATCAAAGGTCAGTCCTTCAGAGGCATATGAACATTCCACTTGCCAGGGTATCCCATTGAGCTGAAAATATCCCATATACGCCGCGTACACCTATCAACTGTAGTGTAAGGGCATGGAAGAAAGCATGATCCCATGTGCGCGCACAGACTGTAGGTCGTACTCCCATCCTTGACTGTCGACGAGATGGAAATCGGACATCCAGTGCGAAAAGTATGCAGTACTGCGTGATGTGGCACACGCTCACTAACATCGCTGTACACCCGCCGCCCACACTAAACGCCTCAGCGCCTCGAAACTACCAAGTTTGGGATAGCTCGTGTGTCGTTTCGGTCAAAGTAAATTACATGTGGTTTTACATTGCCAATCAAATACCTACAAATAAACTACTACAGAACATACTCTAAAGGCCTGTGTAGTTGTTAGCCATATGCATAAACTCTTTGGGTAGTGATGAACAGAAATCAGAGACTTGAATCATTCCCGAAGGAAAATAAGCTCAACGTGTCGAAACACATAGCAGATAGAACGTTCTGCATCTCGAGGGCAAGGAGGGGATGACGGCGACACTCACGGGAAGCATACGAATATCTTCATGAAAGCAGGTGAGGAACTATGCTTCCTAGAAAGAAAAAGAGGTCAGAGAACAGTCAGGGAGAGACTCAGATATAGTCAGTGGGTGCATCGTATTTTTCTTATGCGCACTGGCATCAAAGTGAGCTGAGTAACGATTTTTTTATCATCAAGATGAGGAATTGGGAAGGAATTCGAGTGTCAATAATATGAAGTACCCACCAGAAGTTTGGAAAATGCAGGTGCACCTCGACTACGCGACCACGTGCTTGAATTTGTACTGTACAGGTTAACAATAAGATTTAAATTCCGCCAGAGGATGGCTGCGCTGTCGGCCTCCTTTAACCTCCTAAGAGTGTAACTACTAGACAAGATGCAAATATTCGTCAAGACCCTCACGGGAAAGACTATCACTCTCGAGGTGGAGTCTTCTGACACAATTGATAATGTAAAAGCGAAAATCCAGGACAAGGAAGGGTGAGTTGTCTCTTTGTATCCTGGCGGCCTTACTCATTCAAGTTCAGCATTCCCCCAGATCAACAACGTCTTATCTTCGCTGGCAAGCAGCTCGAGGATGGTAGGACACTGAATGATTACAACATCCAAAAGGAGTCGACCCTTCACCTCGTTCTTCGGTATAGATCTGCCGCAAGTGTTATGCTCGCCTTCCTCCCCGTGCCACCAATTGTAGGAAGCGGTCGTGCGGACATTCTTCGCAGCTTCGCCCGTCAGTATTGTTGGATCTAGGCTCGCTATTTCCCCCACTCATTTTTTTTTTACAGGAAGAAGAAGCTGAAGTAGATTGTCTACGTGTTGTGGGTGGATGGTTGTCGACGTGCGTTTTATATGCAGTGTCTCCCAGTCGTGTACCTCCTCTCCATTTTGTACATCATGCATCATGCTTCCATGCAATTGAATCCCATCCCTAATGTCCCTTGGTTATCACGTGGCTCAGTAAGAACCACGCCCGGCGCCAATTCTCTTTGGCAATGCTAAAAATGATGGGTCTGGTGAAGACTCTGGTCCATTGTTCGAGATTCAAGAGAAGTTTATCGTCAATACGTGCATGTTAATATCGTTTTATTTCCTTTCTCTTCCTTGACATGTCACTAGGAGCTGCAAGTAGCCTTTCGAGACCCAGCGTCCCCATATCACATCCCCGAGGGATCACAAGGACCCGCTTCTCCAGACGAGCAGCCTACGATACTATCTGCAGCGAAAGAGGGTCGCGCATATTTTGGGGGTTGTGGGTTTGATCCCGCTAGTTTCTGGGAACAACCCATAGTTTGGGGAGACCATGATGCCTTCCAGTACGTGATCACCTCCATCGTGTTCTCCCACTGTGTCAGGACGTCTCACTTGTTGGCTAGACACGTCAATAATGTCCGATATGGTGCATATTGACCGTACATGTCCTAGCTGTCCCGGCTCACCTTCATCCTCTCGCAGTTCGTTTCTTCGAGTCCAGCCGCATACGCTGGTTATCTTCCATTGGCGAAGAGCTGGGTGGGCAGGCTCAAGCCGATGCATTCCTACGCGCGCAGGGCATTTCCTTCATTCTTAAGTCCATCGAGGTCAACTTCCGCAGGCCTGTGCAATATCCTGATACAGTGAGCTTCGTTCATCTGCCCCACACTCAAATATTGGTGATAATAATTCGTGGGAGTAGCTTCTGATAGCTCATAAGCCTGCACCAGAGCCCGACCCAAAGCGTACACGTACGCAGTTCCTGCTGCACGCGGGGGCTTTTTCGTACGCGCAACGCGCGATCGTCGCAGATTCGACGAGTGTGATAACATGGTATGACTACGACAAACTCGCAAAGTGTGACCCCGGCGATGATTACTGGGCTCCCATCCTCGCACGTATGAAGTAAGGGGTATCATATAATACACAGTAAATCATTCGCTACAATGCACTCGGTTGTCCAGATAGCCGATTATCTACCCTGCTGTCTACTAATCCCCCCCTCTCTTTGCGCCCTTCAACATTTAAGCGACGCGCTAACCGTCTTCGCAATTCTACGCAGTCGGACGTATACGAGTATCAGTCCCACAAAGTTCGGAGGGCGCACATATCACTTTCACTTGACAAAAATGAAGCCCATGAACATGGTGCTGCCTCTGATGATGAGATAGATTCTAACGTGCGCAAGCCGCGACTCATTGGTGAAAACGTAGAGGATGAAGATATCCCTTCAGAGGATGATGAAGAACTCGAGAGTGATGCCGCCTTTGAAGAGAGCGATGAGGAACGCTTTGCTGGGTTCTCCTTTCCGAGAGTTCGCCGTAGTCCCTTTCTTTCTTTGTATAATGCTGATGACCTGTGTAATCAGTCCCGGGGTAAGACCTCGCGTAAAGGCCCTGTCAGGGACGAAAACTCTGATTTTCCAGAAGTTGAAGACGACGACGATGACGACGATAGTTCTATGGATTCAGGAGAGATTGGTGACTCAGGAGACTTCGTCAATGTCCTCGATGTCTTTGATGGCCGTACGGATGATAACACTGAGGAAGCGCTCCCCGCGAATCATGCCCACGCCGAAAGCGAGGGCAGTGGGTCGAGTCTCAATACGGACGTGGAGGGAGAGAATGACACAGAAGCGGAAAAGGTAGAAGACGTTAACCCAAGTGCCCTCGAGGGTCTCGAGAAGTTCGTCTTGTCTTTAGAAACATCGAAGAAGCGAAAAGGGGACAATGAAGCCGCAAATAATTCCCTCCCACGCAAAAGAAGGTTCATGGAAGAAAGGACAGCAGCTGGAACAGAAGGAGAGTTCACGGCTGTAGCATCTGGTACGTCTAAACTGTCTCTATCCGATAAACTGTCCTCAATGTTCCTAGGCCAGCAGCTTCGGTTGGATGATTTGCTTGCACCGCATGCTTCTCATTCAGACGCAGGGCTCTCCCTTAAGAATACTGTCAAAATCTTAGACTCTTCACGGACTCGTGGAGCTCTCCTTTCGGCACCGCTACCGCAGCGGACGCAAGACCGATTAGACAGAGAAGCGGCATATGAGCAGACAAAAACAGAGGTCGACAAATGGAACGAGACAATGAAGCAGATCAAAGAGGTTGTGTTCATACCTCTTCATTCGATCCTTGCTGATATCTTGACTCAAGGCTGAGCATCTCTCTTTTCCGTTACAAGCAGAACCAGTAGGAAAAGTATCTAATCTTGAGCTTACAGCGAAGTTCAAGGTGGGCCCATTATTCGCACCTCTGCATCTCATTCTGGTCGTCGGTTGACATATCTTCCCTAGCCATCTACCCAGTTGGAAAAGACTGTGGATCAGCTTCTCAAAAAGGCCCAGATGAGAGAAGAGGACCTGCAAAAGACTGAGGAACTCAAAATGAACCATCTGTCAGCCGAAGAAGTTAAATCTCGTCGTGCGGAGATAATGATGTCTCGCGAGCTCATGTTCCGTGCTGAAATGAAAGCCAAGCGGATTGCTAAAATCAAAAGTAAAACGTATCGACGCCTAAAACGGCGTGAGAAGGAGAAAGACGACAAAAGTGACTCCGATGGACCTGAGACCTCATTGAAGAGGGAGGCTGAGCGTGCCAAAGAACGGGCGACTCTCAGACACAAAGGTACGGGGAAATGGGCGAAAGCGATGCGACGCAGAGGTGAGATGGACCCTGATCAAGTTGAAGACGTGGCGGAGATGCTAGAGCGGGGGGACAAGCTACGAAAGAAGATCCAGGGAAGCAAAGAGAACAGTGACAGCGACGAGGACGAGGGCGAGGGCGATAGCGACAGCGATGATTTAACTCAGCTTAAAGCTCGGGCTTTTGACGAACTGGCGGAGCTCAAACGCAAGGACGAGGGCCCGGCCAAGAACGAAGGCAAGAGCGTCTTTGATATGAAATTTATGCAGGAAGCAGCTGCGCGCGAGCAGCGAGAAGTCGAACAGAAGGTCGACGACCTGATGGAAGAGTTCCTTAACTTAGATGCGCCCGCCCATGAAGGTGAAGATGACGGCCCCAAGTTACCCGAGGACGATCCTTCAGTCACTATTCAACGCACAGGCGGTAGAGTTTCCCTTCGGCCAAGTGGCGTACGTGGTTTTGGCTGCAACTGAGAATACACGCTGACCGTTCTACGCAGTTAACGCCGATCTTGATGCAGCGGCCAGCACCCTCTGATGCGTCGAGTACTACTTTGAAGTCCACAGACGTTCATTCTCTTCCCACAGCGACTCCGACAATGTCTCCCATTGACTCTCAGAATCTGTCTGCTTCTCAAAGTCAGCCCACTGAGCAGCCCCGCAACGACGATAATCCTTGGCTCTCTCGAAATGGCCAGTCTTCGAACCCCGCTCTCAAGAAGAACGACATCGCAGTCAGTAAGGAAAGTACAAGTGCTGTTAAGGCCAAGAATAAGCTCCGAAAAAGGCAAAGAGAAACGAAGGACGAAATGGCAAAGAGTCAGGATGACGGTGTCCTTGAGATATCTCCGACGGACTTGCTGGTGGCATCTTCCAAAGGCAGTCGGCAAGCAGAACATGGAAGTTATAGTTCCGACGGCGACACCGAGGTCGAGGAGCAAGAGGATAGGCTCAAGCGAGGAGGCAAACCTGCTGGCGGAACAAAACATGCTTTCAAACAGAGGGAACTTGTAGCAAGGGCTTTCGCTGGGGACAATGTCATTCAGGTTCGCGGATATCTTTGTTTTGATTTGGTGCGGATTTTGACAACAGTTTACTTAGGAGTTTAAGGAAGCTAAGCGTCGTGAGATAGAGGAGGATGCTCCGCACGAAGTTGATACCTCAATACCTGGCTGGGTGGGTTTTCAATGTTTTGATTCTCTTTTCCTCTCACCAACAGAATCCTTAATAGGGCGCTTGGGGAGGGCAAGGAACGCGCAAGACCACACCAAAACCTCATGCGATAAAGAAGATCGCGGGCATAAATCCTCAGTCTCGTGCAGATTTTGGTAAAGCCCATGTAATCATATCAGAGAAACGCGACAAGAAAGCGGCGAAATACTTGACGAAGGATTTACCGTATCCTTATACCAGCAAGGCGCAGTTCGAGCGTTCCCTAGAGACTCCCATAGGGAGGGAGTGGAATACGCGTATCTCGTCTCAACGTGTTACAATGCCCAGGATTACAAAGAAGGTGCGGTGCATTAGTTTCGCGATTAACCTTGAAGGCTTACGAATAGAAATATTTTAATATTTTCAGATGGGAGCGATCATCAGACCGCTCGAGAAGCGACTATAGTCTAGTCCCACGTTATTTATCTCTCAGCATATTCCTTCGGGGTCTGATTCTGGACAAGAGTACAGTATTATATCAGCCGACAATTGATAATGTGGAATGACAGACTGACATGATCAGGAAAAGAAACCTGAGTACGGCGCGCAGCTCTGGCCCAACATACGGACCAAGATGGCGATTCAGTCATACGAGCCTCGATCCTGTGTCTCCAAAGGTTTAACTACCCTGCGCCAATCGCAGACTATGTTTTATTGATCTCAGATGCTCTGGTATTCGAATCACAGGGAACGTACTCTACCAGCATCTGAAAATACACGGATATACCGCATAACGCGGAACAGTTCGCACGGAAGTAAAAGTAAAGAAATCACATATAGAAAACAGAGAAGAGAAGGAACGCGCGTGCATGTGTGAAAACCAAGTAAGGACATTCACCACCGAAAATGCCGTGTGTTCTGAGTACAGTAGGTTAAATCTGATACCAGTTGTCTGACCGAAACATGTCTCTCATGGCCCCCCGTTGGTACACCGCGCTCGAGAAGGCGGCTACACATAATCCAAATTCGAGCCGTGAGCGTTCTTTTGGAGTCTCAACACTTGTCGAGATCTCGTCTCAATTCAGTTTCTGTTGCAGTGTTTCAGTTAGCGACTATCGACGAGACTGGGACGCCCCGTGTTCGTTCGCTCATCAATCGTGCCTTCCTCGTGCCACCTTCTAGCCCCGCACTGGCCCTCTTAGTTGCTTCTACGGACATTCGTACCCCGAAAGTCCAGCAGATCGCACACGCACGCACCGTCGAGCTCGCCTGGTGGGTCAACGCTACCTCGGACCAATTTAGAATTACTGGACCCGCTCGTATTTTTGCTGCACCCGAGCACTCTATCTCTTCTCCTCCGCGTAATGCCCCCGACAGCGCGGGAATCAAAGCTCTCGAGGCTTCTGGGTTTGACTGGGAGGCAAAACGACGCGAGCTTTTCGATGCCGTAAGTGAACAAATGCGCGCTACTTGGTGCCGCCCGCCCCCTGGCAGCATCCTAAAGGGCGGATACGAGGAAATGAATGATTGGCCCGTCAAGGTGCCCAAACCAAGCGACGCAAAGACAAAAAAAGAGAAGGAGCTGGCCGAGCTTGCCCTCAGCAATTATGCTATCGTCGTCATCGAGCCGTTGAATGTCGATTGGGTGCAGATGGCAATTAAGCCGAACCGGAGAACATTCTTTGCCCGTGAGGGAAGTGAGTGGAAAGAAGAGATAGTTGTCCCATAAGCACGCGTATGTGCAAAAAGATTGATAGAAACAGTATGTGAGTTTATCTCTGGTAGAGTGCCCGGCAACTTGAACTGATCCGACGGCTCTTTAGCAAACGTCCGTGTACTCCATGGCTGAAACGCGCACCTTCATGTGTCCATGTAATAATTGGTGTATTATAGAACGCTTGCCACCTACCACACCGCGATGTTCGCA
>WNFI01059811.1_pt1 | contig 16464 bp, 17 predicted proteins | sample 5400471 | NCBI WGS metagenome assembly WNFI01 (sample SAMN13153348, study PRJNA577476) | soil metagenome | isolation source: 100 cm saprolite on Douglas fir-dominated hillslope | place: USA:California | collected 2013-09-17 | reverse complement strand
GACGACCAAAAGTACACGAAGGCCGCCATCGACGCCATGGGCGGGCCGGTCGTCCTGGTCGGCCATAGCTACGGCGGGTCCATCATCAGCGAGGCCGGCAATGATCCAAACGTTGCGGCACTGGTCTACATCGCCGCATTTGCACTCGATGAAGGTGACAGCTGTGCGTCGATCGAGCAAGCCCTGCCGCAAGCGTCCAAGGCATTCAAGCCGGATAGCAACGGGAACTGGTGGATAGACGAGGCGCATTTCGCGGCCGACTTCGCGGCGGATATTCCCTCCGCCGAGTCCCACTACATGGCTATATCGCAGGTGCCGATCTCCACCGACTCGTTTACCCACAAGGTCACGGCGCCCGCCTGGAAGACCAAGCCCACTTGGTACATGGTAGCCACCGCAGACCGGTCGATCAATCCAGACCAGGAGCGCATGATGGCGAAGCGCGCCAATGCCAAGACGGTCGAAGTGAATGCCAGCCATGTGGCCTACATGTCTCACTCGAAGGAAACAGCCAAGCTCATCGAAGAGGCTGCCACCTCCGCACACGTCAATCGGTAATTCCTCAGCCAAAGGAGAACAAAATGAAAAGGAGAACAAAATGAAACCTACGCAAACCAAACCTAGCATCGTGTTCTGTCACGGAATCTGGGCCGACGGCTCGTGCTTTAACAAGGTGATCCCCACGCTTCAGGCCGAAGGCTACGAGGTGCTCGCCGCCCAATATGGCCTCGACTCACAGGCAACTGACGTCGCCGCGACCAAGCGCACGCTAGGGCGGGTGAGCAGCCCGGCCATCCTCGTCGGCCACTCTTATGGCGGCGCCGTCATCACCGCAGCTGGAACCGATGATCGCGTTGTCGGGCTGGTTTACATCTCTGCCGTCGCTCCCGATGCTGGTGAAAGCGTGCAGAGCCAGCTCGACAAGTACCCCACACCAATCTTCGGCCACATCAAAGTTGCCGACGGACGCGTCTGGATGCTCCCGGAAGGCGTTAAGGATTTCGCAGGTGACCTTCCGGAACAGGAGCAGAAGGTCGTCTGGGCCACCCACTTCGCTCCCGATGCGGACCTGTTCAACCAGAAGGTTGACGGCACCGCATGGAAGTCGAAGCCGAGCTGGTTCATCGTTGCCGAAAACGACCGCACCGTCCACCCCGACCTGGAACGTTTCCTCGCCAAGCGCATGGGTGCCACGACCGTCGAGGTGAAGAGCAGCCACGTGCCCATGCTATCGCAGCCACAGCTCGTGATCGATGTGATCCGAAAAGCGGCGAAAGCCTCTCAGGAAGCTACGGCAGCAGCATAAGTGCCACTTTGTTAGCGCCGCGTATGCCAGCCCGGCTGAACCTGGCTCACGAGAGTGGGCCTCCGCCGATCCTGACGACATCGGCGGAAGCCCGGATGAAGGTCGTCGTCTGAGGAGAACACAATGAAGGATCGCATCACCATAGAAGGGCGTGACGGGGCATTTAGCGCCTATATCGCGCGGCCGAAGACCTTGCCGGCTCCCGCCGTCGTTGTTCTGCAGGAGCTGTTCGGGGTGAACGCCGACATCCGCAAGACCTGCGACGAACTGGCGGAGCAAGGCTTAATTGCCGTCGCGCCCGACCTATTCTGGCGTCAGGAGCCGGGCGTCGACCTTAATGTTACCTCCGAGGCCGACTGGCAACACGGCCTTCGCCTATATCAGGCTTATGACCGAGACACCGGCGCCAGGGACGTTAAGGACACCGTCAACGCCGCGGCCAAGCTGCCGGAGTGCACCGGCAGGGTGGCCGTCCTCGGCTATTGCCTCGGCGCGCTGATGGTCTTCCTGACAGCCGTGCGCTACCACGGCGTCGACGCTGCGGTCGCTTATCACGGCGGCGATACTGAAAAATATCTGGGAGAGGTCGATGGGCTTAATGCGCCCCTTCTAATGCATCTGGCCGAGGAGGATGAGTTCATTTCCAAGGCTGCGCAAGCTGAGATTAAAGCGGCCCTTGCTAAGAAACCAAACACGACAGTCTACAGCTATCCGGGTCAGAATCATGCCTTCTCTCGGCATAATGGGACACACTACAACGCCGCGGCGGCGGCGCTCGCCAACGGGAGGACAAGCGAATTTCTACATCAACAACTGCGATGAGCTTCGGTCGCTCCAGCCGTTTCGGACGACCGGAGCGCCTTCGGCTTCGGCCAGGACGGCGTCTTGGCAGTGCTGAAAAGCGCAGTCGAGAAAGGCCTGATGCCGAAGGCGTTTCGAGAACAAGCCGCAGGTGAAAACTAGACCGAGAACCTCGCAATGAAGTGGGAATGCTTCTGTGACAGGGGTCCTTTATGGGAGCTTATATCGGAGTATACGAAAGATTCGGGTCCGGTGATGAGGACACTAATGAGCGCAGATTCGAGCAGGTCAGAAGTTACGACCCTGCTCTGGAATCAGCCTATCGCGAGATCGCCGAATTAAAGGAGAAGCTCGCACAGGAGAAGTTGTATTTGGAAGATGAAATCCGTGGCGAGATCGATTTTGAAGGAATCGTGGGACAGAGTTCGGCGCTCCGTCACGTTTTGAAGCTGGTGGAGACCGTGGCTCCCAGCGACTCGACGGTTCTGCTTCTCGGGGAAACCGGCACCGGAAAGGAATTGACTGCGCGTGCCATTCATGATCGCAGCCATCGTAAGGCGCGGACCTTCGTAAAGCTAAACTGCGCGGCAATTCCAACCGGACTGCTCGAGAGTGAGCTTTTCGGACATGAACGGTGCGCCTTCACCGGCGCGATTGCACAAAAGATTGGCCGGCTTGAACTCGCCGATCAAGGTACGTTATTTCTCGACGAGGTGGGAGATATACCGATCGAGATCCAGCCGAAGCTCTTGCGGGCCTCACAGGAACGTGAGTTTGAAAGGCTGGGCAGCAACCGAACAAAAAAGGTCGATGTGCGACTGGTAGCGGCGACCAATCGCGACCTCGAAAAAATGATGGAGAATCGCGAGTTCCGCAGCGACTTATACTATCGCCTGAACGTGTTTCCGATCCGCATCCCGCCTTTGCGCGAACGTCCCGAAGACATTCCTCTCTTGGTCCGCTACTTCACGGAGAAGTACGGCCGCCGCATGCAGAGGAAGATCCAGTCTATTCCCACGGTGGCCATGAGGAAGCTCTCCAGCTGGCATTGGCCGGGAAATATTCGTGAGCTGGAAAATTTCATTGAGCGTTCAGTGATCCTTACACATGGCACGGCGCTGCAAGCTCCGATCGCTGAATTGGGTTGCAACGGCAGAAATGCTTCGTTAGCGGGCACGCGAGAAGCCAACGAACACGACGAGATCGTTCGCACTTTGAAAGGCACAAGGGGGCGTGTGGGTGGCCGCGACGGTGCTGCGGCGCGGATGGGGATCAAGCGAACGACGCTGATCTCACGCATGAAGAAGTTGGGTATCGACCGCGCGAGGTATGGTGAGCCTGTATCAGGCGCGGCTGCCTGAATAGTTTTCCTCCTGCGATTAGTAATGGGCAGCCGGCATAGCGGAACAATTAGATCCGCGTTCAGCTGTGCTGATATCGAAGGAGCATCGAGATACAGACTATGAGCAACTACACACACGAAACAGTTCCGACACAATTCGTTGAGGCAGAAGGCGTGCGTTATGCCTACCGTCGCTTCGGCAGGGCAGGAACGGTTCCGTTGCTATTTCTTGGGTACTTCAACTCAAACATGGATGCCTGGGACCCGGCGGTAACGAACAGTCTTGCAGCGGACCATGAGGTCATTCTGTTTGATAACGCCGGCGTGGGGGCTTCAGGAGGAGAAGCGCCACATACAGTCACTGAGACGACGCGCCATTGCGTTGGTTTCTGCCGAGCACTCGGTCTGAAGAGAATCAACGTGGTGGGTTTCTCTCTGGGTGGGATGATTGCACAGCAACTGGCCTTGGACCATCCTGACCTCGTCCAGCGCCTAATTTTGTTGGGGACGGCAAAGATCTCAAGCGCCGGGGGTTTAGTTTCGTCGGCCCAACGGTCGCTTATGCGTACATGCAGGCAGTCGGAATGGTGAACGATCACCTTGTCGATTGTTTCCGTTATCGTGAGATCCAGCGTGAGGTTGCCAATGCTAATTGATTTCAGAGCGATTGTTCAAAGCAAGTACGGTGCTCCGGAGAACGTGTTAAGCATAGCGAAACGTCAGTTCAAGAGCGAAGAACTCGGAACTGACGATGTCCTCCTACGTGTCATCTGTCGGCCAGTCCATCCTGGGGATATCCAGATTCTTTCCGCCCTCCCTCAGGGAGGGCCGGTCGTGCCAATTCCGAAGGGAACTCTAAGAGTACCTGGATTCGAGGGAGTCGGGACAATCGTCCGGTTTGGAGTAAATCCCGAGGTAGCAAGACGGTTTAGCGAAGGTCAGCGTGTCGCGTTCTTCCCAGCGACCGGCTCTTGGGCAGAATACGTGGTCGTTCGATACAACTCACTCTTGCCAGTTCCCGACAAGATTTCCAATGAGATTGCGGCGCAGATGCTCATAAATTCGATCACCACGTCCGTACTCATCAAAGCTGGTCACAATTCACTCAAAGCCCCGATCAGCCTACCTGTCTACATCCTTCAGAATGCGGCGGCATCAGGCGTTGGGCGTTTGCTCACTCAAGTTGCCCTAGATCGCGGCGTCCGCCCCATTCGTCTGGTGAGATCGAATCAATCTGCTGAAAGGCTGCGATCGGCTCTCCCCGGCCCGCCGATTTTTTCAACGAGCGATAGCCACTGGAAAGAACAGGTTCGCGAAGCCCTCGAAGGACACAAGCTCGAAGTGGCTTTCGATGCGCTCGGCGGACAAGCCATCGACGATCTAGCAGAGCTTGTTGATGAGGGTGGAACCATCATCAATTTCGGGTCACTGGAGAGCAACACAGGCACAAACATCTATTCTCTAGCGCCCGATAACCTCGGCCTCAAGAGCGTTTCGATCATGAGTTGGTTTCGTCTGCCGGAGGATGATAAGAGAAAAGATTTCGAGCTCGCTCTGAGTCTCGCAACAGATCACCCAGAGCTTTTCGAAGTGGCTCATGAATACGAGTTTGACGATTTTCAAAAAGCCATTCAGCACGTCTCTCGCCCAAAGACCGGGATTGTTTTACTGCGAAGTTCAGCTTAGGAGGGATCGCTTATGGAAATCGGAACTATCGGAGCAGGGGCTTTCGCACAAGCCTTCGCAAAACGGGCATTGAAGGCCGGCCACAAGGTAAAGCTCAGCAACAACCTCGGCCCCGAGAGCCTGCGAGAAATTGTCAATCAACTTGGTCCAGGAGCAATGGCTGCCACCATGGATGAGGCCGTTGCTTGCGAAATGGTACTTCTTGCTGTGCCATGGGACAACGTTCCCCAGACTCTGGCAAGTCTTCCCAAATGGAAAAATCAGATCCTGATTGATGGGACCAATCCTTTTCACGGGAGCGCCGGCAAATTCACACTCGCCGATGTCGGAAACCTGTCCACTAGCCAGCTCATTGCGGCGCTTGCACCGGGTGCCCGAGTAGTTAAGGCATTGAACACCATGATCGTTCCCAACTTGGAAGCGGACCCTATCGTCAACGGGGCGAGAAGAGTCGCGTTTATTTCAGCAGACGACGACGGCGCGAAGAAGCGAGTTGGAAGCTTTCTCGCAGGATTCGGCTATTCAGTCATTGATCTTGGAAACCTTCGCGATGGTGGGTTGATCCAGCAAGCAGGCGGCCCTCTCGCTGGGCGAAATTTGTTGGAAGAGGGAGAACGTCATAAATGAAAGCCATTCATCTCACGGCCTACGGCAATCCAGCTCAGAACCTGCGGATGGTCGAAATTCCTGAACCAAACATGCCCTCTGCGGGCGAAGCTCTTGTGCGCATGGAGTATGCGCCTGTTGACTACAGCGACCTCCTTTTGGCGAACGGAGTGTACTTTCTAAAACCGCAGCCTCCTTCTGTCATTGGAGGTGAAGGTGCAGGGATCGTCGAGGCAATCGGGCCGGGAGTCACCAGCGTCAAGCTGGGTGACCGCGTTACGATCCCATTTCGAACATTCACCTGGGCCGAAAAAGTCCTTGCTCCGGCCGACGGTCTTTTCGTCGTTCCAGCTTCGGTCGATGCGAAGACAGCCTCGATGTTGAACATCAATCCTACGACGGCAGTTCTTCTCTTAGACGGATTCATAAGGCTAAAGCCTAAAGACTGGGTCGTGTTAAATGCAGCAAATTCCCAGATTGCGAGATGCCTGATCGCGATTGCAAAATCGCGCGATCTTAAGGTAATTGGTATTGTCAGGCGGTCCGAGCTTATTCCAGAACTTGAAATGCTAGGTGTTGATTTCGTCGGCGTCGAATCGCCGGAACTCTTAAAGCAGATTCAGAGTGCAACCGGCGAAATGCCAATATTTCTCGGTCTTGATGCTGTAGGTGGTCCATCGGCAGCGACGATCGCAGGCGCGCTCTCGCCGGGCGCGCATTTCGTCAGCTACGCTTGGCTGAGTGGTTTGCCGATCCACCTGCCGCAAGGCGACCTCATCGGCAAGAGATTACACATCCGGGGTTTCTGGATGTACTACGAAGAGTTTCTGCCCAGAATGCGTGCGGCGCTGACTGAGGCGACACAAGTAGTCGCCTCCGGAAAATTGAGTCTCCCAATCACCGCAACATACAAGCCGTCTCAAATTAAAGAAGCAATCCAGCACTACCAGCGTGGTGGCAAGGTTCTATTGGATTTCGATCACCCCAAATAGGACCTGCCAGACGATGCGGGACGCGGGAACGATGGTAATGAACGGATGCTGCTCTAGAGCTTCGGCGACTGCGATGAAGAAATGACTATCGCCGGGGTGCGTCATTAACCGGCGCACCTCCGGCCGGCGTTCCGCTTCTTCCTGGACCGCTGTATTAAGATCCGCGATGATCGGCTTCAGTCGATCCAGCAGTTCCAACAGGTCTTGCCGGCGTCGCGTGGCCCAGGGAGCCAACAAGAAAGATTCCAGTTGGACCCGTCCTTGTTTGCCCCACAGCCCCTTCTTTCGCCGCACTCCTTCATTCATTGCGACCGCCTGCAACTGATTCATGATGCGGGTCCGCATCTGCACCAACCGGTGACGATGCCAAAGCAGTTGTCGAAGATCGCGATTGTCCGGGCTGGGTACCCACACTCGGGGAAAGCGATCTTCCACCAGCAACTTGAGCAGCAGGTGCGCATCTCGACGATCCGTCTTCTGCTTCCGTACCCGTTGCCTTCGAATTTGGACTGGGTCACCAATCCAAAGTTCGAATCCAAGTTCCGTCATGAGTCGCTCGAACCAGCATGTGCTGCCCGTAGCCTCCATGCCCACGCGCACACTGATTCCGCGTTGCTTCAATTCACGATAAAACTCCTCCACCTCGCCTTCGTTATGGTTAAGTTGGCGTTCTCCGGTCTCTCCAGTTTCGAGATCGACAAACGCAATTTGCTGAACGCTCGGGTGATAGTCCAGACCCATAATCAGCATATTCGGCTCCTTCCTCTCTGAGCCTGGTGCGGTTTGCCATCGCCAAGTTTACTCAGGTCGAGGGAACCGACATTGTTATGAAATCAACCGAAAGTCGCTTCCACCTAAGGGACACACCCCTCGTTCGGAGGAATTCTACTCCGGCGCCGATTTCCTCCTGCCTGGGGTAACATTCAAGCTGAAATCCGAGAGATAATTTGCGAGGGCGGCGCATCGCCGACAACCACCATGAGCCATGTCACCCGTGGACTTCCGCTGGGCAGTTCTCGCGCTGAGCAGGTATTTCCGAAGTTAACGCCGGCACAGATCGGTCGGGTTGCGGCGCAAGGGCGCATGCGTGACGTAAAGCCTGGCGAGGTGCTCGTCGAGCAGGGTGATAGTGCCGTACCGTTCTTTGTGGTTGTCTCCGGCGAACTGGAGGTTGTACGTCCCTCGGGTGCGGCTGAGACCCTTGTCACCGTCCATGGTCCGGGGCAGTTCACGGGTGAGGCGAGCACGCTGTCCGGCCGCCGGGCGCTATTTCGAACGCGTGCCGCCAAGAGCGGCGAGGTGATTCAACTGGATCGCCAACTCATGATGGCTTTGGTGCAGACCGATGCCGAACTCGGCGAGATCCTCATGCGGGCGTTCATCCTCCGCAGGGTTGAGTTGGTGGCGGCCGGCGTCGGAGATGTCGTGCTTATCGGCTCGACCCATTCCGCCGGCACCCTTCGGCTCAAAGAATTTCTGATGCGCAACGGGCATCCCTATGCCTATATAGATCTCGAAGGCGACGCCGAGGTACAGAATCTGCTGGATGGTTTCCATATCGCCGCCAGCGAGATACCGGTGGTGATCTGCCGCGGCGAGGTTGTGCTTCGGAACCCTACGAACCGGCAGGTTGCCGACTGCCTTGGCTTCAACGAGAGCATCGACCAAACGCAGATGCGCGATGTCGTCATTATCGGTGCCGGCCCCTCGGGACTGGCCGCAGCTGTTTATGGCGCCTCAGAAGGCCTTGACGTTTTGATGTTGGAGACAAGCTCGCCGGGTGGGCAGGCGGGCTCCAGTTCAAGAATCGAAAACTACCTGGGGTTTCCCACCGGTATCTCGGGTCGGGATCTCGCCGGTCGCGCGTACACGCAGGCGGAGAAGTTCGGTGCACAGATGCTCATCGCCAAGGGGACGCGACTCACCTGCGACCGTAAACCATACGTCGTCGAAGCGGAAAACGGGGCTCGAATTCCGGCGCGCACCATCGTCATCGCGACCGGGGCGGAGTACCGAAAGCCGCCACTCGAGAATTTGTCGCGCTTCGAAGGAGTGGGTGTCTATTATGGCGCGACGTTTTTGGAGGCAAAATTGTGTACTGGAGAAGAAGTGATTGTGGTCGGCGGGGGCAACTCCGCCGGCCAGGCGGCCGTGTTTCTGGCGGAGACGACCGACCGCGTGCACCTTCTGGTCAGGTCGGCTGGTTTGGCTGAAACGATGTCGCGCTACCTGATTCGGCGAATCGAAGAAACTCCCACGATTGTATTGCGGCCACACACCGAGATCGTCGCCCTACAAGGAGGCGATCACCTCGAATCCGTTCGTTGGCGAAATCGCGAAACAGGACACACCGAGGAGCACAAGATCCGCCATGTGTTCGTCATGACCGGCGCCGCTCCGAACACCGGCTGGCTCGATGGCTGCGTTGTGCTCGATGCGAAGGGCTTCGTTAAGACGGGCCCCGCTCTGTCGCCAGAAGATCTAATTGCTGCACACTGGCTCCCGGCCCGTAGGCCGTACTTGCTCGAAACCAGTCTTCCAGGAGTATTCGCGGTGGGCGACGTGCGTGGCGAAAGCATCAAACGCGTGGCGTCCGCGGTGGGCGAAGGATCGATCGCAATTTCGTTCGTTCATCAGGTACTCCGGGAATAGCAACTCATCTTGGTCCGAACACGGCATCTATAAAACGGAGCAGACATGAACGGATCGAAGTTCGGCATTCTGGGCGGAGGAATGGTTGCCGGTTATGCGGCCAAGCAACTGGTTGAACTTGGATTGCGGCCAGGCGAGCTGACAATTCTATCTGCGGACAGTTCCGTTCCCTATGAGCGTCCCCCACTATCAAAAAGCTTTCTGGCTGGCAAAGACAGCGAAGACGCTATCCGGATCAATGCCGAAGACTTCTACAGGAAGAACGGAATCGAGCTAAAGCTCAAGTGCGAAATCTCCGCTGTCGATGCCCAACGCAGGCGGCTGATTCTGAAGTCGGGCGGAGAGTTCGAATTCAACAAGCTGATCGTTGCCACGGGTGCCCGCCCGCGCAAGCTAACTATTCCCGGCGCGAATCTCCAAAACCTGTGTTATCTCCGCACCCTGGAGGACTCCAAAGCCATTCGAAACACGTTGGAAGAGGTAAAACATGCAGTTGTGATCGGAGGCGGCTTCATCGGCATGGAAGTAGCCGCGGTGCTTACACAGAAAGGCGTTACAGTCACCATGGTTCTGAATGAGGACCGCATCTGGCGGCGGCTCTTCTCTCCGGAGATGTCGAGTTTCTTCGAAGCGTATTACGCGGCACAAGGCGTCCGGCTTATCAAATCAACCGCGGTTTCGCAGTTGCGTGGCGATGGAGCCGTGAGTTCGGCTGTTCTGGCGAATGGTCAGGTCATGCCGTGTGAAATGGTCGTGGCTGGCATCGGCGTGGTACCCGCCACCGAGATGCTCACCAATAGCGGACTCCATGTCGAAGACGGCATCATCGTGAACGAATATCTAGAGACCAGCCAGCCCGATGTATTCGCAGCAGGCGATGTCGCGAACTACCAGGATGTGCTCTTTGGAAGACGCAGACGTGTCGAGCACTGGGACAATGCTGTTTCGCAAGGTCAATATTGCGCCCAGTCCCTTATGGGCGCGCGCATTCCGTTCAAGCATGTGCCGTATTTCTTTTCTGACGTTTTCGACCTCTCATATGAGTTTTGGGGCGATTCGTCGGGCGCTGACCAGATCATCCATCGGGGCGATTTTTCAAACAAGAGTTTCAGCGTGTGGTGGCTCCGCCAGAAAACGGTTGTGGCCGCATTCACCATGAATCGTCCGGATGAAGAGCGCGATGCTGCTCTCAAATGGATCGAATCCCGGCAGACCGTATCGGCTGAGAAACTCGAAGACGCATCGACCTCTTTAGTGACGGCAGCGGGATGAGCCTAGCGGCTCAAGCAACTTCCTTTGTTGAAGCATGAGAGTTTTGGTCGGCAACCGCTGATTTCTCGGCCGATCATTCTCGCCGTGTCAACCCGTCCGTGACTCCCTGAGGGCTTTGCCACGTGGCAGCTTGGCCGAGCCACCTCGCAACCAACCCTTTTTCCTGTCAATATTCCTCTGGCAAAAGCAGCGTGGTTGCGGACCGGTCTGCTTCAGTGATGATCCACAGCCTGTCCCCGGCATCTGTCCGGTAGCTGCTCAGCAATCGAAACCCATGAGCCACGCTGTATTCATTCTCCGCGACATCGCTTGGGTCCAGCTCGCCCCAATTCCGTTCAGTCGACAACCTTGCCCTCGAGCTTTTCCTGAATGGCGCTTCTGAAGCGGGCAGCTAGCGACCGTAATTCGGATGTCGGCAATGAGGTCAAGAATGGCCTCCGGAGAACCATCGATTCGCGGTTTAAACCGCGGATGGGTGGTGGACATTTAGCCTCCTTTCATCGAGGGAATCTCTCATCGCTAGGTCCCGAGCACCTTCCGGCGGTCGGTTTGGCGCTTTGCTCGCCGGACTTTCGGACAGAAGGAGTGATTAGCTTAGGCGATTCGCTGCGAGTCCTCGAACAAACGTGCAGTGGCAGCTCCGAAGATAAAGCCGCCAATGTGCGCCAAGTATGCCACGCCCCCGGTCTGCACGTGTGCCACGGCACCGGCGTGAAAGAGCTGAGTGAGAAACCAAAAACCAATTAGGAGGGCCGCCGGGATGAACCTAATTCGCGCGAACACGAATATAAATAGAAGCGTCCGAATTTGATCGCGAGGATAGGTGACCAAAAACGCGCCCATCACCGCTGCGATTGCTCCGCTCGCGCCCAGGTTGGGTACTGTGGAATGTGCGTCGGCCAGAACCTGGGCAAGCATGGCCACGAGCCCCCCAAACAGGTAGAAGACAAGATATCGGCCCCGGCCCATCGCATCTTCGATCTCGGGGGCAAAGGCCCATAAGAAGATCATGTTGCCGATGATGTGCGACCAACTGCCGTGCATGAACATCGCGGTCAGAATCGTGATCCAGTGATGGCCGGAAACAATTTGCGCTGGCACCGCTGACCACTGCTTCACGAATGTTTCGCCACGCATCAGCTCCGAAACAAAAACCAAGACATTCACGAAGATGATGAGGGCAGTAACCAGAGGGACGCGTGCCGGGCGTCGCGAGGCATCACCTAACGGAACCATACCTCCCATACCGTCTTCCTCCGTTCAGCTCGGTCAACGCCAGATTTCGGCGGGCACACCTGGCCCGAGGCGTCGCATCCTTCCTCGCGTCGCTGAGCCAGTTCTCCGTCAAATGTTGCCGCGCCCCACTAAGCAGCCAACTTCGACGCGATCGTGTCCGTTGCCTTGCGCACCGCCAAGGACAGCATCACGCGCGTGATGCCGCTGATGATCATGCTGACGCCAACCAGCGTGCCTATTGCCCAAGCCGAACTCGACGGCCATTGCATGTAGATCATCAGCCCCAATAACAGCGTAACGATCCCGTCGATCAGGAACCAACTGGATCCTTGCACTGAGCGCACCTTAAAGAAGAGGGCAATGTTCAAGATGCCCTCTACCAGAAAGAGCGATGCCAGTACCAAAGTGAGCGAGGCCACACCCACTGCTGGACGCGCAATCAGGTAAACGCCAAAGCAGACATAGGCGAGCCCTACCAGCAGTCTCCAGATCAGACTGCCCGCTTCGCGGGTGTGAAAAGCGACCGTCAAGTGGACCACACCTGCCAAAATGATGAGCCAGGCAATTACCACGTTGACCGCGACGGCGGCGATAAACGGCGATCCCACCGCCAGCATGCCCAAGATGATGAGCGAAACGCCCCACAGGATAGACAATGTCGAAGCCTGCCGCACAATGCCGGACGGGGTTTGCTGCAAAGCTGGGGATGCGACCGGTTCGACTACCTGGTGAACAACGCAGGCAATTCGCTGCATGCCAGCCTTGAGAAAACGACAGAAGCCCAATTCGACGAGATCTTCAATCCGCGCCCGGGAACTTCCAAGAAGCCGCCCAGCCAGCAAATTGCCGCAAGCCCCTTTCAATTCTATGATGGACACTTGCAGCCGGGCCCCATGAGTAACGATGACAACCAAGATCGAGAGCGCAATGTCCGAGACCGAATCGCGACCTTCGTGCAGGCGCATAAGCAAGCCAAAGGCAAACAGGCCGCGGATGAAGAGCTCCAGACACTCCGACGCGCGGTGGGGCGTCTCGATCAACTGTTAGCGGATGCCGCGGCAGACGAGCAAGCCCGGCGCAAACGGGCGGAGGAAGAGGAAGCCCAAGCGCTTCGGGTCGCAGCCGCACGACTCGATCAGCTCCTAACGGACATCGCAAAGAAGGAAGCGGCACCCGAATTGAAGCTGCGACACCGCGCGAGAAATACATGACCGAGTGCTGAGTGTTGCTGTAACTCACTGTGCAGAACACACCTGTTCGCCATCGCAATCTTCGTTTGTAGCAGAAGGAGTGTGGAAGATGAGGTACAGGAAACTGGGGAATACCGGACTCATCGTCAACAGCGTGGCACTTGGCACGATGCAGTTCGGCGGCAAGATGAACATGGGCAACCTGGGCCAGGATGACACTACGCGCGTGGTGAAGCTAGCCCTGGAGAGGGGAATTAACTTCATCGATACAGCGGACGTGTACAGCCTCGGGGAGAGCGAGACTCTTGTAGGTAATGCCTTGAAGGGCGTGAGGGACGAGATTGTCCTCGCCACCAAAGTCCGGCTCCCTATGAGCGAGAATTTCAACCGGAGCGGCGCGACCCGCGTGAACATCATGCGCGAAGTGGAGTGCGCGGTTGTGGAAGTGTTGCCGACCATCCGCCCAGGACTTGAGTTGCACGCATCTACGTCTCTTTGCCAGGGTGGGGGTTTTGAACCTGACCTTCCCACGGTCGTTAGAAGCTGATCTTCAGAATGCGACCGTTGGTGCCCACCAGCCATCCGGCTTTCGGACTCGCAAACGCCACTGCCCAATATCCTGTCACACCGGGTAGCGTGAACCAGGTGGTTCCTTCATCGGGAGTCCAGGCTGCCCCGCCCGCGTTGGCCGTGACCACTACAGTGCTGCTCCCATCGCCGTTGCCAACCCCATGTGAGTAAGCCAGTCCAAAAATGGCCCCGGTCACCGGAGGCGGGTTCGTAAGCGTCCACGTGACGCCGCCATCGCTCGAAGTAGCCGTTCTCGCGTTATTTGGATCGCTTGGGTCCAAATCGCCGCCGCCCACAATGCCTTTCCACGGGTTGCGAAATGCCACTGTGAATGCGCCGGCGCTGGGCGAGCTCACCAGCGGAGTGTTGTACGCATTCCAGGTGTCGCCGCTGTCTCGCGTGGCCAGAACCCTCGCGATCGTTGAGCCCCCGGTCGCAATCCAGGCGTTCTGCCCGCCCTGCGTCGCCACGCACGTACCACTAGCTGCGAACGATGCTTCGCCCGGCAACGCTGGCGGCATATTGTTGCTGATGTCCTGCCAGGTCGTTCCGTCGGTGGTTCGCAGGTCAGGGAAGACTCCGTTCACTGAGTCGCTATGCGAGATGCCGCGCTTCGGCGTCCAGAATGCGAAGCAATCGTAGAACGCACCCGGATTCTGGTTCTGGAACTGCATAGTCCAGGTCGCGCCGCCATCGACCGTTTTGTAGATTCGGAAATCTGTAGGGTTGCCACTGACACCGATCGACTGCAGATACGCGACCTTGGCGCTCACGCCTTCTACATCGCGGAATTGCAGCGATTCGGCTCCCGGTACCACGCCGGCCTTCCAGGTATTGCCGCCGTCGGTTGTAACCACGAACGTGCCCGCGCGTCCGGAAGCCCAGACCACTTGCGGGTTCACCGGACTCACCGCAATCAGCCCGTTCGTCGTAGCGCTGTTTTGCGGAGTCAGGGTGGGTTGTTGATTTTCTGGGGGCTCTGCGGCAGTGGGGATCGCCAGAGCGAAGGCGGCAATCAGGAAAGCAGCCAGCGAACGTTTCAACATAGCAGTTCCTCCAAAGGCAAGGTTGTGCGTCAGTATAGGACCTCGCCGCGAAGGGCGTCAAAATCTGCAACTACTTCAGAAGACGCCTAAAGTCTGCACTATTTTCACTGCCACACACATTGTGGTCGAGTGACGGGCAAACCTTACCTTACCGATTAGGGAAGTGTTGCCGACCAACCGGGGGCTACTCCATTCGTGGCCACAAGCGCGTTTGAACTAAGCCGCTAGCGCGGCGGACGCTACCGCGTGGGTTGCCGTCTGGGCAGTTTCACTGGTGTAGGTTTTGGGTCACAAGGAGGTTACTGTGACCCATCTCAGGAAGCTGATGCTGGATGAGCTTCAGCGCCGCAACTACGCTCAGAACACTGTCCGTGCCTACATTCACGCGGTAGAAGATTTCGCGAAGTACTTCCACCGTTCGCCCGATCGCCTCGGCCCAGAACATATTCGCGAGTACCAGGTTCACCTGTTTCGTGACCGCAAGCTCTCGCCAGGAACGATCGAAGGTCGTACTGCTGCTCTGCGTTTTCTCTTCGTCAAGACACTCCGACGGCCATATCTTCCCGATCACATACCGTTTCCCAAGCGGCACAGGCGGTTACCCACGGTACTGAGTCAGGAGGAGGTGGCGCGGCTCATTGCTTCCGCGCAGAACCTGATGCACCGCACCATGCTGATGCTGCTGTATGCGACCGGCCTGCGACGCGCTGAACGATGCCACCTGAAGGTCGGCGATATCGACAGCGAACGCATGGTCATTCATGTTCGCCAGGGCAAGGGTGGCCGTGACCGCGACGTCTTGTTGACCCCGAAGTTGCTGGACACCCTGCGCGAGTATTGGCGCTGGATGAAGCCGAAGACATTTCTATTTCCCGGCACCGTCAACAACTGGCGGGCCGACGTGCCCATCACAGAGAAGATTGTCTGGAAGGCGGTGGCGGAGGCCGCGAAACATGCTGGTGTGAGCAAGCATGTGTCTCCTCACACGTTCAGGCACAGTTTTGCCACTCACATGCTGGAAGCCGGCGCCGATCTGCGCACGATCCAAGTCCTACTGGGGCATGCCAAGCTCGCCGACACCACCGTTTACCTGCACTTGTCACGGCGTCATCTGCAGGCGGTTCCCAGTCCACTGGAAGCCATCGCCGTATCCAGCCCTCATGAAGTGAAGCGTTCCAGGAGGCTGGTTAAGCGATGAATCGGCCCACCCTTGAGGTGGCCGATATCGTCCGTGCATCAGGCGACAGATTTTTGGAGCACTACGGATCACATCTTGCGTGGCAACATCGCAAGGTGCTCGATGCGATCGTCCGCTGCCGCACTGCGGCCTTGGGCGCTCATCGTGATCAGTGCACGCGCTGCGGATATCAGGCTATCTCTTACAACTCCTGCCGTAACCGGCACTGCCCCAGATGTCAGGGGAACGCCCGTTTCCGCTGGCTCGCCGAGCGCAGGGCTGAGCTGTTGCCCGTCTCTTACTTTCACATCGTCTTCACGCTGCCGCACGAACTCTCCGCTCTAGCCCTGCAAAACAAGCGACTGCTTTGCGATCTGCTGTTCCGAGCTAGTGCAGCGACGCTCTCGAAGTGGCCGGCGACCCAAAGCATCTGGGCGCAGAGATCGGCTTCTTCAGCGTGCTCCATACCTGGAATCAGCGACTGCAGCTGAACCCTCACTCATGATGCCTGCCATTATCATCTCCTTCTTTTTCAGTAAATAAGATAGGTTGGTTTTCCAAACTACCCCCTTGCAGAACCAGCTTGCC
>WNFI01709831.1_pt2 | contig 16467 bp, 17 predicted proteins | sample 5400471 | NCBI WGS metagenome assembly WNFI01 (sample SAMN13153348, study PRJNA577476) | soil metagenome | isolation source: 100 cm saprolite on Douglas fir-dominated hillslope | place: USA:California | collected 2013-09-17 | reverse complement strand
CACGATCCCTGACGGCCGCGTGAGCACTAGGATCGCGCCGGCGAGCGCCTCCGCCGGGTCGCGTGTGGGTTCGCCCCGCGGGTCGAGGGCGACCCCTTCCGGCAGCTCCTCACCGGTCACCAGCCGCCGGTAAACTTCCGAGCCAGAAATGGCAGAGGTCGCGATGTCCCAGACGATCGGTTCGGCTATGGTCGGGAAGCCGACGGCGATCGGGTTGGTGTCCAAGAGACCCTCGCGTGCACCGTACGGCGCCACCGATCCGAACGAGCCACTCGCGATCGAGACCCCGATCAGCCTGTTTCGCGCCACCAGCTCCGTGTAGTAGCTGAGTGTGCCCGAGTACCTATGGTTGTTGGCGCATACGACCGCGACACTGGACCTCTGGGCCTTCGAAATCGCCAGCCTGGTCGCCAACTCGGCGACGACGAGCCCGTGGCGCCCCCCGCCATTTACGACGGCCGTCATTTCGGATTCCCGTGCGACTGTGATCGGCTCGCTGCGCTGCGGCCCGTGGCGGGCAACCTCGTCCGCGACGATGAAGATCCGCGACATTCCCACGGCGCCGCGCAGCTCGTCGTCGACCAGATGGCGGGCCACGATCTCGCAATCCTCGGGACTCATGCCGAGCCTGGCGGCAACGCCGGCCATCAACTCCAGCGCCTCCGCCTCGTATATGCGCACCTGATCACCGCCGCCCGCTTGAGCCATCGTCGGCGCGCTGGCTAGATGTGCGGGGTGGTGTAGACGGGGAATCGGCTGGCGATCGCGGTGTCGATCTCATACGGGAAGGCGGCGAAGACCTCCTCGTCCACTTCGATCCCCAGGCCCGGCGCGTTGGGAATCGGAAGAACACCATCGGCCACCTTGTCCAAAGCGAACGGCGCCCCGGCGGCTACCTGATCGCGCAAGGGCTGCTCAGGCCGGGCATCGTACTCGAAGTAGGTCGGGTCCGCGTAGGCCGACACGAAAGCGAGGTTAGCTGCTCGCCGTAGGCGAGCGCGACCGGCGAGGCACGGCCGAGCCGGCGTACCAGTTCCAGGTCGAGGCAGGGAATCGGCTCCTCGAAGATCTCCACCCCGATGCCCGCGAGCACGCGCGCGAAGCGGCGCGCGGAGTCGGGGGTGTAGTTGTACTTGCCGTCGACGAACATCTCGATGCCGTCCGGTAGCAGCTTGCGGACCCGTTCGACCATCGCACGGTCCCATTCGAAGTCACGACCAGTTCGCACCTTGGCTGCAGTGACACCGCGCTCGAGCAGCGGGGCGAAGAACTCGACATTCCACTCCGGCGGCTCGTACAGCGCCGGTTTGCCTGCGGCGTACAGCGGTACGCTCTCACGCTTGCGCCCCAGCAGGTAGGAGACGGACTTCCCGAGCAGCTTTCCCCGGATGTCCCACAGTGCGATGTCGACCGCGGACAGCGCCTGGATGACCAGGCCACGTGCCCCGAGCGGTGCGTACAGGGTACGGCGGAGGTTCCACATCAAGTCCTCGAGCGGCAGCGGATCCCGTCCGAGCAGAAGCCACTGCACGGTCTCTTCGAACAATGCTTTGAGGGTCAGCGGGTAGCGGTGCCCGTAGCAGTCGCTCGCCTCTCCCCAGCCGGTCACCCCCTCGTCCGTATCGAGGCGAAGCACCGCGAACGAACGCCGGAACGGCGGGTTGTCATCCGTGGCGTAGCTCGCCGGTATCACCGTGACACCGGTGATCTTCATCGTCGGGTTGCTCCTCCGCTTCGGTGCGGCGGGGTCCCGCGGAGCGTTGCTTCCGGACCGATGCGGAGGACCGGTCCGGGAGCAACAACATCACCGCGGTCGAGAGGGACGGTTACGGCCAGATGAGCTTCTTGCCGTTGTAGAGCGACGCCACCATCGTCGTGTCCACCACCGACGACAGGGATGGCACGGACTTCACAAGCCCGAAGTGCACGAGTTCCGTGGCCTCAGGCTGGAACTCCGCCACCGTCTCCACTCCGACCCCCTTTCCGGGCAGCGTGTGGTTCTGGGCGAGGGCGCTCTCCAGGGCCCACACCTGCTGCTCGTGGCTGGTCACGAATAGGGCACCAGCCTGCTTCGCGTAGCTGCCCTCGATGTTGACGCATGCGGACTGGTGGGCCGCGCAGTAGTCGAATGCGTGCAGGTCCGCCCGCATCCAGTCCTTCGCCGTGGCGGGGTGCGCAGCCAGGAAGTTCTTGTTGAAGAACTGGACGTTAAAGGTGCCGGTCACGTGGAACTGCGAGGGCGTGAACTCGTTGAACTGGGCATGCTCGGACTTCAGCGTCAGCGGCTCGTTGGACTGGTAGCAGCCGACTGCGTCGATCTTTCCCTGCACGACCTGGTTCGGGTCGTAGTTCGTGGTGTTTACGAAATGCACCTTGTTCAGGCTTACGCCTGCTGCCGCCAGCATCGCCAGGGTCGGCGCTTCCTTGACGAAATGGTAGCCCAGTGTCTTGCCGGTGAGCTGCGGCAGCCGGGTGATGCTCTTCTTCGTGATGATGCAGTAGTCCGACGTGTTGCCGTACGTCGCGACGGCCCTGATGTTCGCGCCGCTACCGACGGCGGTGAGGTAGTCGGCAGCCGACCCGACGTTCGTCACCTGAGCCTTGCCAGCCGAGACCAGCGCCGTGGAGTCCTGCGAGTTGGTCACGAAGTTCACGTCGAGGCACAGGTCCTTAAAGTAGCCCAGCTTCTGCGCCGCGAACACGTCGATGATCCCGGCCGAGGCGTCGAAGCCGAACGGCGAGATGTAGGTGATCGTCCCGGCCGCCTTGTTGGCGGCGCACTCCGACGAGCTGATCAGCCCGGTCGACCCCGACGACCCTGCCTGGGGCGACGAGCCGCCCGATGACGAGCTGCTGCACGACGCAGCCATGATGGCGACCGCGACCAACGCAAAGCCACTTGCCGCACTGCATCCAAAGCCCAACCTGCACCGACGCGTAGATCGTCGCGAGATCGGACAGCGACGCCGCGGTGACGATCAGCGTGCCCAGGCCGTTCGCCTGCCCGGCGGCAACGAACTCGGCGACGACGGCGCCAATCACGCTGAGCGGGACGCAAATCCGGGCACCCGCGCACAGGAACGGCAGGCTGCTCGGCAGCCGCAGCCGCCAGAGGATCTCGGTGCGCGAGGCGTTGAGCGTCTTCATGACGTCAAGCGCCAGCGGGTCCACGGAGCGAAGGCCGATAAGTGAGTTGATGAGGAACGGGAAGAAGACCAGGACCGCGGTGATGATGTACTTCGGCGTCAGGCCGAAGCCGAACGCCACGACCAGTGCCGGGGCGACCGCGATGATCGGCGTGACGTTGAGGATCACGGCCAGCGGCAGGATCGCGCGTTCGATGATGCGGACGTAGGACATCAGCACAGCCAGCACGAAGGCGATGCTCATGCCGAGCGCAGCGCCAACCAAGGCCTCTTGCAGCGTCGTCTTGGCGTTGCGGACGTAGAAGCCGGGGTGGCTCGTCAGCTCGTGGAAGATCTTCGGGACTGTAGGGATCACGAACGGGTTGTGAATTGCGTAGAGCTGCCATGCGGCGGCCAGCAGCACGAGCGCGATCAGCGGTGGCAGCCACAGCGACGGCCGGACCCAGGCCGACATCGTGCGCCGCTGCGACGTCGCGGCGGCGGCGGGTGCGAGCGCCGGCAGGTCTGGTTGTGCATCCGTCAGCTCGTCCAGTTCGGAGCCCGGCAGCTCGCTCACCGCGCGCCCCGCCAGCTACCGCGCAGCTCGAGCCTGATCTGCCGCTCGACCTCGTGGAACTCCCTCGTGGTCTCGACGAGATCGTCTCGCGGCCGCGGCAGGGGGATCGGGATGACGCTTTGGATCGTCCCCGGGTTCGCGGACATGATCACGACCACGTCGGAGAGCGTGATCGCCTCCGAGATCGAGTGCGTCACGAAAAGCACGGTCTTCTTGTTCGCCTGCCAGATCGACAGCAGCTCGTGGCGCAGCAGTTCCCGGGTCAGCTCGTCGACGGCGGCGAACGGCTCGTCCATCAGCAGGATCGGCGGATCGAAGACAAACGCGCGTGCGATCGCGACTCGGTGCTGCATCCCGCCCGACAGCTGAGCCGGCCGCCGGTTGACGACGTGCCCCAGCCCGAACGACTCAAGCACCGCGATCGGGTCGGCATGGGACCGCGAGCCGTCGGAGTCCGGCTTCTTGTTCACCTGCAGCGGCAGGCGGACGTTGTCGAGGACGGTGCGCCACGGCAGCAGCGCCGGTGACTGCGGAACCAGCCCGATGTGCTTCGCGGCGCTCGCGCGCTGCACCGACTCGCCGAAGATCGACACAGTGCCGCGGTCGACCTCGAGCAAGCCCGCGACGATCCGCAGCAGAGTCGTCTTCCCACACCCGCTTGGGCCGATCAGCGTGACGAACTGGCCGCGCAGCGCCAGCAGGCTGAAGTTCTCGATGACCGACACGCGGGCCGCGTCGGACCCGTAGCCCTTGTATACGCCGTCTATGACCAGCGCCGAGTTCGGCTGGTCCGACGCCGTCCCGGACTCCGGTTCCATCCCCCGCTCGGTAAGCTCAGCCACTGCCGTGCCTCACCGCCGCCCGCCGGCGAGCACTAATGGGACGTGCCGACCTCGGCGCCGGGTTCACGTGCGCTGGATCGGCCACGCGTGGGAGTCTCATCGGACCTTTCATGTCATTGGTATATCAAATATCAGATTCGCCATAGTCGCAATGAGCAGCCGGACAAGTGGACGCGATCGGGCAGCCCCGACGGGGCGAAATCAGGCATTCCCGTGCGCCCAGGGCCGCGACATGATGTTGCGGACGAGCGGCCGGAATTCCTCGAGCGGCATGTTGGCGTAGTTCACGTCGAACGACGGTTGGTCATAGTCCTTACCCCGCTTGTAGGCAGCCAGGACCCCCGCCACCGACGCCTGCAGCGCCCCGGGCTCGAGCACCGCTCCGGGTGCCGGCACGACGAACGCGGTCACCTGCTCACCCCAGCGCGGCGACGGCAGGCCCACGACCGCGACGTCGGCTATCCCGGGAACCGCCTGCAGGGCGAGCTCGACTTCGAGCGGATAGACATTGAGCCCGCCGGTGATGATGATCTCCTTCGCCCGGCCGACCACGCGGACGTAGCCGTTGTCCGGGTCGACCCGCCCGATATCTCCGGTCCGGAACCACCCTTGCTCGTCAAGCGCGGGTGGCCGGTCGGTGCCAAGGTAGCCGCCGAATACCTGCGGGCCCCGGGCCACGATCTCCCCCTCGGCACCGTCATCGCAGCGCTCGCCGCTGCGGTCGACCACGCGCACCTCGGCTCCTGGCAGTGCGATGCCGACGCTGCCCGCGACGCGTTCGTCGTAGGGGTTCGACAGCACGAAGCCGGTCTCGGTCAGGCCATAGCGCTCGAGCGGGCGCTGGCCGAGGACGTCGATCAGCGCGTCGGACGTGCGCGCGGACAGCGCCGCGCTGCCAGTGGTTGCCAGCCGCAACCCGCGGAACCGGTCGCCCGCCTCGCCCCAGGCGAGCAGCCGCTCGTAGATCGCCGGTACGCCGAACAGCACCGTCGCCGCGTGGTCGGACGCGGCGCGGCAGAGGCCGTCAGGTGTGAATTCGGGGACGAGCACAAGCCGGGAGCCGGTCAGCAGCGCCGTGTGCAGGCCGGAGATGCCGTGCCCGTGCTGCAGCGGAAGCGCGTGGACCAGCGAGTCGTCCTCGCGCCAGCGCCAGGCCCACACCACCGCACGGGCCGACGCGAGCACGTTGGCGTTGGACAAGGGCAACGGCTTCGGCCGTCCAGTGGTGCCGGCGGTGAGAGCGAGGTGCGCGATCTCCGCCGGGTCCGGCGGGAGGAGCCGTGCCGGTGACGCGTCAGCGAGCACGGCCTCGAGGCCGTCGGCACCAGCGCCGTCGAGCGCGACCACGTCGTCCACTCCGCCGAGATTGAGCAGCTCCTCGCGCCGCTGCCCGGCGACGAGGGCGGCGACGGGATCCGTCACGGCGACGATGTCGGCGAGCTCGGTGGCCGTGAGCATCGAGTTGACGGCAACCACGGCTGCGCCGGCGTGCAGCACGGCGAGGTAGCCGACGACGTACTCGAGGGAGTTGCCGCTCGCCAGGAGCACGCGCCGGCCTGGGGCCGCCCCATGCGAGTTCAACCATGAAGCGAGCCGGCGGGCCTGGTCGTCGAGCTCGCGGTGGGTGAGGGCGCGGTTGCCGACTCGCACCGCCTCTCGGTCGGGGACCCGCCGGGCAGTGGCCGCGGCCGCGGCGGCGATCGTTCCGGCGCCGAGCCGGGCAGCCAGGTCGGGCTCCGCCTGGCGGCCGAGGTGGCGACTCCACGCTGCGAGCGCCGGCGCGCCGACCGAACGCGCGCCGGGCAGCGTCCTCGTCACGGACTGACCACCGTCCGGTCGAGCCGGAACGCCGCATTGGCCTTGCGCTCGCGTTCGAGCCGGACAGGGCTGTCCTCGCCGCGCAACAGCTCCTTGATCTGCGCGGGCACGCCGTCGGGAGCGCCGCCGAGCTCCGCCGCGATCTGCGTCGCCTCGGCAACGGCGTCGTCGACGAGCCGGTCGAGCAGGCCGATCGACAGGGCCTCCTGCGCCCGGATCTCCCGCCCGGTCAGGGACAGGTCGCCGGCCCGGCCGGCGCCCACAAGTTGCGGCAGCCGCCAGGTTCCGAGTGCGAGCCCCGAGCGCGCTCCCAGCCAGGAGATCGACGTGTCCGGTCCGCCGACCCGCAGGTCCGCGCACAGCAGCAGCTGCGCCCCGGCGCCCCGAGCGGGGCCGTCCACAGCTACGACGAGGACGCTCGGCAACGTAATCAGGTGAGCGTAGAACGCGAACAGCCGATCGCTCAGTGTCGCGAGCTCGTCCGGGTCGAGCGTCAGGTCACCGCCGGCGCAGAAGGCCCGGCGGTCGGTCGACCCAAGGACGACGACGGGTTGGTCCGGGGCGGCGAACGCCGCCTCGAGCTCGTCGAGCATGGTCGCGTCGATGGCGTTGCGGCGCTGCGGCCGGTCGAGTCTGGCCCTGAGAACTCCTGGTGATGGTCGGTCTACCAGAAGATATTTCACGTGCGACATACTAACCCTCACGCGATCGCGGAAGGGGGCCTATGCCCTTCGCCCGAAGCGGCACGGTGGCGCTGTACTACGAGGTGACCGGGTCGGGGACGCCGGTCGTGTTCGTGCACGAGTTCTCGGGCGACCACCGCAGCTGGGAACCGCAGGTGCGCTACTTCAGCCGCCGCTACCGCTGTGTCACCTATGACGCCCGCGGCTACCCGCCGTCCGACGTTCCAGCTGACCCAGCGGCGTACTCCCAGGACCTCGCAGTCGCCGATCTGCTCGCGGTGCTCGACCATCTCGAGATCGGCCGGGCCCACATCGTCGGCCTATCGATGGGCGGGTTCACGACGCTCCATTTCGGGCTCCGGCACCCGGAGCGGACCCGTTCACTGGCGATCGCCGGGGTCGGCTACGGGTCGACTCCGGACCACGACCAGTCGTGGCTGGACGACATCGCCGGTCTCACTGAGTTCTACGAGGAGGACGTGGCGGGCGCGGCCGCATCGCACGGGAGCGCGCCGGGGCGCGTTGCCTTCATGGTCAAGGACCCTCGAGGCTGGGCGGAGTTCGCCAGCCAGCTCGCCGGGCATTCCAACGTCGGGTCCGCGATGACGATGCGCGGTGTCCAGGGCGGCCGACCCAACCTCTACGACATGGGCGCCGAGCTGGCGGCGTTGCAGGTGCCGTTGCTCGTGATCACAGGGGACGAGGACGAGCCGTGCCTGGAGCCGGGCCTTTTCCTGAAGCGCACCGTGCCGACCGCCGGCCTCGCGGTGCTGCCGCGGTCGGGTCACACCGTGAACCTTGAGGAGCCGGCGGCCTTCAACCAGCTGGTGCAGGACCTGTTCAGCACAGTCGACGCGAGCCGCTGGTCACCGCGCGATCCTCGGTCGCTCGGAGGCAAACAGCTCGGTCACCGCTGACGTCACGCTCACGCGATCGATGTCTCGATCGCCGCCGCCGCGCCCAGCAGGTCGTCGACGGCGTGGCGCCGGCTGATGCGTCTGCCAGCCGGTGGCGGGTCACCCGGGGAGCTTCCGGGCAGGACCGCGCGCGGTCATCGCTCGATCGTGGCGGTCTCAGCCGGGCGGACGGCGCACCTGCAGGTTCATCGCCTTGCGAACCGTGTAGGCCTCGACGTCGGCCGCGGACACGCCGCTCATCTTCCGCGGCTCGCCCTTCGCGCCGTTCATGTCGGGCGTGAAGTGGCAGTTCACGTTGACCTCGCCGCAGCGCAGCCCGGCGAAGGCGCGGAAGGCGCGCTCGATGTCGCGGGTGAATACGGTGGCGTTCAAGCCGAAGCGGGTGTCGTTCGCGATCGCCAGCGCCTCTTCCTCAGTCTCGAACGCCATCGAGGCGAGCACCGGGCCGAAGACCTCCTCCTGCTCGATCTCGGTGCCGGGTCGGACGTCTCGGAGCACGGTCGGCGCCACGAACGTCCTCGGATGAGCCGGTGGCGTCGGCGGTGACCCGACGATCCGGCCTTCGCCGCCGCCGACGGCCCGGTCGATGAAGGCACGGACCCGGTCGGCATGGCCCTCGGTGACCAGCGGCCCGAGGAACGTCCCAGAGTCGAGCGCGTCGCCGATCGGCAGGTCGGCGGCAGCGTCCGCGACTCCCTCGACGACGACGTCGTAGACTGACTGCTCCGCCAACAGCCGGCTGCCCGCCACGCAGACCTGCCCGTTGTTTACGAACGCCGCCATCGTCGCCCAGCGAACCGCCTGGTCGAGATCTGCGTCGGCGAACACGACGACCGGCGCCTTGCCGCCGAGCTCAAGGTGGACAGGTGTGAGGTTGGACGCCGCGAGCGCCATGACCCGTTGCCCGGTCGCGACGCTGCCGGTGAGGCTGACCAGGTCGACCCTCGGGTCGACCACGAGCTGCTCACCAACCGTCTCCCCCGGCCCCAGGACGACGTTGAGAACGCCACGCGGCAGTCCAACCGACTCCAGCAGCCTGGCAAGGTTGATCGTGGTGACGACAGCTTCCTCGGGTGGTTTGACCACGAAACTGCAGCCGGCCGCGAGCCCAGCCGCGACTCGCTGGCTCCCCGTCATCAGCGGTGCGTTCCACGGCAGCAGTTCGGCCACCACACCGGCCGGTTCACGCATCCGCATCGTGATGATCTCCGGGCCGCCGCCGGGGAACAGGTCCGGGGGGTAGCTGGTGGGCCGAACGTCGCCGTGCAGGTCGCGGCAGACCCCGGCGGCGTAGCTGAATGCCGCGGCAGCCTCATACAGATCGAAGTGGCGGGCGCCGCTGACCGACTTGCCCGTGTCGAGCGACTCGAGTGTGACGAGCCGCTCGCCGTGGTCTCGGATCGCCACGGCGGCGGCATCTAGGACCTCGGCGCGCCTCGCCAGCGGCGCCCGCGACCACTCGCCGCCGTCGAAGCTGCGCCTGGCTGCCGCGAGCGCCGCCTCCACCTCGTCGGGGAGTCGCCTCCGCCCACAGCGCCACGACGTCGCCGGTTGAGGGATCGATCACGTCGTGAAGCGGTCCGGACCGCAGCGCGCGGCCGTCTATCAGGTGCGGGAAGGGATCGCCGTCCACCCAGCTCGCGTCGTAGCGCACGCCGGACGTCACGGGTCAGCCGTCACCGTGTACGGCGTCGTGCAGCCGTGCCAACAGCCCCGTCGGGTCGCGAGATCCCCAGATGTTGCGTCCGAACACGATGCCCGCGGCGCCGGCCTTGGTCACCGCGCGCGAGCTCGACGACCTCGTCCTCGGACTCAAGCTTCGGGCCGCCGAGACCGACCACCGGCACCGGACAGCTCTCGACCACCACCGCCATCTCGAGCGGGTCGGGCGGGCACATCGTCTTGATCATGTCCGCGCCGACCTCCGCCGCGATCCGGGCCCCGCGACTGATGTTCTCCACCGACCAAGGGACGGCCTTGGCGAAGCCGCCGGGCACGACCTCGGCCATCACGGGGAGCCCGAGCCGCTCGCACTCCTGCACAGCTCGGCCAGCCGGAGCAGCGAAACATGCTCGTCCGGGGAGCCCGGATAGGCCATCGCCGCTACGGCGTCGGCGCCGATGGTGAGGGCGGCCTCGGCACGGTGGAGCAGCCCGGTCATGTCGTTGGCGCTGTGGCCACCGAGGTCGGTCGTCCCGCCGTCGACACGGAGCACCAGCTCCGCCTGGGCGAACATCCCGGCGGCGGTTCGGGCCAGGCGCCAGATGCCGAGCACGCCATCCGGCCGGCCGGCCGCGACCGGGGCGGCCGCATCCCGAGCGGTGGCCCGTACCCCTGGAAGCCGCCGTGGTCCATTGCCACCATGACCGACCGTCCGTCCGGCCGGAACAACCGCCAGAACCGGCGCTCCTTCCCGGCGGCGGGCGCGGAACTGACGTGGTGGGTGGGCATGCTGTCTCCCTGGCGCCGCATTTTCCGATATGGTATACCAGCTGCGTGCGCTACCGGACATTGGGGACCACCGGCATTACCGTCAGCACCCAGTGCCTCGGGACGATGATGTTCGGCGAGTGGGGCCGGACCGACGAGGCGGAGTGCCGCCGGATCCTCGACCTGGCGCTTGACGGCGGGATCAACTTCGTCGACACCGCGGACGTCTACGCATTCGGCCAGTCCGAGACGATCCTCGGCAACATCCTGAAGGGGCGACGGGATGACGTCGTCCTCGCCACTAAGTTCCGCGAGCCGATGGGCGACGACCTCAACCGGCGCGGGAACTCCCGGCGCTGGATCGTACGAGCCGCCGAAGAGAGCCTGCGGAGGCTGCAGACCGACTGGATCGACCTGTACCAGGTCCACCGGCCGGACCCGGCCTGCGACATCGACCAGACGCTGGGCGCGCTGACCGACCTCGTCCGGGCGGGTAAGGTCAGGGCGATCGGGACGACGACTTTCCCGGCCGAGTACCTCGTGACCGCCCAGTGGGTCGCGGAAAGGCGTGGCCGGGAGAGGTTCGTGACCGAGCAGCCGCCGTACTCCATCTTCGCGCGGGCGGCCGAGGCGTCGGTGCTGCCCGCCTGTCGCGACCTCGACCTCGGCGTCATGGTGTGGAGCCCGCTCAACGGAGGCTGGCTGACCGGCAAGTACCGGCGCGGCGAGGAACTGCCCGGCGACTCACGGGCAGCACGCCATCCCGACCACTTCGACTACGACCATCCGGTCCGGGAGCGCAAGCTCGACCTGGCCGAGGCGCTCATGGGCATCGCCGGCGAGGCCGGCATCACCCTCACCCAGCTGGCCATCGCGTTCGTGCTCGAGCACCCGGCGGTGACGGCCGCGATCGTCGGACCGCGCACGCCGCAGCAGCTCGCCGACCAGCTGCCTGCCAGCGACATCGTGCTGGACACCGCCGTGCTGGACGCGATCGACGCCCTGATACCGCCGGGATTCAACGTGCATCCGACCGAGACCGGCTGGGTCCCGCCGGCGCTGCGCCCCGATCAGCGCAGGCGCTCCCGCGAGGCCAGTGCCTGACCCGGCGCCTGACGAGGCGCGCGGCTCGGCTGCGAGCGCGACCGCTCATGCGCTAAGACAGCGGCGACCGGCTCTTTCGCGGCCTCGCTCGCCTCGTCGATAGCGATGTCGTTGGCGGCATCCATGATATGCAGCCGGGTGAATTCCGCCGCCGCGTTGCTGTCCTCGCGGCGCAACGCCTGCAGCAGTGCATAGTGGTGCTGGTCGGACACTTCCCGGGGACGCGTCACGCGTGGGCCGCCGTCGAGCGCACCCCACAGCAGGTTGAGCAGCGCGAGCAGCGTAGGCGAGCGTGCCGCCTGGTAGATGCGGAAGTGGAAGCGCCGGTTGAGCGTCACCCGTCGCTCGTCGTCCGGATCGAGCTGGCCCAGCTCGTCGAAGATTTTCGTGATCTCCTCGATGTCCTCGGGCGTGATTTTCTGCGCCGCGAGGCTGGCCGCCAGGGACTCCAGGTTCGCCCGGATCAGGAAGTTCTCGAACAGCCGCGCGTCCTCAGCGCGGACGACGACCGCGCCGCGATGCAGTTCGGTCGCGATGAAGCCCTGGGCCTCGAGCTTGCGGAGCGCTTCACGCACCGGCGTCGGGCTGACCATGAAGCGTTTCGCCAGGTCGCGCTGCCGCAGCAGGTCGCCGGGCGCCAGCTCTCCCGAGTGGATCAGCTCGCGAATGCCCTGGGCGACCACGTCGCTCTTGCTCAGGTAGTCCACTCCGACCTCTCCGCCGCATGGCTGGCAATCGCTCAGGTAGTCCACTCCGACCTCTCCGCCGCATGGCTGGCAATCGCTTGCCACTTGATATATCTTACCGCACACCAACCGCCTGCCGAGGAATCGAAGACCCGGATGACTGCTACTGCGCCTCCCGCAGCCGCTGCCCGGCATCGAGGACCGGCTTGGCGCCATGGACTCAGCCGGGGTGAGGCTGCAGGTGCTGTCGATCTCCGCTCCCAACGTGTACGCCCTGCCGGGATCCCTGCGCGTCGGCGTCACGAGGGACTGCAACGACGAACTCGATGCGATGGCGGCTGCCGGCAACGGACGGCTGCGGGTCTTCGCGAGTGTGCCCCTGCCGGACGTCGACGACGCCCTCGCCGAGGCCGACCGGGCACTCGGCCTCCCGCACACAGTGGGGCTTATGCTGTGCACGACGGTCGCGCGGCGCACCCTCGACGACCCCATCTTCGTTCCGTTCTGGGAGCAATTGTCGCGGCGAGGCACCGTTGTCTTCGTCCACCCGACCACGGCCTGCTGTACCGAGGGCCTGCGCGACTACGCGCTGTCGCTCGCCCTCGACTTCCTGGCCGAGACCACCAACGCGATTGGTCGCATGGTCTACTCGGGAAGCTTCGACCGGTTCCCGGGCATCCGCTGGATCTTCTCCCACCTCGGCGGCTCGACGCCGTTCGTCATGCACCGCTTCGACAACTACGCCAGCCAGTTCCCCGAGGCGCGGGCACACATCTCCCGCAAGCCGTCCGAGATCATCCGGGGCCTGATGTTCGACACGGTCACGACTCACCTGCCCGCGTTGCGCTGCGCCCTCGACACCTTCGACGACAGCCAGCTCGTCTTCGGCTCCGACTACCCGCACGTCCCAGGCGGGCTGCAGGTGTTCGTCGACACGTTCGACGGCACCGGCATGTCCGCCGAACAGCGAGCCGCGATCGGCTGGCGCAACGCCGAGCAGCTGCTCGGGCTCCACTAGTTTCCCCTTAATAAGGGTTTCCTGGATGTACAGCGTGGGCGAGCCGTCGATAAACCGGCGGATCTTGGCGGTGAGCTCCCGGACGGAGGTGAAGGACCTGCGGCGTATGGCCTGCCGGGTCATGATGCCCAAGTTCAGCGCCATGTTCAGCCAGAACCCGGATGCCGGCGTGAAGTGCAGGTGATGCCGGGTTCTCCGCTAGCCGTGGCCTGACCGCAGGGTGCTTGAGGGTGCAGTAGTTGTCGCACACGACGTGCAACGTCATCAGAACCTGGTCAACTGCGCATTCTGCTTCTGCTGGGACACCTGGTTCGCCGATAGCCCGCCGCGGCAGGATGCTGCCGAGCCACGGCCGGAGCCCGGGCTGCGGAGAGATCGGGTCCGCCCACCGCTGCACCGCTCCCGCGGCCGTCCTGGCCCAGGGGGATCCGGTCGGTGCGAGCCTGGCTTTCCCGCTGGACCGCGCTGCAACGCTACTGGAGATGGTCGAACGCGCCCCCGCTCGCGCAGCTGCAAGCGCTAACGACGTCGATCCCCTCCGGGATGCGGCCTGCACTTCCACCTCCGTAATTAACTAACTACCGCTAGGTACCGAAATTAACTAAGTACCGCTAGGTACCGACACGCCCAGGTTGACACCGCCGCTACCCAGGCCCTAAATATGATATACCACTGCTTCTTAAGGGGGGACCATGGATCTCGGTCTGCAGGGAAGTACCGCGTTCGTGACCGGCGCGAGCAAGGGCATCGGACGCTCGGTCGCCCGCCTACTGGCCGAGGAAGGCTGCGACGTCGCGATCACCGCACGCACCGACGAAGACCTGCGGAAGGCCGCTAGAGAAATCGAGAACGCCACCGGCCGCACCGTTCTCCCACTGCGCGGCGACATGAGCGTGCCGGGTGACGTTACCCGGACCGTCAACGCCGCCATCGAGCAGCTCGGCCGGATCGACATCCTGGTCACCTGCGCCGGAAGCTCCCCCGGTGGCCTCCTTGAGAACCTCACCGAGGACCAATGGGCAGGCAGCATGTCGCTGAAGTTCCTCGGCTATGTCTGGGCGTGCCGGGCAGTGATCCCGCACATGCGGGAGCGAGGTTCGGGCAGCATCGTCCTCGTAGTTGGCAATGACGGCCTCAAGCCGAGCTACTGGGAGATGACCGCGGGGGTGGCCAACGCGGCGGACATTAACTTCGCGTCTTCGCTCGCCGAGCAGTACGGGCCGCACGGCATCCGGGTGAACACCGTCAATCCCGGCCCAGTCAGCACCGACCGCTGGGACGGCCTGGAGAAGGCGCTCGCACGTGACAAGAAAGTGAGCCAGGAACGCGCCCACGAGCTGACACTCAGCAGCCTGCCGTTCGGCCGGATCTGCGAGCCAGAGGAGGTCGCGAGTCTTACGGTCTTCCTCGCATCGCCGCGAGGAAGCTACATCAGCGGCGCGCACATCCCGATCGACGGCGGGCAGCGCAAGGCCCTGATGGACAGGTGACGTCATGACCGCGCGCCGTTCGTCCGGTACCGGCCGAGACAGCGGTGAACCGCGCTGAATGCAATGTCCGCCCTCGAGCCGCAACTCGACCTCGACGATTTCCGAGCCGTGATGTCGATGTGGCCTAGTGGCGTCACCATCACCACGACCATCGACGACGACGGGCTGCGGTGGGGTTTCACCGCGAGCGCCTTCTCGTCATTGTCGCTCGAGCCACCGCTCATCCTGGTGTGCGTCCGTGCCGCAGCGAAGTCGGTCCTGACTGATGCCGTCGCCTCGCTGGAATGTGTCATGCATGCAACTGTGCCTGGGGGCGATCACACCATATTGATTGGCAAGGTCGTCCACGCTGATGTGAACGCAACTGTGAGAGATAGCGCGCCTGCCATGGTGCACTTTGCGCGAAGGTTTGGTGTGGTCGGTCCCGTCGAACGGCCCGGCATCAGCGAGGTATTCGACGAATGGCCTTGGTAGGAGGCGCACACAGCGCTGGGCTCATTCGGCCTTCGCGGTGGAATCAACTACAGGCGTACTTCATGCAGTGCAGGCGAACGGTGAAATGCGGGCGCTGGCCGGTAGCCAGCAACTCGAATCCGCGCGCTCGCCAAGCTCAGCGGCCGTTGGCAGGTAAACCGTGCGGAAGCTGGCGAACCGGGTTTGTTGCAGCTCGCCCAGCGGCATCCCGAGAACTGCGAAGACGGAGATGCCAGTAGCGGCCGCCCGTCCAGCAACCAGGCCCGGGGGGTCCGCCGGGCCGGAATGCGCAGCTTGTCCGGGTCGGGGTGTCGCCGCCACCGCTGCCCAAGGCCGCTGAGTCCTCCTCAGCCAGGCCGGTCGCCGTCGTCGGCTCCGTCACCGCGGGGGCGGTGCATCGAGTGGACGTTCATCAACGCCAGCGACGCCAGTAATCCGGCCGACGCGTGGCAACGGCTGGACGCCGTCGCCGTCGCTGAGCCCGACGCCGGTGACCGTGCCACGAGGTTTGCTGGAGGGCAGGCGGCAACGCCTGGCCGATGACACGACCCGGATGGGATCATGTTCTGCGGAAATGAGGAGGTGGTGCAGCATGGCGGAATCGGTGCATCCGCAGACAGGTATCGGGCCCGATGCCACCGAGGCCTACGCGCTGGGCAGCAGCGCGGCGAGAGCGCCAGGCTACAGCGGCGGGCCGATGAGCTGGCCGCCGACGGCGCCGCCCTGCTGGACCGGGTCGGTTTGCGGCCGGGGCAGAGCGCGATCGATCTCGGCTGCGGCCCGCGTGGAATTGTTGACTTGCTGGCCGGGCGGGTGTCACCCGGCGGCCGGGTCGTCGGCCTCGATGCTGACGCGGCGCACACCGCCATGGCAGCTGACTTCGCCGCCAGCCAGGGGCTCGGCGACGTGGAGATCATGACGGCGGACGCCAGGCGCACCGGGCTGCCGTCAGCGTCGTTTGACCTGGTGCATGCCCGCACCCTGCTGGTCAACTGTCCCCGACCCCGCGGAACTGGTCGCCGAGATGGTGCTGCTGGCCCGCCCGGGCGGCTGGGTAGCGAGCATGGAACCCGACACCGAGTACTGGATGTGCTATCCGCCGCAGCCGACGTTTACGCGGGCCTGCGAGATCTTCCCGGTGGTCTTCGGACGCAACCGCGCCGACCCGCAGATCGGCCGCCGGGTGCCGGAGTTGTTCCGCCGAGCAGGACTGGCCGATGTCGGGACCGAAGCCAGGGTACAGATGTACCCGCCGGGTAACTCCCGCCGGATGATCCGGCTCGATCTCGTGCGCAGCATGCGC
>WNFI01692901.1_pt1 | contig 16467 bp, 13 predicted proteins | sample 5400471 | NCBI WGS metagenome assembly WNFI01 (sample SAMN13153348, study PRJNA577476) | soil metagenome | isolation source: 100 cm saprolite on Douglas fir-dominated hillslope | place: USA:California | collected 2013-09-17 | reverse complement strand
CGGTGAAGTCAGCCTGGCGCACAACGGAGTGCTGTTTCTGGACGAGTTCCCGGAGTTTCCACGTAACGTTCTCGAGTTATTGCGCCAACCGCTCGAAGACGGCTCGATCACGATTGCGCGATCCACCATGACGCTCAAGTTTCCCTCGAGCTTCATGCTGATCGCGGCCATGAATCCGTGCCCCTGCGGTTTCTTCGGCGACTCGACGCGCGAATGCCGCTGCACGCCGGGCATCATCCAGCGTTATCTGGGCAAAATCTCGGGGCCGCTGATCGACCGCATCGACATCCACGTGGAGGTGCCGGCGGTTCCCTACAAGGAGTTGCGCTCGAACGGCACGAGCGAGTCCTCGGCGGACATGCGCGCGCGGGTGGAGCGGGCGCGCGCCGTGCAGCTGGCACGAGGATTCGTCAACGCCCGCATGCCCTCGCGGCTGATCCGGAAGCAGTGCGCGCTCGATGACGCGGGCGAGCGCACGCTCGAAATGGCGGTGCGAAAAATGGGTCTCTCGGCGCGCGCGCATGACCGTATCCTGAAAGTCGCCCGCACCATCGCCGACCTGGACGAATCGCCAAACGTTTCGGCCAAGCACCTGGCCGAAGCGGTGCAATATCGCAGCCTGGACAGAAATTACTGGACCTGAACATGGTTCACCCGGGAACGCGGCGTGGTTTCGCCGATCAACGCGAACGCGTCCGCCCGGATCTCGAACTCGGTCGTTGCTAGCGGCATTGGGTTCTACGGTGAGGACGTCCCCGTACCGTCTTGGACACTGCAAACTCGAAACTTGTTCCAGAGGGGACCGTTGTAGCGGTAGGTTTTTGTTACCGCCGGCTACCGCCGCAGTAGAGGTGCTCCCGCTCGTTCGCTCCGCAGTTGACGGGCGCCGGGTGGAAGTGCGATTGCACACAATCGAGCGGCGCTTCTATATGAGCGAATACCGGCGGCATCCGCGAAAAAACTGCCGATGTGTGAGCCTGCCGGGCAGGGAAGTCTTACACGCGTTGACGAACGATATCATTCGCCTGCTGCCCTGCGGCCGACACCAAAACAAAACGGAGGTTAAGCGATGAAAAAGTTAGTATTGATTTCAGGTTTGACGATGATGGCTGTGTTCGCGGCCAGTGCGGACGAGAAGAAGCCCGCCAGTTCTTCAGCCAAAAGCGCGGGCGCGGCGCATAGCCATGCCGCGGCAAAAACACCCGTGCACTCCACCGGCAAAGCTCGAGCCACGCAAGTTGGTCAAGGTAAGAAAAAGGGGCTGACAAAACAGCAAACAAGAACGGTCAGTTCGCGGAGCCGCAAGAAAGGACACAAGAAGTTTCTGCTTTTCGGCAAACGATCAAGTTAGTCTGAGCGGCGTTAATCTCTCGCGGCGTCTGCGACACCAGGCTCGCAGGGCCGCCATGCCGGTTGTCCCCATGAAGCCCCATCGTATCCAGTCCAGCCGCGAACGAACCTCTTCGATGCTGTAAACATTACCGTTGCCGCCGGCACACAGGAACTCTGAGGCCATCCGCGCGGCAAAGAGGGGCTCCGTGTGGGCGGCATTCGTCCGCAGACCCAACAGCAACAAAACGCGCTCCACTCCTGGACGAAAACCGCACGCGCCGGAATCATGCTGATGCAGCTCCGCAACAAGCACCTGCGCGTCATGGGTCATGAGAAAGCATCGTGGTCCATGGGTAGAGGGTGCTTGAGGAAGTTTCCTTCGAGAATCGTGATCTTTATGTCCGCCGGCAACCCATGCGAGTTCCTGCCGCGCCATCGCCGCTCCCTCCCGCAGTTCATATAGCGCACTCTCAACATCGGGGTGGCGCCCCCAAATGTCCGGTATAAATGCGCCGGTGCCGCCTCTCAAATCCAGCACGCGGCGATGACGGCTGAAATCGTAAGACCCCGCGACGTCTGCCGCCTGGCCCGCGGAAGAAGCCTCCATTCCTTCGGAACAGATCTTCGGCTGGGGCGCGGTGAAATTGAATTCGCCGGATGAAGCCCCCGGACCAGATGGACGGAATCTTTTAGCGTGAGCCAAAGGCGATAGCTGAGCAGGTTCCAGAACCGGATGCGCGCATGAATCAGGTGGCAGCCTCGGGCCCATCTCCCGTGGAGGCATGTAAAGGTTGCATGTGCTCTGCATTTCACCGCGGAGTTGCTAGCACACCACCACCTAAGTCCGCCGGGGCAAGAGATCCATCTGCTGCTGTATCGCCATTTTTATTCTGCTTCATCGGGGTCCGACCCTTAACTGTGCGTTTGCGCGCCGGTTCCGGTGAAGACCCTAAGATTTGTTAGAGAAGATACGGAACAGTCGTCGAATTTATTCCAAAATCCTTTCCTTCAATCTGGATTCACGGGAGAACGCCCCCCTGGCCGCTGATCGTATGTGATGGGCGGAGAAGGTCTTGCCGTATCTCCGGATCTGGCGATCGAAGTGCTCAAAACATGCTCACTTCAAGACAGGAAACGGAGCCATGGTGTCCGATCGCTTACAAACTCGACTGACGCGGCACGAAGCCGTACTGGTACTGATTGATCGACGGCGCAAAGAGACGGGCAACCCGAATCTCGGCTGGGCGCTCGAGAAAAAGGTTCTGGAGATCGAAATGGCCGATCTGGAATCCGCCATCGTCGCGCAAGAGAGTACCGAGCACGCGCTCTAGCTGAATCCGAGGATTTCTGCGAACGGCGCACCCGAGGGCCGGTTTAGCATTCGATTCAAACTCGCCTACTGCACCGCCGCTTCCCCCATTTGCATCACCACCGACCGCGGTGCGTCGCCCGAGCCATCCGACACCTGCACCAGCATGATGCGGATCAAATCGTTCGTGGGATCGATCCAGCCTTCAGTGCCGAACGCGCCACCGTGGCCAAACGTTCCCGGCGAATGCAGCAGCAGCGTGCCTTGCGGCTGATTCACAATCTCGAAAGTCAATCCATAACCGGTACCGCCCAGCCATCCCGAAGGCGTCACATCCGGTGTGAACACGCGCGTCATGGTCGCGACCGATTGCCGTGAGAGATAGCGCCGGCCGTTGAGCTCGCCGCCGTTGAGCAGCATCTGATAGAAATTCAACAAATCGCCGGCCGTCGAGTAGAGCCCGAACTCCGGCGCCGGGTACTTCGCTCCCTCGCGATACTTGGCGGCATCGCCCGCCAGGATTTCATCGCCCGCGCGCACCAGCTTGCCGGCCTCGTGTTTGTACACGAGCGCGATTCGGTCCTGCTTTTCCCGGGGCGGGAAAAAGAAGCTGTCCTTCATGCCCAGCGGATCGAGGATGCGCGTGCGCACAAAATGGACGTAGTCCTCGCCGGAGATCACTTCGATCAGGCGGCCGAGCGCGGCGATGCCCATGTTGCTGTAGCTCCAGCGCGTGCCCGGCTCAAATTCCAGGTGGCTGCGCGCGTAGAAACGCACCGCTTCGGCGAGCGGGACGCGCATCGTGCGGGGATTGTCCGCCAGCTCGCCGTCAGGATCGCCGCCCAGGCCCGAGGTGTGCGACATCAGCTGCCAGATCATCGGCGGATACTTCGGCGGGTACACCCTGCCCGGACCGTTGACCGGTTTTTCCTCCACCTGAATGCCGCGAAACTCCGGCAGGTAATGCTCGATGGGTTGCCGCAGCTCGATCTTGCCTTCTTCGACCAGCATCATTACCGCCACGCCAGTGAAATTCTTCGTCATCGACATGATCTGGAAGATCGAGTCGGCCTGCATCGGCTTCTTGCCTTCGATGTCTCGCCAGCCCACGGCGTCGAGCTGAGCTACCTTCCCGTGGCGCGCCACCAGGGCCACGGCGCCGGGGATATTCTGGCTGTCCACCAGCGCCTGGAGCCGCGGCCGTATAGTTTGCAGGCGCGCGGTGTCAAGCCCACTGCCGGAAGGGGCTTGGGCGAATAGAGCGCTCTGGGAGGTCCGCGTCAGCCTGAGGCCCGCGGAATCATGAGCCCGCCTGCAAGCCTTTCTACCCATTTGTTGTTCGCCGCTTCAAACGGTACTAGCCATACCAGTCCCTGAAGAACCAGAAAAAACCGACCCGCAACGGCTCCAAAAAAGGCAACGTTGGTATATACTCGCCGATGCCTTAAGTTCAAACGAATAGCAGTGCCCGTTGGTCTCTGACGGAGGTTCAGACGCAGGGACAGGAGGAGATAACATGAAACAATCGATTTGCCGTATCGCCCACTTGTTCTTATTCGCCCTGACGGCGATAGGTGTGCTTCAAGCGGACCCTGATTGCGCCGCTAGACAGTTCAAAGGTTCCTATACGCTGCTGGCGTCCGGGAATATTCCGGTGTCGCCCATTCCCCCACTCAATGGGCCTTTCGGGCGCGTGGGACTGTGGGCTGCGGATGGACAGGGAGGTCTGCATGTGCAAACCACCGCCAGCTATAACGGAATCATCTTCCCTGAGACGTTTGACGGAACCTATAGCGTTACCGGCGATTGCGTAGTCACCATGAACGTGTTCGTCCCGCTCCCCGACACGCCGCCTGGATTTCTTCTTCCTGTCACTCTTCAGGGAGTGCTATCGGACGGCGGACGGAGCGTTACGGCAATGCTGGTAAGTCCGCAAGGCACCGTCATCCACGGAAATCTTCGAAGGCGGGATAAGGATAATTGCTCTAATGAAGCGGTTACCGCGCGTCTTTCGTCTGGAGCATATGTGGTCGAGTTGAGCGGCGCCATCATCAATCAACCCCCAAACTTCGTGGGACCGTTTACGCGCGTAGGCAGTGTATCGTTTGATCGGAACGGAGGGTTTACCGCCAATACAAATGCCAGCTATAGCGGGGCGATCTTCCCGGAAGGCTTTTCCGGCACATACTCGGTTGACGCGGCGTGCAACATCACCATGAATTATTCGCTGGGCCAGGCGTACTCTTGGCAAGGACCATTGACGGACGATGGAAACGGAGCGGACCTGATGGTTACCAATCCCCCCGGCGCCGCCGTAGTCGGGACACTCACGCGCTCCACTAAACAATAGCGGTGAGTCCTCTCTGAAATCGAAGGGGGAGTGTCCTGCAAGTCTTTCTTCGGAAGCCGTGGCGACTACTGCAGCGTGTAGGCCAGTCCCGTGGTCAGTTGAAACGAATTCTTTTTGAACCCGGGCGGCGGATTATTCAAGAAGGTATCGATAGCGTTGACGCTGAAGCTGAGGCGCTTGTATAGCGGCATCGTGATCCCGGCGCTTCCCGCGGCTGAATAGGCGCTGGTGTTGTTCCAGGCGGGAGTGATGGAAAGCTGCTGTATAAAAACGATGCCGTGGAAGAATTTGTCGGCATACCCCTCGGCGAAAGTGGAGCCGAACAGATTCTGATTGTGACTCGATTGCTGGAATTGCTGATCCACGTAGCTCAAGCTGGTCTTCAAGTCGAGCGTCCGGCGGGAATTCTTCAGCACGGTCCATCCGATGCCGCCACCATAAGCCTGCTGCAAATCCAAACCCTGTGAAAAGTTGTGGTCGTACGCCAGTTGTCCGAATGCGTAGAGCCGCGGCGTGAAGTATTCGTCGCGTTCGCCGCCCGCGTGATAGATGGCCGTTCTAAGGGTCGGCGTGTTCGGCTGCGTCAGCTTGCCGTAGGAAGCGCTGAGATCGAGCGTGGTGCGATTGCGCGCATCCATCCAGTTTTCGGTGGGCACGGCGCGTATGAACCTCGCCGAACCGGTAAAGGTCTGGCTGGTCTGCGTGGCCTCCACCAGCGACGCGCCCGCCGTCACGGCCCCTCTCCATGCCTCAAAGATGCCGGGATTATGCAGGACCGCTCTTTCAAATGTGGCTTCATCGATGACATAAGCTGCATTCGCTACCGGGATGGCCGTCGGCGTGTGCGCCGGGTCTGCGTTCACTTCGATCTTATCGCCGCTCATGACGATGGTTCCCTGCGGAACGCGGCCCGTGTCTTCGCTCCTGTGGAGCTTGACGTTTTTCTCGACCACCGCAAACGGCTGCCGGGTGCGCAGTTCTTTGATCTTGGTCCACTCCACCGTGATCTCACCGGCCATGTCGCTCTTGAAGGTGACGGCCGCGCCCGTGGCGCGTACCAGGTGGCCGATGAGCTTTTCGTCGTCAGTGAAGATAAGGACATCCGGCTCCTGTTTGGCGCCGGGCTTCGCCGTCTGTGCGCGGAGATCGGGAACCGCGATCAATCCGGCAAGCCACACCAGAGCCAGTGCGAGGCTTGAAAACGAGTCTTGTTTCGCAGACATATGTTTTTCATGGTAATGGTTGAGGCAGTATTTTGCTCATCCGTGCGATCTAGGCAGTATTTTGCTCATCCGTGCGATCTCGCGATCGAGGATGATTCGCACATTGAACTTTCTGTCTTGGTGCCACATGTCACCATGATAGAATTCAAGCAGACTCCCATCCGATGGATTTTCTGCAAGGCCTCAATCCGCAACAACGCGAAGCCGTTGCTTACACCGAAGGTCCGCTGCTGATCCTGGCCGGCGCCGGAAGCGGCAAAACGCGCGTCATTACGCACCGCATCGCTCATCTCATCAGCCGCCATCGCATCCCGCCATCGGCGATTCTCGCCGTCACGTTCACCAACAAGGCGGCGGATGAAATGCGCACGCGCGTGGCGTCTTTGCTCGAAGGCGAGAATCTGTCGTCGTCGCCGAATCTGTCCACCTTCCACTCCTTTTGCGTGCGGCTTCTGCGGCGCGACGGCGATCCCATGGCGCAGATTCGCCCCGGATTCACGCGCCGGTTTTCCATTTACGACGACGAAGACCAGCTCGCGCTTATCAAAGCGGCATTCCGTCACTTGGGCCTGGACGAAAAATTCATGCAGCCGCGCGCCGTGCTCTCGCGCATCAGTCACGCCAAGAACTCCAAGAAAAATCCGCAGGACCTTTACAAAGAAGCTACCGAGCCGAATCTCACCAAGATCGCCGTCATCTTCGAGGAGTACGAGAAAGCGTTGCGGCAGGCGAATGCGCTCGATTTCGACGACCTGCTGCTCGAGACCGTGCGCCTGCTCTATCACGACCAGGCCACGCGCGATGGCTACAACCGCCGCCTCAGCTACCTCATGATCGACGAGTATCAGGACACCAACCGCACGCAGTACGAGCTGATGCGGCTGCTCACCCAGGCCCACTCGAACGTGTGCGTGGTGGGTGACGAGGACCAGTCGATCTATAGCTGGCGTGGAGCCGACATTCGCAACATCCTGGATTTCGAGCGCGACTATCCGAGCGCCCGCACCATTCGCCTGGAACAAAATTACCGCTCGACCAAGAACATTCTGGAAGCGGCCAGCGCGCTGGTGGCCAACAACAAAGAGCGCAAGGGCAAATGGCTGTGGACCGACTCGGGCGCGGGCGAGATGCTGGGCTATTACACAGGCTTCGACGCCGAGAACGAAGCGCTTTTCATCGCCGATACCATCGAGCGGCTGCTGGCCGAGAGCCCGGGCGAGCGCGTGGCCGTGCTCTACCGCACGAATTTTCAATCGCGGCAGATCGAAGAAGCGCTGCGGCGCTACGGGCGCAAATACATCGTGGTGGGCGGATTCAGCTTCTACCAGCGCGCCGAGGTCAAAGACATCATTGCGTATCTGAAGCTGGCGCTCGCGCCGCAGGATTCGATCAGTCTGCTGCGCATCATCAATACGCCGGCGCGCGGCATCGGAAAAACCACTGTGGAACAGATCGAGCGCTATGCGCTGGATCATAACCTGGATCTGTGGACCGCGGTTGGCCGCATGCTCGACGAGAACCAGTTCGCCACGCGCGCGCACGCTGCCCTGGCCTCGTTCCGCAGGGTGATGGAAGAGCTGGCCGAGGCGCTGGCCGCGCTGCCGCTGCACGATGGGCTACGTTTTGTCGAGGAGCGCACTGGCTATCGCAAGATGCTCGAGCAGGAGAACACGCCCGAATCCGAGGGCCGCATCGAAAACCTCGATGAGCTGGCCAGCGCTGCGGCAGAAGCGTCGGAGCGAGGCGAAAGCGTGACGGATTTTCTCGATCACGCGGCGCTCGTAGCCGACGCCGATGCCGTGGATGAGCGCGCGCAGGTGAGCTTGCTTACGCTGCACAACGCCAAAGGCCTGGAATTCCCCATCGTTTTTCTGGCAGGGTTGGAGGAAGGCCTGTTTCCGCACAGCCGGTCTTTCAATTCCGAAGCCATGCTCGAAGAGGAACGGCGGCTGTGCTATGTCGGCATGACGCGCGCCGAGAAGCGGCTCATTCTGACCTGGGCACGGTACCGGCGGCGCTTCGGTGGGGGCGAGCAGGAGCGCTCCATCCCCTCGCGCTTCCTCGGCGAGGTGCCGGCGAACCTGATCGTCAACCTCGGCGGCGACGATCACAAGGCGTCGCAGATCGATCTCACCTCCGAGCGGTACGAGGTCCGCGAGAGCGCCCGGCGCAATGCGTTTACGGGCAAAACCTACAACTCCGTGGAGAATATTTCGCAGTTTTTCGCTGAGCGCGGCATGGCGTTTTCTCCGCAAAGAGGGGGACAGCCGCCGGCCGCGCGGCCGCCCATGCCCAGCCGCAGCCTGCCGCAGGCGCCCCCGCCGCCTAAGAAACCGGCGCGGACCGGCATGACCGTGGAACATCCTAAATACGGAACCGGGACCGTAGTGCGTCGCGAGGGCGAAGGCGATGATGCTAAGATCACGGTCAGCTTCCCCCGCTACGGGCTGAAGAAGCTGGTGGAAAAATACGCTGGACTGAAAAAGACCTGATGAACACAAAAAACATTACCGACAAAGCTGAACGCAAGAAATTGAAGCGCGCTGCGCGCAAGAAGGCTCCAGCCAAAGCCAAGCGTGCCTCCGGCGTGGCGCGGGGATCCGAGAAGCGGAAGATCCGACGAGCGGCGCAAGGACAGCGCAAACGGTAGTCTGAGCAAGCCGGGCGTTCGCCCATGAACCAGCTTCTCCGCACCAAGAGCATCGACGCATTGATTGCGGGCTCCGAGGATCCGGCGTGCCGGCTGCGCAAGACTCTGGGCGTCTGGAGCCTGATGGCGCTGGGCATCGGCGCGGTCATCGGCTCTGGTATTTTCACCGTCACCGGAACCGCCGCTGCTGGCGAGCACTTCGTTGGCAAGTCGATTTTCAACGCCCCGGTGCTCGACCTGTTGCTGAACGGCGGAAATGCCGCCACGCTCACAGGGCGCGCCGGCGCGGGTCCGGCGATTTCCCTTTCTTTCGTTCTGGTGGCGATCGCCTGTGGCTTCGCAGCGCTTTGCTACGCGGAGCTGGCTTCCATGATTCCCATCGCCGGGAGTGCTTACACCTATGCGTACGCCACGCTCGGCGAAATCTTCGCCTGGATCATTGGATGGGATCTGATTCTCGAGTACGCCTTTTCGAATATGAGTGTAGCGGTGGGCTTCTCGGCGTATTTGAACGACATCCTCGAAAACCTGTTCGGCTTCCACCTGCCCAAGCAGCTGTCCATGCCCGCGATCGTCGACGGACAGTTAACCGGGAGCTGGTTCAATCTGCCGGCTCTGCTGATCCTCTTGTTGTTGAGCTACGTGCTGGTACGTGGTGTGCGCGAGAGCGCCGAGACCAACAACATCATCGTGGTGATCAAGATCGTAGCCATTCTGCTTTTCGTGTTCGGCGCCGCACATGCGGTCAATTCGGCCAACTGGCATCCCTTCATGCCCAACGGCTATTCCGGCGTGCTGACGGGCGGAGCAATCGTTTTTTTTACTTATATTGGCTTCGATTCCGTTTCGACGGCAGCCGAGGAGTGCCGCTCACCCCAGCGCGACATGCCGATGGGTATCTTCGGCACGCTCGTGATCTGCGCGGTGCTCTATGGGTCGGTAGCGCTAGTCCTCACCGGGATTGCTAACTGGACCACCCTTAACAACGACGCGCCCGTCGCCAACGCGCTGAAGGCGATCGGCATGAACAGGCTCCGGCTTATCGTAACAGCAGGCGCACTGATGGGCATGCTGTCATCCCTACTGGTGTTTCAGTATGGGCAGGCGCGCATCTGGTTCGCCATGTCGCGCGACCGCCTGCTGCCGGGATTTTTCTCTCGGGTTCATCCGCGTTTTCAGACACCGCACGTCAGCACCTGGCTGGCCGGCTTTCTGGTCGGCATTCCCGCCGGCATCTTCGATATCAGCTGGTTTGCCAACCTCTCCAACATCGGCACCTTGTTCGCATTCATCGTCGTTTCCTTCGGCGTCATCGTGCTTCGCAAGAAGCAGCCGGAGAGGCAGCGCGGTTTTCGCGTGCCTTGGGTGCCGCTTACGCCGATCATATCCATCGTCTGCTGTCTGGTCCTCATGGTCAGCTTGCCGCTCGAAACGTGGGTCCGTTTTTTCGCGTGGCTGGCTATCGGCCTGCTGATTTACTTCACTTTCGGCAAACGGCGGAGTACGTTGCGCGACGAACCGGCGCTGACGCCGTCCGGATCAGCACCAGCAGGGTAACGCAAAAACTGAGGTTGATCGCGAGCCGCGTTCGTAGCACGGAAACGCGGCTGCTATACTACAGAACTGATGTTTCCCCGGAAGCTGGCCGCGCTGGCGGCGCTGTGCATTGCGCCGATTATGGCGCAATCCGTAACTCCGTCCGATTTCTTCGAAAGCAAAATTCGCCCTATTTTCGCCGGTCAGTGTTCCGCCTGCCACAACGCCAAACTGAAAACCGCGGGCCTCGACCTTTCGACGGCGGCGGGACTGCGGCAGGGCGGGACGAGCGGCCCTATCATTTCGAAGGACGATCCCGAGAAGAGCCGTCTGCTCGAAGTGCTGAGCTATAAAGGCGCGACTAAGATGCCGCCCATGGGCAGGCTGCCTGACGCGCAGATTGCCGATATCGCCGCCTGGATCAAGCTGGGCGCGCCGTGGCCGGAGACGGCAGCCACGACGGTCGAACCGAAAAAATCCGGTAAGTACGAATTTACTGCCGCGCAGCGCGCGTTCTGGGCGTTTCAGCCGGTGAAGGACTATCCGCCGCCGGCTGTCAAAAACACCGCGTGGCCGAAGAGCCCGGTGGACAATTTCATTCTGGCGAAACTGGAAGAGAAGGGAATTCCGCCCGCCGCGCTGGCCGACAAGCTGCCCCTGCTGCGGCGCGCCACCTTCGACCTGACCGGGCTGCCTCCCACGCCAAAGGAAATCGACGATTTCCTCAGTGACCGTTCGGCGGATGCATTCGCCAAAGTCGTGGATCGCCTCTTGGCCTCACCGCGCTACGGTGAGCGCTGGGGGAGGCATTGGCTGGATGTCGCGCGCTATGCCGATTCCACCGGCGCCGATGAAGATATTCGCTACCCGTACGCGTGGCGCTACCGCGATTACGTGATCGACGCCTTCAATCGCGACTTGCCGTACAACCAGTTTCTGATGGAGCAGCTCGCCGGCGATCTGCTGCCCGCTGACAAATCCGGTGAAGTGAACCAGCGCGGCATCGTGGCCACCGGTTTTCTGGCCATCGGCCTGAAGCTGCTGGCCGAGCAGGACAAGCCCAAGATGGTTTACGACATGGTGGATGAGCAGCTCGATACTACCACCCGAGCGTTCATGGGCCTGACGGTGGCGTGCGCCCGCTGCCACGATCACAAATTCGATCCGATCCCCACGCGCGATTACTATTCTTTGGCGTCGATCTTAGCCAGCACGAAATCGTTGAGCAAGGTGGAAGGGACGGTTTCGCAGATCTACTTCGCGCCCCTGGTTCCCAAAAATATCTACGACCGCTATGAGCAGCATCAGCACCGGATCAAAGACAAGGATCTGGAAATCGAGCAGGTCGTTACAACCGAAGCCACGAATTTTGCTCAGGGACTGGCACCCCACCTCGCAGAGTACATGATTGCGACGTTGGATTATGAGCATCGTCCGCGTGCTGAAGAAAACGTCTGCATTGCTGAGTTTGCCGCCCGGCGAAATCTAGATGGTGCGGCGCTCGAGCGGTGGATCAATTATCTCGGCCCATCCGATGATGTGCGCCCCCACCTGGACCGATGGGCCCAAGCCCTGAAGCACGGCGCACCGGCGGTTCAAGAGGCTTCGCAGCTTTACCAGGAAGATTTCGTCAAGACGCTCGCCGCATGGAAGATCAAAGTCGACGAATGGAGCCGCAAGGTGGCGGAAGCGGCGGCACACGGCAGCCCGATCCCCGAGAGGCCGGAATTTGAGGCGGGCAAGAACCGTTTCTTCGCGGAAGTGGCCCTCGAACGGCTCGGACCGTTTACAGTCTCAGAAGCCGCCGAGGATGAGCTGTTCTCGCAAGGATCGCGCGCGAGGTTAATCGAGCTGCGCGCCGCCCGCGAAGAGCTGAAGAAGGCCTCTCCACCCGAGCCGGAAATGGCTTGCGGCGTTGCTGAGGGCGCGCCCGTCGAGCAGCACGTCCTGATTCGCGGCACTCCGGGGAATCAGGGCGATGCCGTGCCGAAACAGTTCCTGCAGATCATCGCGGGCGAAGAACAAGCGCCCATCACGCACGGCAGCGGTCGGCTGGAACTCGCCAGGTGGCTGGCCGATCCGAACCATCCGCTCACCGCGCGCGTCATCGTCAACCGCATCTGGCAATATCATTTCGGCGAAGCGCTGGTTCGCACCCCGAACAATTTCGGCAAGCTTGGCGAAGCGCCCACGCATCCCGAGCTGCTCGATTATCTGGCGAAGCGCTTCGTAGAAGGCGGCTGGTCGATCAAGAAAATGCACCGCCTGCTGATGCTGTCGAGCGCCTACCAGATGACCAGCCAGATCACGAAACAGCAGATCGAGGGCGACCCCGCCAACCGCCTCTTCTCGCGCTTCAATCGCCGGCGCCTGGATGTGGAGGAGATTCGCGACGGGCTGCTGGCCATCGACGGAACGATTGACTGGACCATGGGCGGCACGCTGCAGAGCGGTTTCGGCACCGATGGCGAGAACAGCGAAGACCGGTTGAGCGTTAATCCCTCCACCAGCAAACGACGCACCGTTTACCTGCCGCTGCGCCGCTCGAACCTGCCCAGCCTGTTCAACCTTTTCGATTTCGGCGACGCCACCACGCCCAGCGAAGGACGCGCCGGAACCAATGTCGCCCCGCAGGCGCTGTTCATGATGAACAGCAAATTCATCGCCGACCGATCGCGCGAGCTGGCGCGCAAGCTGGCCGCGGCGGACGCCGACGATCGCCGCCGAATCGCTGACGCCTATCTGTGGATGCTCGACCGCAAGCCGACCGAACAGGAAGCGCAGGATATGCTGAACTATATGCACGCATACCAGGCGAAGGCGTCGCACTCATCCGATGTGCAGTGGAGCGCCTGGCAGAGCGTCTGCCGCATTTTGATTTCTTCGAACGAGTTCATTTATGTCGATTGAAGGCGAACGGCCTCCGATTTCCCGGCGCGCGGCACTGCGCCAGGCTTGCTGCGGTTTCGGCACGCTCGGGCTCACCGGCCTGTTGTCCCACCTTTCGGGCGCGGAGCCGGCGAATCCACTGGCGCCCCGCGCCCCCCATTTCCCTGCGCGCGCCAAGCGCGTAATTTTTTTGTTCATGCACGGCGGGCCTTCGAGTGTCGATACGTTCGATCCCAAGCCGGCGCTCGCCAAGTATGACGGCAAGCCGCTGCCCTTCAAAAGGCCGCTGACCTTCGCCGAGGGCAAAATCGGCGGTTTGATGAAATCGCCGTGGGCGTTTCATCCTTACGGGCAGAGCGGCATCGAAGTGAGCGACCTGTTTCCGCACGTTGGGTCGTGCGTTGACGACATGTGCGTGGTCCGATCCGTGGTAGGCGACAGCGTGGCGCACGGCGGCGCGTTGCTGCAATTGCACACCGGCTCGAACACGTTCACGCGGCCGAGCATGGGCTCGTGGATGCTCTACGGTCTGGGGAGCGAGAATCAGAATCTGCCGGGGTTCATCACCATCAAGCCCACGCTGGCACACGGCGGCGCGAAAAACTGGAGCTCGGCGTTTCTCCCCGCGGCTTATCAAGGCACGGCGCTCGGTCACGCGGGCATCAGGGCGCGGGATCTTGCCGAACCCATCGAAAACCTGGTGAGCAACGTGACGCCGGAGATCCAGCGCTACGAGCTCGACATGCTGCAAAAGGTCAACCAGCGGCACGCGTTCTCCCGTGAGTACGATCCCGAGCTGGAAGGCCGCATTCAGGCCTTCGAGCTGGCGTTCCGCATGCAGACCATCGCGCCGGAAGCGCTCGAAGTCGAGAAAGAGTCGGCTGCGACGAAAAAATTGTACGGGCTCGACCGCGAGGAGACCTACGATTTCGGCTGGCAATGCCTGCTCGCCCGCCGTTTCGCCGAGCGCGGCGTGCGTTTCATCCAATGCACGCACAGCTACAAGTGGGACCAGCACACCGAACTCTTCCGGCTGCACACGCGGAACGCACGCGAGGTTGATCTACCGATCGCCGGGCTGCTGAAAGACCTGAAGGCGCGCGGCATGCTGCAGGACACGCTGGTGTTGTGGGGCGCCGAGTTCGGCCGCACGCCGGTGGCGCAGGAAGGCGACGGGCGCGATCACAACCCCTACGGATATTCCATGTGGATGGCCGGCGGCGGCGTAAAGGGCGGGACTACCTACGGCGCCACCGACGAGTTTGGCTATTACGCCGTGGAAGACCGCATGCATCTGCACGATCTGCACGCGACCATCCTGCATCTGATGGGCCTGGAGCACACCAAGCTGACGTATTTTTATAGCGGCCGCAATTTCCGCCTGACAGATGTCGCCGGCAACGTGGCGCAGAAAATCGTAGCGTAATCGCCTTACAGCCTTCTCCAGCCCATGCCCTCGAGCGCCGGTGCGAAGATTTCCGGGTGCAGCGTCTCCGCCAGAATCTGAAGCGTCTCCACCAGCCGTGGGCCGGGACGGTTGAAGTACTGGTTGCCGTCGGCCAGGTAGACGCGGCTGTCGCGGACCGCGCGCATCGTTCGCCACTCGGGGCGTCGCGTGAGCCAGTGCATTTCATTTTCCGTCCGCGCAATGTCGAAGCCGCATGGGCAAGCGATGATGACGTCCGGATCACTCGCGATGATGTTTTCCCAGGACGTGTAGCCTGAGTGCTTATCCGGCTCACCCAGCAGATTCACGCCGCCGGCCATCTCGACAAGCGCCGGCATCCAGTTGCCCGTACCCATTAGCGGCTCAATCCACTCGATGCATGCTACGCGCGGGCGCTCCTTTGCGGCGCGGGCCTTTTCGGAAGTAGCGCACATGCGCGCCTGTAATGCGGCGACCACCGTTTCCCCATGCTCCGCAATGTTGATCGCGACGGCCACGCGCCGGATGTCGTCCCAGACATCGGCGAGCGAGTTCGGCGTGAGCGAAACGATCTTCGGCCGGCTCGCCAGCCGCGAGGCCACCGACCGCTCCACGTCGCGCAGGCTCACCGCGCAAACCTCGCACTGCGTCTGCGTGATGATGTGCGTGGGCTGCAGCCGTTCGAGCACGTCGTCGAACACTTCGTAGACCGAGAGCGCGTTGCGCACACGATCTTTCACGGCGCGGTCGATTTCCCGGCTGTCGGCGTAAATGTCGATCGTAGGCTTCGTGCAGATGGGCAGCGCGGCGATCTGCACTGGAAAATCGCACTCGTGCGAGCGGCCCACCTGGCTGGCCGTCTCGCCGAGGGCGTGGACGATCTCCGTCGCGCTCGAAATCAGTGAGACGATACGGGGCACAGTAAATCGGCGAAAACGAAATCGCCGTCCTCATGCAGTGCGCCAGCCTCAACAGCTATGGGCCGGCAGAACATCGGTCCGTCGTAAACGAAGGAATGAAACTCGCCGTTCTCACCGCAGGAATCGACTTCAGGCGGCAGAGTCTGCAACAGGCGCGCATCGAATTCGCGCCCTGCAAACGACACGTCGAGTCTCTTACGGTCGATACACGCCAGCCGCGCGCGCAATCCGCCGCCTATCATCTCGCGCGCCAGTTCACTCGTGGGCTCGCCCCAAAGTGGAAACACCGGCTCGAGACCCGTACCGGTCAGCATGCGCTCGCGATACGCACGGATGTCTTCCAGAAACAAATCGCCGAAAACGACCGCCTCGATGCCCTCGTTTACTGCACGCCCGCAAACCTCGGCCATCACCTCCTCATACCGCCCGTTGGGGCACGGCCAAGGCAGTGGCGCCGTCCACAGCGGAATGCCGAGCGAATTCGCCTGCTCTTCAATCAGCTCGCGGCGGACGCCGTGCATGGCCACCCGGTCTGCCTGCTCGTTGATCGTGGTGAGCAGGGCTTCGATCTTCACCGGACCGCCGCGCAGACGTTCGAGCGCCCACGCGCAGTCCTTGCCCCCGCTCCAGGAAAGCAGCGCGCGTTTCACGCAGTTTGTGTTTGTACTTGTGCTTGCGCCACGCGCTCCGGCGTATAGACCGTGCGGCTCAGCCACGCGTGCAGACCGAACAGCACGCCGCTCGCCAGTAGATCGCTCAGCAGCGTGGGCGCGTAGAACGGAATCGCCAGCGTGTAGCATTGCACCAGGCCTGCCCACGTGTGCGCGAAGCC
>WNFI01059589.1_pt1 | contig 16468 bp, 14 predicted proteins | sample 5400471 | NCBI WGS metagenome assembly WNFI01 (sample SAMN13153348, study PRJNA577476) | soil metagenome | isolation source: 100 cm saprolite on Douglas fir-dominated hillslope | place: USA:California | collected 2013-09-17 | reverse complement strand
TAGCTAAAACGAATCGAGCCCGCGACCACGCCGAGAAAACGGCCGTCGGCGCCCGAGATGCGTCGACTGAGCACGATGGCATAGGCGCCGTGATGCAGCATCGGGCGGCTAATGAACAGACCCGCATTTGGCCTATCGCGATGAATCCTGAAATATTCCTCGTCAGCGCGATTTTCGGGCGCCGGGTCCACCGTCGAGGCGTCGATGGTGACGTTGCCGGCAGTGTCGAATACCTGGAGCGGCCCGAAATATTTTGCGGTTGCGGCATGGTCGAACAGGATCATCTGCCGGATCGGTTTGCCGACCTGGTTGATCTCCGGCATCACCATGGCGTTGGCTACCGCGCGCAGCGACAGGTCGTAAAGCTCGACAGTGCGGCTGATGTCGGAATCGATGCTCGACGCCAGATTCTCGATGGTCCGGCGCGCCAGCTCTTCCTCGCCGCGCCGCATGTCGAGCATGACGCTGGCGCAGACCGCGGAGAAACCGATGATCGTCACCACCGACGAGACGATCAGCAATTTCGCCGACATCCGCCAGGGTCTGGAGACCGCATGTTTTCGTCGCATGAACCGCATCGAACGTTCCCTAACATGATCGATGCGCCCATATTGTTGTGGCAGCCTCAAATGCCGACAGTCATGCTACAATCAGTTAATGCGGGGTTTCGTAAACGTTCTAAAAGCGGCATGACCGGCAAAGCTTGCCCGGACTTGGCGGGTTCTGCCGGTTTATAGTGCCCGCCGTCGAGCTCCGACGATCGATGACTGATAGCGCCACGAATTCTTCAGGGCGAAGACACTCTCAGCTGCCTGCCGCTGCCGGGAGTCACCGAGCGTTTGCGCCTGATGGTGCGACGATCCATCAAGCTCGGAATATCCAACTTATCACAATAATTTAGCTTCATTTTTAAAAGAATAAGGAGATCATGGCGCAGGTCCAAACCTCATATCGGGGTCAACGTTGGGCGACTTCGTCAGAGACCCATTGCCGCGGGCAGTAGCGCATCAAAGGAAACCGTGGCTACGTGGCGCCGTACGCCCCGTCATCAGCGAGTCCCCATGCCCAGCGCGATAGTCGTGATTTTCGCTGTTGCCTACGCCGCCATTGCCCTTGAGCATCTTATCAGGATCGACAAATCAGCCTCGGCTTTGGTGGGAGCTGGTCTACTCTGGACTGTGTACGCACTTTCAAGTGGTGACCACGACGTCGTAGCACACCAGCTGGATGAGTCGGTGGCCTCGACTGCCCAAATCATTTTCTTTCTCATGGGCGCGATGACGATCGTCGAAGTGATTGACGCTCACGATGGCTTCGAAGTCATAACCTCGAAGATCCGTACCAAGAAATTGGCCGCGTTAATGTGGCTGATCAGCCTGGTGACGTTTTTCCTCAGCGCGGTGCTGGACAACCTTACGACCACCATCGTGATGATATCGCTGGTCAAAAAACTGCTGGATCAGCAAAATGACCGGCTGCTTTTCGCGGCAATGATCGTGATCGCGGCCAACGCCGGCGGGGCTTGGTCCCCGATCGGCGATGTAACGACAACGATGCTCTGGATCGGCGGCCAGATCACTCCGCTGGCCATCGTGGAGGGGCTGTTCCTGGCCTCCGCGATCAATCTACTCGTTCCGCTGCTTGTGGTGACCTATCAGATAAGGGGACGTGCCTTTGCATCAATCGTCGTTGATGGAGAAATAGACACTTCAGAAACTTCGGACTTCGAGCGCAATCTTATTTTCGGCATGGGGCTTGGAATTTTAATTCTGGTACCGGCGTTCAAAGCGATAACACAGCTGCCCCCGTTCATGGGCATTCTCTTCGGCCTGGGAATTCTGTGGTTGGTCGGTGAAGTCGTCAACCGCGACAAGAGCCCCGAAACAAAACGACGCCTTACGGTGGCGCACGCACTGGCTCAGATAGATCTGAGCTCGATCGTTTTTTTCCTGGGAATTCTATTGGCGGTCGCAACCCTTGAACATACCAAAATACTTGCCGCGCTTGCCGGATGGCTGGATCAGACCCTGGGTCGTCAGGATGTGATCGTCATTGTGCTGGGCTTGATAAGCGCCATCGTCGATAACGTCCCGCTCGTTGCGGCAGCCAAGGGTATGTACGGGCTCGCGCAAAACCCGGCGGATAGTTTCCTGTGGGAATTTGTCGCTTACTGCGCCGGCACAGGTGGATCGATACTGATCATAGGATCGGCAGCCGGGGTAGCGGCTATGGGACTGGAGAAAATTCATTTTATCTGGTACATGAAAAAGATCAGCGGACTTGCCCTGCTTGGGTACCTTGCTGGTGCTGCTGTCTACGTGGTGCAGATCAGGCTGCTTCATTGAGTTGAACAGACTTCCTGATGTGATCCGACGTTTTCGCAGCTCGCGCGTTGATGCATCCAGTGATGGATGTGGAGTCGCGGCCAATGTCCGCGTATGACCTCCGTGCAACACCGACCACCGAGGGCCGACGTGAACGACTATGATCTGCTGCGCGACTATCTGAAGACGCAAACCCTCCCCGAATTCGTGCTGACCTTTGAGCGGATCGAGGAGATCCTCGACGCCGCCTTGCCGCGAGCGGCGCAGCGCGCGTCGTGGTGGGAGACGCTGCGCAGCCCGCAGGAAAAAATGCCGCAGCGCGAGGCCTGCATCGCCGGCGGCTACATCGCCACCCGCCTGGCCGACGGCAAGAGCGTGCGGTTCAAGAGGATGAAGTAGGAAGGCGATCCGGTATACACTTTTGCGGAATACGGGCTGGCCGCACTGCACGCAGCCAAATGGGGAATTGACACCACCACCGCTGAAGGGCTGATACCGGCAAGATGAGCGTCCCGGGATCGAGGGCTGCGGGTTCCGAACCCGGGACATCGACCTGGAGACACCAAATTCTGGGAAGAGTCCAAAGGAATCGAAAATGCGCAGAATTCTCGCTGCCTTGATATTCGCCGCTTTGTCGGCATCGCCAGTGTTCGCACAGACCCCGATCAAGATCATGGTCGGCGGCATCGACAAGCAGATCTATTTGCCGGCGAAGCTCGCCGAGCGGCTCGGCTTCTTCAAGGAAGAGGGACTCGACGTCGAACTGTTCAACTCGACCTCCGGCTCGCAAGCCGCCACCGCGCTGCTGGCGCGCGAGGTGCAGGGCGTGGTCGGATTCTATGATCACACCATCGACCTGCAGTCGAAGGGCAAGTTCATCACGGATGTGGTGCAGTTCGCGGTCGCGCCGGGCGAGGTGGTGCTGGTGAAGGCCGCCGACGCCGACAAGCTCAAGGATCCCGCCAACTGGAAGGGCCAGGCGCTCGGCGTCACCGGATTAGGCTCGGCGACTGATTTCCTGACCCGCGCGCTCGCCGCCAAGGCCGGACTAAAGGTGCAGGACTACTCGCTGGTTCCGGTCGGCGCCGGCGACACTTTTCTGGCCGCCATGCAGCAGGGCAAGATCGTCTCCGGCATGACGACCGAGCCGACGGTGGCGCGGGCGGTCAAGAACGGCACCGCCAAGGTCGGCATCGACTTGCGTACAGTGGAGACCACCCGCGCCGCGCTCGGCGGAGATTATCCTGCCGCCTGCCTCTACATGGACCGCGCCTGGATGGAAGCCAACAAGGAGACCGCGCAGAAGGTCGTCAATGTATTCGTCAAGACGCTGAAATGGATGAACGCGCATTCGCCCGAAGAGATCGCGGCGCAGATGCCGAAGGACTATTACGCCGGGGATCTCGACCTCTACGTGCAAGGCCTGAAGGAAGGCAAGGCGCAGTATTCGCCCGACGGCATGATGCCGCAAGGCGCGCCGGAATCGGTGCTGAAGGTGCTGTCGAGCTTCTCGCCCAACGTCCAAGGCAAAACCATCAACCTGAGCAAAACCTACACCACTGAATTCGTGGTCAAGGCCAACGCGACGCATTAGAGGTTCGTCTAGCAATATGGATTGACCGGGAGAAGTGGGTACTCCCTCCCCCTTGCAGGGTCGAAGCGAAGCTCGCTCTTAGGGGGCAGGGGTTGGGTCTCTGAGTCAGAGAACCTCGTTTACCTCCCTCTCCAACCTTCCCCGCAAGAGGGGAAGGAAGCATACAGACTTCGCTGAGACGCCTGGCTCCAACTGGATCGAACTCTGACAATGGACGCAGTACCCCACTCCGCCATCGCGCTCAAAAACGTCGCCCGGCGCTTTGTCACTCCGAGCGGCGAGGTCTTGTCGGCACTTGAGGAATTCGATCTGACGATCGCGCCGGGCGAATTCTGCGCCATCGTCGGACCGACCGGATGCGGCAAATCGACGACGCTGGGACTGATCGCCGGGCTAGCCCGGCCGCAGGGCGGCAGCGTCACGCTGTTCGATGCGCCGGTCGATGGCGTCGATCCCCGGGTCGGCTTCGTATTCCAGCAGGACGCGGTTTTCCCGTGGCGCAACGTGCTCGGCAACGTCATGGCCGGGCCGTTGTTCCGCGGCGTGCCCAGGGCCAAGGCGGAAGCGGACGCGCGGGACTGGATCGACCGCGTCAGCCTGAAAGGTTTCGAGGATCACCATCCGCACCAGCTGTCCGGCGGCATGCGCAAGCGCGTGGCGCTGGCGCAGACCTTCATCAACAATCCTCAGGTGTTGTTGATGGACGAGCCGTTCTCGGCGCTCGACGTGCAGACCCGCGAATTGATGCAGGAGGAACTGCTGCAGCTATGGGCGCAGGCGAAATCAGCGGTGCTGTTCGTCACCCACGATCTCGACGAAGCGATCCTGCTCGCCGATCGCGTCGCAGTGCTGACGACGCGGCCGGCCCGGGTCAAGTCGGTTCACGCCATCGACCTGCCGCGACCGCGCGATGTGGCCACGCTGCGCTACGACGAGCGTTTCATCGCCATCGCGCGCAGGATTTCCGATGACCTGCGCGAAGAAGTATTGCGCGCACGGGCGGGGCATTGACAGAAATGACCAACACCAACATTGCCGCCGAACCCATCGCCCGCGACGCCCGGCTCGAAACGATGGCCGTTCGCATCCGCCGCAGGGCTCGCCTGGTGCTGGCGCTGCGGCTGGCGGTTCTGGTGTTTCTGATCGGCGGCTGGGAGCTCGGCGTCCGCATCGGACTGATTGACCCATTCTTCTTCGGCCAGCCCAGCGGCATCGTCGTCAAGCTGATCGACTGGTTCCAGAACGGCACCTCGATCGGTCCGCTGTGGAAGCAGATCTGGGTTACGATCTATGAGGCGGGTGCCGGCTTCCTGATCGGCGCGGTCATGGGAATCCTGTTCGGCATTGCGCTCGGCCGCAACCAGCTCCTGTCCGACGTGTTCTCGATCTACATCAAAGTGGCGAATTCGATCCCGCGCGTAGTGCTTGGCTCGATCTTCATCGTCGCGCTCGGGCTCGGCGCCGCCTCCAAGATCGCGCTCGCCGTTGTGATGGTGTTCTTCGTGGTGTTCGCCAATGCATTCCAGGGCGTGCGCGAAGCCGACAAGAACCTGATTGCCAATGCCCGCATCCTCGGCGCCAGCAACTGGCAGATGACACGCGCGGTGGTGATCCCTTCGGCGCTGTCATGGATCCTCGCCAGCCTTCATGTCAGCTTCGGCTTCGCGCTGGTCGGCGCCATTGTCGGCGAATTCCTCGGCGCGCGCGAGGGCATGGGACTTCTGATCGCCACCGCGCAGGGTTCCTTCGATTCCAACGGCGTGTTCGCCGCGATGATCGTGATCGCGGTGGTGGCGTTGGTGGCCGAATGGCTGCTGACCATGATCGAGGACCGACTGCTGACCTGGCGCCCGGAGACGACGGTCAACGAGTGATCAGCGCTGCAGCCGCACTCCGAGCATCACCACGGTCGACGCGCTGCTGCCGCCCGGCACGTTGGAATCCAGGATATCGCGGCGAACCGTGGTCTTGACCTGAAACTCGCGGTTCAACTTGTAGACCAGATCGCCGGAAACCGAGGTGAGCTTGTCGAGCCGGCCGAAGCCCTGATAGTCGAGCGTGCCCCAGGTGAACCTGCCGACCGCGGTGAGCCAGCGGCGGAAATCGTGGTCCACCTCCGCGGTGTAGGTACGGGTCAGCACGCCGGCGACGCCGGGCAGCGTGGTTTCGTCGATCGAGGTGTTGGCGATGAACTTCGCCGTGGTCAGCGGCGTCGCCGCCCACACCAGCGAGGCGCTGGTCAAGAGCCCGGTCAGCTTTTCGAGATGCGGATCGGTATAGGTGCGCAGCGCATAGCCGATCGAGGCTTCGCCGGTGAGAAGGCGGGTGAATTCGAAGGTCGTGCCGGCCTTGACGTAGCCGCCGCTGGAATCGCGCTGAAAGCCGTTGCGGTCAAACCGCGTATCGTGGGCGCGGCTGTCGCCCTCGATTTCGCCGAACGGCCGCAGCCCCGGCAAGAGATCGTAGCTGGCGCGGCCGACGCCGCCATATTGATTGAAGTTGCGGTCGTTATTGCTGGTCGACTCGCCGTCGGTGAGCTGGGAATCCTGGTACGCGGTGCGGTCGACATTGCCGATCGCCGACACCCGCAGCCGGTTGAAATCCTGCTCGACGCCGAGCGAGCCGCCGGTGGTCGCATACAACGGATATTTGCTTAAGCCAGCCTGAATGTTCGGGCTGCCGGGATTGTCGGTGCCGACGCGCAGCCGCAGTTCGGAATTGACGCGAGTATCGCGGGTGACGTCGAGCCGTCCGTCGACCTTGCCGGTGAAGTCGGGCCGGTCGACCGAGGTCGGCACCCCCGAGATCTGCCCAGGGGGCGATGGAAAGGTGCTGCCATAGCCGGTGAACGATCCACGCAAATCGGCGACCAGCGAATGCCGCGTCCAGTCGGAAGCGACCAGCAGTTCCGGCGCCACCATATAGAACGCCGATCCCCGCGGCGTGACGAAGCGGCCGGGATTGGTGTCGTAGCCGCCGCTGAGTTCGACGGCGGATTTGACCAGAAAGCTGCCGGCATAAATGCCGACCGCGCCGAACAGATCGTCGTCCGGTTTCAGGCGCCTGCGCAGCGGCTGCCCATTGACGGTGCCCGCCATTGCAGGGGGGATCGGCGGCTTGTTGGCGGTGGATGAGGGCGGGATCGTCAAGGGCGGGGCTGGCAAAACCGGAAGCGTGCTGCCGGGGCCCGCCGGCCGCTTCGGCTTCGGCGCACCGGGATAGAGTTTCGGTATCTTGCGCCTGCGGTTGAGCGAGTCGTAGCCGATGTCGGACGCGCCGTTGGCGGCAGGGACGCCGTAGGTCGGTCTCTTGCCGATCCGCGACGGCGCCATGGGGTCGGTTGTGCCGGCGGGGGCGTCGCCGACGCCTGGGTCATTGATCTTGCGCAGCGGCGAATCCTGCGGTGACACGAAGCCGTCGCGGACCGGACGCATCAGGTCGCTGGTCAAGGTCTGGGCGGCTGCGGTGTGGTCGAGGCCGATCAGTGCCAGGCATGCCGACAGCGCACGCAGGAACTCTGCGCGCTTGCGGCGGCCCGTGGCGGGACCTGACATCACAATTGGAAAACTCCAACACAATCATAGTCTTGACGATCAGCCCCCCGGATCGCGCGCAGGGCCCGCCGGGAATGTGTCGTTAATGGAGTTAAACAATTATGGTTAATGAGGCGTTGAGAACCGGAGGGCCTCGTCGCATCGCCGGCGACGCCGTGCTAAAGGATCATCGCTGCGCGGGATCGACAGTCCGGTCCCCCTGGAACCATATATGGCCATTTCGAAACCGCGGACGGCGAAATCTTCCATGACCGATCACGCCACTGCCGCCGTGCAGTCGGCGCTGCGTACCCTGGATGCGGAAGGGAGCGGCGTTACTGCGCTGGCTGCGGCGCTGCAGTCCGATCTCGGCCCCGCCTTTTCGCGCGCCGCCGATCTCATTCGCAACGCCAAAGGGCGGCTGATTATCACCGGGCTCGGCAAGTCCGGCCACATCGGCCGCAAGATCGCCGCCACCTTCGCCTCCACCGGCACCCCCGCCTTCTTCGTGCATGCCGCCGAAGCCAGCCACGGCGATCTCGGCATGATTACCGCCGACGATGTCATCATGGCGCTGTCGTGGTCCGGCGAGCAGCCGGAGATGAAGAACCTGATCACCTATGCCAAGCGTTTCCGCATCGCATTGATCACGATGACCGCGGATGGCTCCTCGACGCTGGCTCAGGCCGCCGACGTCTCGTTGGCGCTGCCGAAGGCGCGCGAGGCCTGCCCGCACAATCTGGCGCCCACCACCTCCTCGCTGATGCTGCTGGCACTGGGTGACGCGCTGGCGATTGCGCTCTTGGAAGGCCGCGGCTTTACCTCGGTGGATTTCAGCGTGCTGCATCCCGGTGGCAAACTCGGCGCGATGCTGAAATACACCCGCGACCTGATGCACGCCGGCGAGGCCGTGCCGCTGAAGCCGCTCGGCACCAAAATGTCCGACGCGCTAGTCGAGATGTCATCCAAGGGCTTTGGCTGTGTTGGCATCGTCAATTCCAGCGGCCACGTCGTGGGCATCGTCACCGATGGCGATCTGCGCCGCCACATGCGACCTGACCTGATGACCGCCCTGGTCGACGACGTCATGACGAAGAATCCGAAAACCATCGGCGCCGATCTGCTCGCCAGCGAAGCGCTTGAAATCCTCAACGCGTCTAAGATCACCGCGCTGATCGTGACGAACGCGAAAAAACCGGTGGGCATCGTGCACCTGCACGATCTGCTGCGCGCCGGCGTGGCGTAAAATACCGGACCGCGTGCTGCGGAGCATGTTGTGAAGGGTTTTTCCTCCAAGTAAGGGCCCCCTACCCCAGCCCTCCCCCGCAAGCGGGAGAGGGAGCACGTCGCGGTGCGTGGCAGCGTCGTGCGCAAATACGGATAAGTGCGGCCTTTACACAGGCGAGTCGCATGTTTGTGTGCACCAGCCGCGCGGAACACTGACGGCCCCCTCTCCCGCTTGCGGGGGAGGGCTGGGGTGGGGGCAGAGAGGGCACATGCGGATGATAGGGTGAGCGCAATACCGGGGCCCAACTCAAGCCTGGCCCCCCGCCGACGGAAACCGCGCCGCATTAGGCTCCATTGATTCAGACGCCCGTGACCGTCAGGCTGGCGCCATCCGCCTGCACCACTTTGACGCGGCTGCCGGCCGGGGCATCCGGGCCGGCGACGCGCCAGATCGTATCGTCGATCCGCACCGTGCCGGCGCCGTTGATGATCGGCTTGTCCAGCGTGAAGACCCGGCCAACCAGCGCATCTGCACGCTTGTTGAGAAACGGATTTTGGCTCTCGCCGGGCTTCTGGCGCGCGATACGGCGCCACAGCGGCACGGCGGCGGCGGCAAAAGCCGCGAACATCAGGATTTGCAGCTGCCATGACGGATGGATCGCGAACGACAACAGTCCGACCAGCAGCGCGGCGAGCCCGAGCCAGAACATGAAGACGCCGGGCGCAAGCAGCTCCAGCGCCATCAGCGCAAGGCCGAGGATCAGCCAGTTCCATGTTCCCAGCGTGGCAAATACCTCGGCCATGGCTCTAACCCTTACGTGGCGGAGTCACCGGACCCACGCCCGATTCCGCATTCGGCACCGATGACCGGCGCGCGGCGGCCTGCGCCGACGCCGCACTTTCGCCGAACGTCGCCTTGGCGATCTCGCCAATGCCGGCAAGCGAGCCGAGAATGCTCATCGCCTCGATCGGCAGCATGATGATCTTCTGATTGGGCGAATCCGCAAGCTGGCCGAAAGCCTTGATGTATTTGTCGGCGATGAAGTAGTTCAGCGCGGCAACGTCGCCCTGGGCTATGGCTTTGCTGACCATCTGGGTCGCCTTGGCTTCCGCCTCGGCGGAGCGTTCGCGGGCTTCGGCGTCGCGGAACGCCGCCTCGCGCCGGCCTTCGGCCTGCAGGATCTGGCCCTGCTTGGCGCCCTCGGCGCGGAGGATTTCCGATTGCCGCTGGCCTTCCGCCTGCAAAATGTCCGCGCGCTTGACCCGTTCGGCCTTCATCTGGCGCCCCATCGCTTCCACCAGGTCGGCCGGCGGCACGATGTCCTTGATCTCGATACGGTTGACCTTCAGTCCCCATGGCGAGACCGCGGCATCGACCACGCGCAGCAGCCGCTCATTGATCTCGTCGCGATGCGACAACACCTGGTCGAGGTCCATGGCGCCCATCACCGAACGAATATTGGTCATCGTCAGCACGATGATCGCCTGATTGAGATCGGACACTTCGTAGCTCGCCTTGGCGGCATCGAACACCTGATAGAACGCGACGCCGTCGACCGTCACCGTGGCGTTGTCCTTGGTGATCACCTCCTGCTCCGGAATGCTGATCACCTGCTCCATCATGTTCACCTTGCGGCCAACCCGGTCGAAATACGGGATGATGATATTGAGGCCCGGGGTCAGGGTTCGGGTGTATTTGCCGAACCGCTCGATGGTCCAGTCGTAGCCCTGCGATACCGTCTTGACGCCTGCGAACAGCGTAAAAATGACGAGCAGCGCCAGAGCAATCGTGAAGATGCTAAAACCCGACATATCGAAACCCATGACTGCTTCCCCCCGGTGATCGTGAAATGGATGGGCGTCGTCAGCCAGCCTGCGCCGCCGCACCATCGCTATTGGTCGCCGACAAGGGTTTTAAGGTTCGCGGCAGCAAAAATCGAGTGGCAGTTCCGGCAATCAGATCCAGCGGTCAAATCCAGCCTTGCAATTCCCGCAGCACCAGCTGCCGAATAACGTCCATGCCGGCGTCGCTGTCGTTCAGACAGGGGACAGCAGCAAACTGTTCGCCGCCATTGTGCCTGAAGATCTCGGCGTTCTCCTGCGCGATCTCTTCCAGCGTCTCCAGGCAATCGGCAGAAAAGCCCGGCATCACCACGGCGAGACGACGCACACCGTCCTTGGCCAGTTTCTCGATGGTCTTGTCGGTGTAGGGCTGCAGCCACGCGTCGAAACCGAAGCGCGACTGGAAGGTCAAAATCAGTCTTGACGCTTCGAGCCCCATGCGCCTGCGCAGCGCATCGGTGGTCGCAATGCATTGCGCCTGATAGGGATCACCCTTGTCGACATATTTCTGCGGCATGCCGTGGAACGAGGCCACGATCAGCTCGGGCTGGAACGGGAGCGTGGCAAGATGCGCGTTGATCGAGACCGCCAGCGCGTCGATATAGTCCGGATCGTCATAATAGGGCGGCGTCACCCGCAGCGTCGGCTGCGCGCGCATCTCGCCGAGCACCCGAAATACCTCGTCGCAGACCGTGGCCGAGGTTGCCGCCGAATATTGCGGATAGAGCGGCACCACCAGGATGCGGTCGCAACCCTGTGCCGTCAGCGCGTCGATCCGCGATCGGATGGATGGATTGCCATAGCGCATCGCCCAATCGACGACGACGTGGTCATGGTCGGCGATGGCTGCCGCGAGCTTCTCGGACTGCCCCCGCGTGATGGTCTTCAGCGGAGATTCGTTTTTCTCGGTGTTCCATATCTTCTGGTAGTCTCGCGCCTTGCGCGCCGGACGGGTGCGCAGGATGATGCTGTTGAGCGCCAGCTTCCACAGCAGCCCCTGATTTTCAATCACCCTGGGGTCCGATAAAAATTCCTTCAGATAGACGCGCACGCCTTTGGTGTCGGCGGTTTCGGGCGTGCCGAGATTGACCAAGAGGACGCCGACGCGCGCCAGCTTCGCGTCAACCGCGACCGGGGTTCTCTCGACGGGAACAGCAGCTGTCATGATAGCAGTGGCTTCGCGCTTTGGCCGATCCTTGTCAAGACAAGGCAACGTTACGTCACGTCGTCGTGCGGACCGCACCCGCGATCCTGCTTAGAAACAGGTCACCCGTTCGGCTGCGACATAGCCCAGCAGCAGCCCGACGCCAAACAGCAGCACCAAGCCCGCCGCGCCGAATTCCATGCCCCGCATCAACAGCGCACCACTGCCCTCGCGGCCGGCGCTCAGGCGCCGCGCCAGACCTTTCGCAGAGACGGCAATGACGGCAATGGTGGCAACCGTGATGGCGGTGCCGATTCCCATCACAAAGGTCGCGGCCACGCCGGCCCAGAACAAGCCCTGCGCCAGCGCGAATACCAGCACCAGGATCGCGCCCGAACACGGCCGGATGCCGACGGTGAAAACCGCACTGAGGCCGCGCTGCCAACCGCCGGGACCCGCGAGGGCCTCGGGTTCCGGACCATGGGAATGGCCGCAATGCTCATCATGCACGTGGCCATGATCGTGCTGATAGTCATGATCGTGGGTGTGACCATGGCCGGCATGCGCAGCGTGGGCGACATGCTCATGCGCATGGCCGTGATGATGATCGTGGCTGTGATGAACGTGGCCGTGATGACCGTGGCTGTGCGCCGCGGCGTGCGCCAAGACCGGCGCGAGCTGCGGCCCGGGCTTGCCAAAGGATTGCAGCGCGCGAACGAATCCGCCGCCCTTGGTCCAGACCAGCCGGAGGCCGAATGCCGCGATCAGGGCGTAGCTTGCGATCTCAATCACCCGCTCGGCGCCGCACATGGTCCTGGCGGTGACGTTGAGCAGCCAGGCGCCAACCCCGACGATCAGCACCGCAACCAGAGACTGCATCAGCGCCGAGACGAACGACAGCACGATGCCGCGCCGCGCGGTTTCCTCGTTGGCAACGAGATAGGACGAGATCACCGCCTTGCCGTGCCCGGGCCCCGCGGCGTGGAAGATGCCGTAGGCGAACGAGATCACCAGCAGGGTCCAGACCGCGCTGCCGTCGGACTTCGCCGCACGAATGGTCGAAGACATCTCGCGGTAGAATTCGGATTGTTTGGTCAGCAGCCAGCCGACGATGCCGCCGACCTGGGAGTCGGGAACCGCGCGTGGCCCGAACGGGTTCTGCGCAAGCGCCGCGTGAACGACAGCGTCGGCGATCACGGCGATTGCCAGTACCGTGGCGCAGGTCAGAACAATCTGTCGGCTCGTCTTCATGGGCTTGTTCCTGCTCTCGGCCTTTACGGACAATCTACGGTGATCTTGTTGGCGAACATGGCGCCGAAATTCGAATTGTCGCCGTTCAGGAAAGTCTGTTCATTGAGCTTCTGGGCGGTGGCGGTGCCGTCACTCGGGCGCTCGACCGCCAGGGTACAGGCGGCCGGCGCGCCGACCAGATGGACTGGATCCTTTTTCTGCAGCGAGAAGTCGACGAAGTAGGTGGGATCGAATACTTCGAGCGCGAGCTGTTTGGTCTTGAGCGGCGTCTTGAACGGCAGGGTGAAATGCAGCACCAGCGCCGCATCCTTGTATTCGAGGTAATAGTCGACCGGCTCGAGAAACTTCTGTTTCTTGCCGTCCACCTTGGCGAAGGTAAAGAAGCCGAATTCCTTCAGCGATTCCACATTGGTCTGCGCCAAAGGCGCGAGTTCCTCGCGGCTGTAGACGCCCTTGGTCTTGGTCTCCATGCCCTGCAGCGCATAGGTCGAAAACATGTCGTCGAAGGTCCAGGCGTGACGCACGCCGGTAATCGACCCATCGGGCGCGTAGATCAGTTCGCTCGCCGCGGTGACCCAGACATGCGGATGCGCGGACGCGGAAGCAACGCCGCCCGCAAGGGCGGCGATCAAGGCCAGCAGGCCAAGCAGGCGACGGATGGCGTGTCTCATCTCAGGCGGCCTCAGGGGTGTCCAGCAGGCCGCGCCGGCGCAGCAGCGCGTCGGGCTCCGGCTGGCGGCCGCGGAACGCGATATAGGCCTCCTCGGGATCGCGCGATCCGCCAGACGAATAGATGTCGTCATGCAGGCGCTTGGCGACATCAGGATCAAAGACATTGCCGGCCTCCTCGAAGGCGCCGAAGGCGTCGGCATCCATCACTTCAGACCACATATAGCTGTAATAGCCCGAGGCGTAGTGATCGCCGGAGAAGATGTGACCGAACTGGGTCGGCCGATGCCGCAGCGAGATTTCGGCCGGCATGCCGATTTTCTCCAGTTCGTTGCGCTCGAAGGCGCGGACGTCGCGGCTGGCAGACGCCGGCTGGGTGTGAAACTCCAGATCGATCAGCGCCGAGGACACGAATTCCACCGTGGCGAAACCCTGATTGAACTTGCGCGCGGCGATGAAGCGTTTGAGCAAGTCGTCCGGCAGCGGCTCGCCGGTCTGATAGTGCCGCGCGAACTGCCGCAGCACCTGCGGCTGCTCCTGCCAGTGCTCGTAGAGCTGCGACGGCAGTTCGACGAAGTCGGTGAACACGCTGGTGCCGGACAGCGACGGATAGGTCACATTCGACAGCATGCCGTGCAGGCCGTGACCAAACTCATGGAACAGGGTTCGTGCGTCGTCCGGCGACAGCAGCGACGGCTGTCCCTCGGCGCCCTTGGAGAAATTCATCACATTGATGATCAGCGGGTGGATATCGCCGTCGAGCGTCTGCTGGTCACGCAGCGAGGCCATCCAGGCGCCCGAACGCTTCGAGGGCCGGGCGAAGTAATCGCCGTAGAACAGCCCCTTGTGCCGGCCGGCGGCGTCCTTGACCTCCCAGACCCGCACGTCAGGATGCCAGACCGGGATGTCCTTGCGCTCGGCGAAGGAGAGCCCGAACAGGCGGGTCGCGCAGTCGAATGCCGCCTCGATCATGTTGTCGAGCGCGAGATAGGGCTTGATCGCGGCGTCGTCGAAATTGGCGCGGCGCTGCCGCAGCTTTTCGGCATAATAGCGCCAGTCCCACGGCGCCACCGCGAAATTGCCGCCCTCTTCGGCGACCAGCGACTGCAGAGCATCGCGGTCCGCCAGGGCGCGCAGCCGCGCCGGCTTCCAGACCCGCTCCAGGAGCCCACGCACCGCCTCGGGCGTCTTGGCCATGGAATCTTCCAGCCGGTAGGCCGCGAAGGTGGGGAAACCGAGCAGCCTCGCGCTCTCTTCCCGCAGCGCCAGGATTTCGACGATGGTGGCGTTGTTGTCGTTGGCATTGCCGTTGTCGCCGCGCGCGGTGAACGCCTTGAAGACCTTCTCGCGCAGGTCGCGGCGGGCCGAACTCTTCAGGAACGGCTCGACCGAGGAGCGTGACAAGGTCACGATCGCCTTGCCGGCCATGCCGCGTTCTTCGGCCGCGGCTTTTGCCGCGGCGACGAACGTTTCCGGCAGGCCGTCATCATCGCCCTCGCCGATCTCCATGAACCAGTCCTGCTCGTCGCCGAGCAGGTGATGGCTGAACGCGGTGCCGAGATGCGCCAGCCGTTCGTTGATCTCCGCCATCCGCTGCTTGGCGACGTCGTCGAGCCCGGCGCCCGACCGGTGGAAGCGGGTGTAGGTGCGTTCCAGAAGGCGCATCTGCTCGGCGGTCAGGCCCAGCTTGGCGCGGTTTTCATGCAACAGCGCGATCCGGCCGAACAGCACCGCGTTCATCATGATCGGATTCCAGTGCCGGGCCTGGCGCAGCGACACTTCCTTGTCGATCTCGAGCAGTGCCGGATTGGAATGCGCAGACACCAGGTCGTAGAATACCGACGATACCCGGTTGAGCAGCTTGCCGGAGCGCTCCAGGGCGGTGATGGTATTGGCAAAATCCGGCGACGCCGGATCGTGGATGATCGCAGCAATCTCGGCCGAATGATCGGCGAAGGCCTGCTCGAATGCCGGCAGGAAGTGCTCCGGCACGATCTCGGCGAAAGGCGGCGTCTCGAACGGCGTCAGCCAGGCCTTCAGCAGCGGATTTTCGAGGCCTCGAGATGGGGCAATAGGTTCGGACGTTTCTGACATAACAAATCCTGCTGTGGCGCCAATTCGATTGCGGAACCTATAGCACGCGATCGGGCTTTTTTGAGCCCTAAACAGGCGCTACCGCTTGCCGTAGCCGGCTTTTTCGGAGAGATTGCGGCCCGCAACAGGATCCTTCAGAAATGAAATCGCAACCCTCCCCAATCGCCCCCCGCCAGATCATCTGGCCGAGCGTCATCACCGTCATCAGCGCGGCGATTTTGATCGGCGCCGAGGTGTTCGGCGCGGCATTCGCCGGCGGCTGGGCGCTCGCGATCCTGCTCGGCCTCGACGACACCAGCGCTCACATCCTGCAAGCCGTGTTGTTCGCGGTCGGCGTCTTCATCATGGTGGCGTTCATCCGCGCAGCGCAGCGCGTCGAGCCTTTCACGAAGCGCGCTTGAGCGCGACTGCACGAAGCGCGCTTGAGCGCGACTGCACGAAGCGCGCTTCAGCGCGACTGCACGAAGCGCGCTTCAGCGCGACTGCACGCGTCGCATCTAAAGCGAGCACTCGCTTCCTGCGACGCAACAACTGCTCTCCGCTTCGCCGCGCACTCACATATCGTTCATGAACTTTAACGTCCGTTCATCTTCAACACCGATTGCGTGATGTGAGAGCGACGACGCGGCCTGGTGTTAGAGAAATTTGGCACCAATCCAAAAAAAATGTTGCGAAGCAGAGTCAAACCACCTATTTGCAGTCTTGCCCAATTTCGCACGTGCCTGTGGTCGTGTGTCAGTCGGTAGGTATCCGGACAAGAGGCCGGACAGCCGCCAAGGGATGAAGAACC
>WNFI01102870.1_pt1 | contig 16473 bp, 14 predicted proteins | sample 5400471 | NCBI WGS metagenome assembly WNFI01 (sample SAMN13153348, study PRJNA577476) | soil metagenome | isolation source: 100 cm saprolite on Douglas fir-dominated hillslope | place: USA:California | collected 2013-09-17 | reverse complement strand
CAGTAGGTCAGTGTCGTGTGGGCGGCCGAGCCGCCACTAGAGCTGCTGCTGCTGCTGCAGGCAGCGAGCGGCACCGCCGCGAGCGTGGCGACGAATGCCATGGTGGTGAGCTTCGTCGGTCTCATAAGGTGTCCTTCCAGAAGAGGTCGCGAGCGCCCAGCGCCGCGCGGCAGGACGGGACAGCGGGAAAGCGACCGCGGGAACGCTGGGACCGCGGAGAGCGGAACAGCTGAACTGCAGGGGGAACAACAAGATCTTTCACATCTTCCTATAAGACGTAAATTATGCTCGGTCCGGCGCGAGCGGCTGTCAACGCCGCGACAGTCTCCGTTTCCGTTTTGTTACATGGATTCGTTCCGTGGCGCCCTTCCGAGTGGCCGGGGCGCCCTGAGGGCCAGTGGCCAGCCGGACTTTTTCCGGACCGTAAAGTAGGGAGCGCCCGAAGCCGCGTCCTCGCGGTACCCCCTCCGTCAGGCAGGTCGATGCCCAGGACCAGAACCACCACGGTACGGGATCTGCGCAAGAGCAACCGGTCCCTCGCGCTGTGGCAGGTCTTCCTCAACGGTCCGCTCACGCGGCAGGAGGTCGGGGACCTGTCCGGCCTGAGCACCGCCACGGTGAGCAACCTCGTCGCCGCCCTGGAAGCCGAGGGCGTCGTGGTCGAAGTAGGGCTCGAGGACTCCAACGGAGGCCGGCCACGCGGGCTGCTGCAGGTCAACCCCGAGTATGGCTACGTTATCGGCGTCGATGTCGGCGAGACCGCGTTCCTGGTCGAGCTGTTCGACTTCCGCTTGCAGCTGCGGGCGCGGCACACCTCGGTGACCGACATGGCCGTACTGGATCCTGAGGACGCGGTCAGCCACATCACCGACGGGATCGAGTCAGTGATCGCCGAGTCGGGCGTCGACCGACGGGAGATCCTCGGCGTCGGGGTCGCCGTTCCCGGCCTGGTCGAGCACCGCGGCGGAGCCGTCGTGGACGGCCAGAGCGTCGGCTGGCATGCCGTCCCGCTCGAGTCCATGCTGCGCGGCCGGACCGGGCTGCCCATCCTGGTGGACAACGGCGCGAAGACCCTTGGCCAGGCGGAGAAGTGGTTCGGTGCCGCCCGCGGCACCGACAACGCGGTCATCGTGCTGCTGGGGATCGGCGTAGGGACGTGCATCATCAGCAACGGCGAGGTCTACCGGGGGGCGACGAGCAGCGCCGGGGAGTGGGGTCACACCAAGGTTGTCGTGGGCGGCCGGACCTGCCGCTGCGGGGCAGAGGGCTGCCTCGAGGCGTACGTCGGCGCGGGAGCGATCGTGGCCAGGTACGAGCAGCTCAAGGGCCGACGGGTCCCCACCGGCCCCGGCGACCTGGAGGGGCGGATCGCCGCGATCATTGACGCCGCCGGCCGCGACCGGGCCGCCGCCCAGGTCCTCGACGAGACCGTGACCTACCTCGGTGCCGGGATCGCGGACCTGGTCAACCTGTTCAACCCGGAGCGCGTGGCCGTGGGCGGCTGGCTGGGCCAGGCGCTCAGCGACGTGCTGCTGCCGAGCGTTCGCGAGGCCGCGGGACGCCAGGCCCTGCGCGTGCCGTTCAGCAGGGTCGAGCTCGTGAAGGCCGAGCTCGGTAAGGACGCGGTCGCGCTCGGCGGCGCGACGCTGCCGATCGCCCGGCTGCTCACCGCAGGAGCGGTGGCCACCGAGCCCGCCGGCGGCCGCCGCCAGATCCGGTCCCCCGCGCCAGCTGGGTGAGCATCGCGGCCCCGCGCCGGCGGGTGACCGCGAGCGCGGCCGGGCCGCCGGGGGGGGAGGGCCGCCCGGCCCGCTCTTGACAAACTTTACTCAAGTCTTAGCCTAAGTACCGAACTAAGGGCACAACCTGCCCGCGAGAGAGCCGGCGGCTCGCCGTCCCCGAGCGTCTTCAGGCCGAGCTGAGGATTCGCAGCGAAGGAGCAGTGGTCATTGTCCGTGCGCTTCCCCCCGGGCTTTCACTTCGGCGCGGCGACCGCCGCCTATCAGATCGAGGGCGCGGTCGACGAGGACGGCCGCGGGCCCTCGATCTGGGACACGTTCTCCAGGGTCCCCGGAGCGGTGACCCACGGCGACACGGGCGCCATCGCCTGCGATCACTATCACCGTGTCGACGCCGATCTCGATCTGCTGGCGGAGATCGGCCTGACCGCCTACCGGTTCTCGATCGCGTGGCCGAGAATCGTTCCCGACGGCACGGGGTCGGTGAACCAGAAGGGACTCGACTTCTACCGGCGCCTGGTCGACGGCCTGCATGCCCGGGGCGTCGAGCCGGTCGCCTCGCTCTATCACTGGGACCTTCCGCAGCCGCTGCAAGATGCCGGCGGCTGGGTCAACCGTGACACCGTGCAGCACTTCTGCGACTACGCCAGGGTGGTGCTGGACGCTCTCGGCGACGCCGTTCCGATCTGGGGAACCGTCAACGAGCCATTCTGCTCGGCCATGGTGGGTCATCTCGAAGGCCGGCACGCGCCGGGGATCACGGACCTGTCCTCGGCGCTGACCTCCGCGCACCACCTGCTGCTCGCGCACGGCCGGGCGGTGGACATCGTCCGGCAGAGCGCGCCCGGCGCCCGCGTCGGGATCCCGCATCTCTTCTCTGACATCAGGCCGGCATCGGAGTCCGAGGCCGACCGGGCCGCTGCCCGGCGGCTTGACGGGTACGAGAACCGCTGGTTCCTCGACCCGGTCGTGCTCGGGACCTACCCCGAGGACATGCTCGCCTGGTACGAGCGTCTGGTGCCGATCGACTTCATCCGGGACGGCGACATGCGGGTGACGGCGGCACCCACAGATTTCCTGGGCGTCAACTACTACGAGACCAAGACCGTGGCCGACGATCCCGGCGAGCCCTACCACCAGGCCCGGGTCATGCCCAGGACCGGCAGGCTCACCGCGGGCGGCCTGGATGTGCGGCCCGCCGGCCTCGGCCGCATCCTGCAGCGGGTCAGCGACTATACGGCCGTCCCGCTCTATATCACCGAGAACGGCGCCGCCTTTCACGATTACGTCGACCCCGAGGGCGGCGTCGATGACCTTGAGCGGGTGTCCTACCTGAGCGACCACTTCGCCGAGGCGCTCAGGGCGATCCAGGCGGGCGTGGACGTGCGCGGCTACTTCGTCTGGTCCTTGCTGGACAACCTGGAGTGGGCCGACGGATACAGCCGCAGGTTCGGCCTCGTCTTCGTCGATTTCGGCACGCAGGCCCGCATTCCGAAGGCCAGCGCCCGCTGGTATCAGCGGCTCATCGCCGCGCGCGGGCTCCCCGACGCAGCCGAGGACTGAGCCCGCCGGCCACCGCGTGTCATGCCGCTGGCCGAGGCGATCGCGACGTGAACCCTGACGCGGCGGTTACCGCTGACCGCTATCACGCGCCGCGGGTCGCGGCCCATTTCCCAAGGCGGGCGAGCGCGTCCTGGAGGACCTCCGGCCGCTTGCAGAACGCGAACCGGACCTGCGTGCGCCCGGCCTCGGGGTCGTCGTAGAGCACGGCGCTGGGGATCGCGACCACGCCGGCCTGGTGCGGCAGGCTCCGGCAGAACTCCACGCCGTCGGCGTCGCCGAACTGCCCGATGTCGGTGGTGACGAAGTAGGTGCCGTCCGGGGGGTAGACCAGGAAGCCGGCCTCCGACAGCCCGGCGCAGAGCAGGTCGCGCTTGCGGCGCAGGTCCGCGGTGATCCAGGCGAAGTACTCGTCGGGCATCCGCAGCGCTTCGGCTATCGCGTACTGGAACGGGCCGCCGCTGACGAACGTGAGGAACTGCTTAACGGCACGCACGGCCGCGACGAGCTCGGCCGATGCGGTCACCCAGCCGATCTTCCACCCGGTGAAAGAGAACGTCTTGCCGGCCGAGCTGATCGACACCGTACGCTCCCGCATGCCGGGCAGCGAGCCGATCGGCACGTGCTCGCCCGCGTACACGATGTGCTCGTAGACCTCGTCGGCCACCACGAGCAGGTCGCGCTCGCGCGCCAGGTCGGCGATCACGGCGAGCTCATCGCGGGTGAAGACCGAACCGGTCGGGTTGTGCGGCGAGTTCAGCAGGATCAGCCGTGTCCGCGGGGTGATCGCGGCCCGCAGCGCGTCAAGATCGGGCCGGAACGCCGGCGGCCGCAGCGTCACGGGCACGCGAACACCCCCGGCCAGCGCCACGCACGCAGCGTAGGAGTCGTAGTACGGCTCGAACGCGACGACCTCGTCTCCCGGCTCGACCAGCGCGAGCAGCGCCGCCGCCACCGCCTCGGTCGCGCCCGCGGTCACCAGCACCTCGGTATCCGGATCGAGGCCCAGCCCGTAGAACCGCCGCTGGTGCTCGGCGATGGCCTGCCTCAGCTCAGGGACGCCGGGCCCGGGCGGGTACTGGTTGCCGCGCCCGTCCAGGATCGCGGCGGCCGCCGCCTGCGCGATCTCGCTCGGCCCGTCGGTGTCCGGGAAGCCCTGACCCAGGTTGACCGACCCCGTCGCTTCGGCGAGCGCCGACATCTCCGCGAAGATCGTCGAGCCCATCCCGGTCATCCGTCTGTTCAGCAGCGGTCGTTCCACCCCGCCATGAGATCACGCCGCGACCCCGCTCGGCACGCCGCGGCGCGGCAGAGCGGGGCGACCGGCTAGCGCGCGCCCGACCTGCCGAAGATGACGGCGATGAGCGAGACCCCGCCCACGGCGCGAGCTTGAGCGGGGTCTGCGCTACGGTCGGCCGCGTGGCCCGGCACACGCGTGCGTCGGCCATGAAGGCTGGCTGTCGTTACTTTGTTTCTGTCCTTCGAGCCCTCGTCGCTGGAGCCGGCTCCTTGCGACTTGAGCCGTCAGTTGTGTAATGCTCCAGAGCCTTCATAATCTCGGGCGCCAGGGTCTCCGCCAGGGCAGGCGCAATCGCATCAGCCAACTCCGATGCGATTGTCTGCGCGAGCAGGAACCTCTCAAACATCGATGTTCGTGACGGTCCGCGCGACGATGCCATGGTGGCGTCGAGCAGAGCCGCCATGGCACCCCTGCCCCGCCCTGCGGACCTGGCTGATTGACCGCCCTCGGCAAAGAATTCGCGGATGAGGTCGTCGGTGAATGACTCTACCGGATCCTGTCCTGCTTCCGGATGGCCTGTTTCTTTCCCAGATTCAGCCGCCATGCTGTAATAGCTCCTCTATCTTTCATTGCTGATGGCTTCTAGTGGCGCATGAGCGCGGCCATCAGCATCGGGTTCTCCATCATGCTCCCGGAGTGCTCATGCTCCCCGCGGCGCATGAGGAGGGCGAGCAGGAGCGGCATCTCGACCATGCTCCTGCCGCGTTCCTCCCGGCCGTGCATGAGCGCGGCCATCAGCAGCGGGTTCTCCATCATGCTCCCGGAGTGCTCATGCTCCCCGCGGCGCATGAGGAGGGCGAGCAGGAGCGGCATCTCGACCGTGCTCCTACTGCGTTCCTCCCGGCCGCGCATGAGCGCGGCCATCAGCAGCGGGTATTCGATCATGCCCTTGCCGTTTTCCTCCCGGCCGCGCATGGCTTCGGCGAGCAGGAGCCCTTCAGCCCCCCGTTCACGCTCAGCAGTCGCCGTCATAGGTTCTCCCTCACTGGTCGTCATGCCGGATACGAGTCCCTCGCGGGATACCTGGTCAGTGCCCGGGCTCGATTGCTGCCTCACCACCCGCAGCGGGTGAAGGTGAGGGCTCAGCGAAGCCCCTGCGAAGCCCCGGATCCGGCATGGTCTACTGCCTCCTGGAACGCCCTGACTGACCTTGCTCGGGAGCAGGCCCTGACCAGCACAGACGTGGTCGAATTCTAGACGTGCGGTGAAATTGCATTGCAGAATGGCCAGGTGACGTCCACGCCGCCCGCAATGTCCGGGATGCTTCCCCTGCGTGAGACCGATCCGCGGGAGGTGGGCGGATACGGGCTGGTCGGCCGCCTCGGCGAAGGCGGCCAGGGCGTCGTGTTCCTGGCCCTCAGCAGCGCGGGCACCAGGGTGGCGGTCAAGGTCCTGCCAGCGACCTCGGACTCGCAGGTCCGGAGCAGGTTTCTGAAGGAGGTCGCCGCGGCACAGCGGGTCGCCCGGTTCTGCACTGCGCAGGTTCTGGATGCGGGAATCTTCGAACGTCGGCCCTTCATCGTCAGCGAGTACGTCAGCGGGCCGTCGCTGGTAGAAGTCGTCGAGCGGGATGGGCCCCGCAGCAGCTCGGCGATGGAGCGCATCGCCATCGCGACGCTGACCGCGCTAGGTGCAGTGCACGCCGTCGGGATGGTGCACCGCGACTTCAAGCCCGGCAATGTCCTGCTCGGGCCGGACGGACCAGTGGTGATCGACTTCGGGCTGGCGGTCGTGCCCGGCATGACCACGGGCCTTTCTGGCCAGGCCGCCGTGGGAACCCCGGCGTACATGGCCCCCGAGCAGCTGGCCGGCGAGCGGGTGACCGCGGCAGCCGACATGTGGTCGTGGGCGGTTTCGATGACGTTCGCCGGAACGGGCAAGCTGCCGTTCAGGGGCGAGTCATTGACAGCCATGGCGTTCGCCATTCTTCACGGCGAGCCGTCGGTCGGCAGCCTTCCCGAACCACTTGGCTCCCTCGTCCGTCGCTGCCTCAACAAGGACCCGGCAGTCCGGCCCTCCGCCCGCGATGCGCTCAGCGAGCTTGTCGCCGCCGGGGGGCTGCCCATGGGCCCGCTCCCGCCGCAGCCCGTCACCCCGGCCACGGACGACGAGGAATCCAGCCCATCGGCAGCACCACTCGAAGCGCCCGGGCCGCAGCGCATCGCAGGCGCAAGCCCGAAGCGCGGCCGGGCAGGCGACAAGCCAGAGCATGCGCGGGGCAGCAGTGGTCGCGTCAGGTGGAGCCGGCGGGCGACCGCGCTCCTCGCCTCAGTTCTGCTCATTGGCGGTGCCGGCGGGCTGACCCTCATCCTGTCCCGGCACGGACCGCTGCCAGGGCGGCGGCCAGCGGGCAGCCACGCTGTCAGCAGCCAGGAGCTCGCGGCCGAGGCCGCGGCAAGAACGCGGGCCATCACCTGGATACTGCAGGAGGTCAGCCGGGCCGCCGTCGTGTCATGCGATTTCCAGGTGTGCGCCGACCTTGCCCAGCGAGGCTTCCTGAGCACCAAACCACTTGGGCCGGGATCGACAGATCCTCTCGGCTCAGTCCTGGTCGTGGCCACCGCCGCGATCCGAGCCCAGTTCGGCAGTCGGCTGGCCTCCGTCTACGCTCCGGCCGTCATCGCGAGCTTCGGCTCAGGGAAGGCCAGGATCGAAATCAGGGAACTCCTTCCGAGCGGCACGACCGCGCAGGCTCTGCAGGCGGATCTGCGCGCCAGGAAGACCAGCGACGCTCAGCTCCTCACTAACAGCCACATCACGGTCTCGGCCACCGCCAGGGCACAGCTTCTTAGCGGCGACATTGATCCGCGGCTGCCGATGCTCCTCGCCGCCATGGCTGCCTTCTACCCGGTGCGGATCGTGGACTTCGGCGGCCAGTCACCGGGTGGCGGGCCCGCGAGCCTCCTCCGGTCGGTGGACCTGGCGACGCACGTCAGCGCGGCGCACCTCGCGGCGCCGGCGTACATCAACTGGATGAAGTCGTTCGCAGGCACCCAGCAGGCCGAGTACCTGCCCGCGTCGAGCGGGCTGGTCACGCTGCCTGCCGGCAAGACCGTGCTGCGGATCGGGTTTGACGTGCCCAGCCCGCTCAGTCAGCCCTAGATGCGCGATCGTGGGCACAGCTACTATCCCCACATGCCGCGGGTGTCGTAGACCACCTTGCCCGCCAGGGCGGTCTTCTTGATCGAGCGGAAGCAGCTGTGGTCGACCAGCAGCGCGATCACGTCGGACTCGGCGATCGCGTGCTCGGCGTCGGTCAGGGCGACGTTGCCGCAGGCGTCGAGCCGACCGGGCAGCGACGGTGCGTGCGGCTCCACCGCGAGGATCTTGACGTCGGGCAGCGCCGCGGCGATCCGGGCCGTGATGTCGACCGCCGGGCTCTCCCTCAGGTCCCCGACGTCGGCCTTGAACGACAGGCCGAGGCACGCGATCCGCGGATCACGGAACCGGCGGGAGGTGGCGACGATCCGCTCGGCGGTGTGGGCGGGCATCTGGTCGTTGACGTCCCGCGCGGTCCGGGTCAGCCGGGCCAGGTCGGGCGCGGCCTCCACGATGAACCACGGGTCGACGGCGATGCAGTGCCCGCCGACGCCCGGCCCCGGCCGCAGGATCTCGACGCGCGGATGGTGGTTCGCCATCTGCCTGATCTCCCAGACGTCCAGCCCGAGCCGCTGGCAGATCAGCGAGAGCTCGTTGGCGAAGGCGATGTTCACGTCCCGGTAGGCGTTCTCGGCGAGCTTCGCCATCTCGGCGCTCGCGGCGTCGGTGGCGATCAGCTCACCGTGGCAGAACGTCCGGTACAGCTCGACGGCGCGCGCGGCGCAGGCCGGCGTCAGGCCGCCGATCACCCGGTCGTTGGTCGCGATCTCGATCATGATCCGGCCGGGCAGCACGCGCTCGGGGCAGTGCGCGACATGTACGTCCGGCGGGATGTCCGGGACGTGCGGCAGGTGCAGGTCCGGGCGGCGGGCCGCGATCAGCTCGCTCACCCGGCGGGTCGTGCCGGGCGGCGCCGTCGACTCCAGAACGATGACCTCGCCGCCGCGCAGCGCGCCCGCGACCGCCTCGGCCGCGGCCGTGATGTAACTCAGGTCGGCGCGGTGGTCGCCGGTGAACGGGGTCGGGACGGCGATGACGTAGGCGTCCGCCTGTGGCATCTCCCGCTGCGCCCTGAGTCTGCCCATTGCGACGACGCCGATGACCTCGAGCCCGCCGGTGGCCAGCGAGACAGCGGTCGGCAGCCCGATGTAGCCGAGCCCGACGACGGCTGCGCTTGATAAGGGGGTCACGTCTGGTACTCGCAGCGACACAGCACGTGATGAAACTTACCGTATCCAAATCGCTGCGGAGAGTTCTTTCAGCCGGGAGCCTGCGAGCAGGTGATCTGGCGTGGCGAGTACCTCGGCTCCCGTCCCGACGTTGCGGACGTAGCTAACGTTATGTTAGAAAGTGGGCGAAGCCTCTACGGAGCGGCTGAAGATGGCGAGGGACTTCCTTGGCGAACAGCTTCACCAGGCCTGACGGCACCGTCATCGACAAGGAGGCGCTCCGCCGGAAGTACCGGGAGGAGCGCGACAAGCGGCTCCGCCCCGACGGCAACGACCAGTACATCCGCCTCGCCGGCCAGTTCGGGCACTATCTTGACGACCCGTACACGCCCTGGACCGAGCGTGAGCCGAAGACCGACCATGTGACCATGGCGTTCATCGGCGGCGGATTCGCCGGGCTGGTCACCGGCGCGCGGCTGAAGGAAGCCGGGGTGGACGACGTCCGCATCCTGGACAAGGCCGGCGGCTTCGGCGGCACCTGGTACTGGAACCGCTACCCCGGTGCGCAGTGCGACACCGCGTCGTTCGTGTACATGCCGCTGCTGGAAGAGACCGGCTACCTGCCGACGGAGAAGTACGCGCACGGACCGGAGATCCTCGAGCACTGCCAGCGCATCGGCAAGCATTTCGGCCTGTACGACAACGCGCTCTTCCACACCGAGGTGAAGGACCTCGAATGGGACGAGGCCCGGTCGCGCTGGATCATTCGCACCAGCCGGGGGGACGAATTCACCGCGCAGTTCGTCGCCACGGGCATCGGCCCGCTGCACGTGCCGAAGCTGCCGGGGATTCCCGGGATCGGCTTGTTCCGGGGGCACTCGTTCCACACCAGCCGGGGGGACTACGACTACACCGGCGGCGACTCCTCGGGTGCGCCGATGGACAAGCTCGCCGGCCGGCGGGTCGCCATCATCGGCACCGGAGCGACGGCCGTGCAGTGCGTGCCCCATCTGGCGCGGGCGTGCCGCGAGCTGCATGTGTTCCAGCGCACGCCATCGTCGGTCGACGTCCGCGGCAACCACCCGGTCGATCCCGAATGGGCCGCCGCGATCGCGACACCGGGCTGGCAGCAGCGCTGGCTCGAGAACTTCGCGGCCAACCAGTCCGGTGGCATGGCCGACGAGGACCTGGTGATGGACGGCTGGACCGAGATCGCCCGGCGGGTCCGCTCCAAGATCACGGCGCTCCCGCCCGGGGACTTCACTCCCGCGAAGATGCTGGCGGCCTTCGAGGACTCCGATTTCGAGAAGATGGAGGAGATCCGCGCGCGGGTCGACGCCATCGTGGCGGACCCCGCGACCGCGCAGAAACTGAAGGCCTGGTACCGGCAGCTGTGCAAGCGGCCGTGCTTCCACGACGAGTACCTGCAGGCCTACAACCTCCCCGGCACCCACCTCGTCGACACCGGCGGCAAGGGCGTGGAGCGGATCACCGAGACCGCGGTCGTCGCCGCCGGAAAGGAATACGAGGTCGACTGCATCATCTACGCCTCCGGCTTCGAGGTCGGCACCGAGTACACGCGGCGGGCCGGCTACGACATGACCGGCCGCGGCGGCGTCAGGCTCTCGGCGCACTGGGCCAACGGGATGCGCACCCTGCACGGCATCCACTCCCGCGGCTTCCCGAACGCCTTCCTCGTGCAGCCGACCCAGGGCGCGAACCTGATCTCCAATGTCCCGCACAACCTCACGGAGGCGGGCAAGACCATCGCCGTAACCATCGCCCGCGCCCTCGGCAACGGGTTCAGCGAGATCGAGGCCACCAAGGAGGCCGAGGACGCCTGGGTCGAGCTCCTGCTCTCGGGTCCGGGCAGGATGCTGGGTTCGCCGGACTGCACGCCCGGCTACTACAACAACGAGGGCCAGGACCTCGGGCTGCGCGCGCGGCTCAACGTCGGCTACCCGCAGGGGCCGATGGCCTACTTCAGGTACATCAGGCAATGGCGCACGTCGGGCACCTTCGACGGCCTCGCGTTCCGTTGATGCGAACCACCCCCCGGCGCGCGACCGCCCGCCTTCCTACCCCCCGTGGCCCGGCTCGCCGGCCGCCGGCGGCTGACCCGGCGCCCCGCGGGCCGCGAGCCCGTCCACCATCAGCCCGTAGACATCGGCGGCCCGATCGTCGAGCTCCACCGGATCGATGCCGAGCTCGGCGGCGAGGCGCTCGCGGAAAACGGCGTATCCGAGGTAGAGGACCACGGTCATCGCGTGCATCACCTCGGCGTCGGCTCCAGGCGGCAGCGAACCGTCGGCGAGGTCGCGCGCCAGGGCGCCGCGGCTCGCATCGAGCATGGGCAGGACCCGCAGCTCCTCGTCGCCGGCCAGCACGAGCTGGGTCATGAGCCGGGTCGGGGCCGGATCGGCGAGGGCCACCGCGAAGGCCTGGCGCTTGCGCTCCGCGAACGGCAGCGCGCGCCCGGCCCGGTAGAGCTGGCGGGCCTGCTTGAGCCGCTCGGCGAGCGCGGACCGCACGAGCTGCTCCCTGGTCCCGAAGTACTGGTACACGAGGCTGCGGTTGACGCCGGCCTCGTCGGCCACCTCCTGCAGGTTGATGCCGGCGAGCGGGCCGCCTCGGTCGAAGAGCCGCCAGGTGGCGTCCAGGATGCGCCGCTCGGTCACGCGGCGGTCGCGGCTTCCTCGCCGCGCTTCGCCCTGGATCGGCTCAGGTTCCGCGCTCACGGGCCCATCCTCGCACGCCCGGGCGGGACGGCCACCTGCAACTTACCGTGTGCAAAACGCTACGCAGCGTCGCCGCAGTCGCTAGTATCTTGCGACGTGCCAGGGGACCTGACAAGCGTGCTGGCCGCGGTGGTCTGCGGCGTTTTCGTCACCATCGCGGAGCCGGTGGCCATTCCGCTGCTGCGCCGGGCGGCCGTCGACATGCCCAACTCGCGGTCGTCGCACAGCGTTCCCACGCCGCGCGGCGGCGGCGCGCCCGTGGCCGTCGGGCTGGTCGGGGCGGCGCTACTGATCCACGGCACCGTCGCGGTGACGTTCGCGATCGCGGTCGCGGCCTTCGCCGCCATCGGCTTCGCCGACGACCTGGCCGGGCTGCCGGCCGGCCGGCGGCTGCTGATGCAGGGACTGGCGAGCCTCGCCGTCGCGGGCGTGCTCGTGGGCCGTAGCGGGCTGCCCCCGGCCGTCATGGCGGCCGCCGCGGTCGTGGTCGCCGTGTGGCTCATCGGGTTCGTCAACGCGTTCAACTTCATGGACGGCGTGAACGGCATCTCCGCGGCCCACGCCCTGATCGGCGGGGCCGCGTACTCCGCGCTCGGCTGGTGGCGGCCCGACGCCTTCCTGGCCGCGGCCGGGGCGGCCGTCGCCGCCGGCGCGCTCGCCTTCCTGCCCTGGAACGCGGTCCGCGCCCGGGTGTTCCTGGGCGACGCGGGCAGCTACGGCCTCGGCGTGGCGCTGGCCGTGCTGGCGGCGTGCGCGGTGATCCGCGGCATCCCGCCGGAGGCCGCGCTCGCCCCGCTGGCGCTGTACCTCGCGGACACCGGGTGGACGCTGCAGCGCCGCATCCGGGCCGGCGAGCGATTCTTCGAGGCGCACCGAGCGCACACCTACCAGCAGCTGTGCGACGCGGGCTGGTCGCATCAGCGGGTCACAGCGACCACGGCCGCCCTGACCGCGATGCTCTGCCTGCTCGGGGCGGCCAGCCTGACCGGCCACCCGGCCCTGCGGGCCGGCGCCGACCTGGCCGGGCTCGGCTTGCTGGCCGCCTACCTGCGCTTCCCACTGGTCCTCGGGCGCACCCGCGCGCTGGCCAGGGCTGCGTGACATGCGCATAGTCGTCGTCACCCACTACTTCCCGCCCGAGGCGGGGGCCCCGCAGGCCCGGCTGTCCGCCCTGGCCGCGGCCTGGGCCTCGGGCGGGGACACGGTCACGGTGCTGACCGGGATGCCGAACCACCCGACCGGGGTGCTGCCGCCGGAGTACCGGCGCGCGACCCGGCGCCGCGAGCAGCGGGACGGCTACCGGGTGGTGCGCACCTGGCTGTACGCCACGCCGAACGAGGGCGTGGCGCGCAAGACCCTGTCCCACCTGAGCTTCATGGTCAGCAGCGTGCTGCTGGGCGGCCGGGCGTGCGGCCCGGCCGACACCGTGGTCGTCTCGTCGCCGACGTTCTTCTCCGTCGGCTCCGCCTGGCTGCTCGCCCGGCTGAAGCGGGCCCGGCTGGTCGTCGAGGTCCGCGACCTGTGGCCGGCGATCTTCGTCGAGCTTGGCGTGCTGACCAGCCGCCGGCTGATCGGCCTGCTCGAGCGGCTCGAGCTCGCGGCCTACGCCGCCGCCGACCAGGTGGTGGTGGTGAGCGACGGCTTCCGCGCCAACCTCATCGAGCGCGGCGTGCCGGCCGGCAAGGTGCACACGATCCGTAACGGCGTCGACCTCGACCGGTTCCGCCCCGCCTCGCCCGCCCTCCCGGAGTCCCCCGCCGAGCAGGAGACACGCGCGCGGCTCGGCGCGCGGCCCGGTGACTGCCTGGTCCTGTACGCGGGCACCCACGGGATCTCGCACGCGCTGCCCGGCGTGGCCGACGCCGCCGCGCTGCTGGCGGGCCAGCGGGTCCGGTTTGCGTTCGTCGGGGACGGGTCGGACAAGCCGCGGCTTGTCCGCCGGGTTACCGAGCTCGGCCTCGACAATGTCACGCTGGCTCCGGCCGTGCCGCCCGAGCAGGTCCCGCGCCTGCTCGCCGCGGCCGACATCTGCCTGGTGACGCTGCGTGACGTGCCGCTGTTCACGACGTTCATCCCGTCGAAGATGTTCGAGTACCTGGCCGCGGGCAAGGCGGTCGTCGGCGCGGTGACCGGCGAGGCCGCGCAGATCCTGCGCGAGGCCGGTGCGATCGTCGTGCCGCCCGAGGACGCCGGAGCGCTCGCGGACGCGATCGGCGCGCTCGCGGCCGACCCCGCCCGCCGGACGGCGATGGGGCGGCGAGGACGAGCGTACGTGGAGCGGTTCTTCGACCGCGCCGAGCTCGCACGCGAGTACCGCAAGATCCTCGAGAGTCCGCGCGCCCGCCCGGCCTCCCCGCCACGGCGAGAGCGGTCATTTTCCGCTGTCCCCGCAGCGGATTCTGACCAACTTTCCGCCGGGAGAGGGCGGGGCCGCCGATGAAGCTGGTCGTGACCGGGGGCAGCGGCTTCCTCGGCGCGTACGTACTGCGCGAGGCGGCGCGGCGCGGGCACGAGACCGTGGCCCTGGCCCGCAGCGAGGCCGCGGCCGCCGCGGTCGCCGCGCTGGGCGCAACGCCAGTCGGCGGGAACCTTGACGACGGCCGTTCGCTGGATCATGCGTTCTCCCCGCCCGGTCCAGGCGGATACGGCTCGCTGCCGAGGAGCAGGTCCGCGCGTCGGCGCTGGACTGGACGATCCTGCGGCCGACGATGATCTACGGCGACCCGGGCGACAGGAACCTCTCCCGGCTGCTCGCCCTGCTGCGCCGCGCCCCGGTGCTGCCGGTGCCCGGCGGCGGGCACCTGCAGCAGCCGGTGCACGCGGCCGATGTGGCCGACGCCGTGCTCGCGGCCGCCGAGCGTCCCGCCACGGCTCGTTGCGCCTACGACGTCGCGGGACCCGAGCCGCTCACGTTCGCCGAGCTGCTGCGGGTCTGTGCCCGTGCGGTCGCCAGCCGGACCCGTTTCGTCCCGGTGCCGCTGGCGCCGGTGGTCGCCGCCGCGCGCGGCTACGAGCTGCTCAGCAGGAACCCGAGGATCCGGGTCGAGCAGCTGCGCCGCCTGGCCGAGGACAAGGCCTTCTCGATCGACGCCGCGGCCCGGGACCTCGGGTACGCCCCGCGCCCGTTCGCCGACGGCATCCGCGCCGAGGCCCGCGCGATGGGGTTAGCGGCGTGAACGCGGATCCGCCGACACCCGGCGCCGGCCCGCCCGTATGGATGTACCAGAGGACGGCATATAGCCCGCCCGGCGGTTCATTCATGCGCCGCCGCAAGGGGCGGGCGGCGTGAACGGCGGGGAGCTCGCGCTGCTCGGTCGCACGGCCGCGCACCTGCAGCCGGCGCAGGTCGCGCACCGGGCGCGGCTGCGCACGCAGCGTGTCGTGCTGCGCCGCTGGCCGCGGCTGGGCCAGCGGCTGCTCGCCGGCCCGAGCCCGACGGCAGCGACCGCCCGGGCTGGCTGGCCGACCGGGTTTACCCCGCTGGATGGCCTCATGCCGCAGCTCTGCCCCGCCCTGGACGAGCTCGGCTCGGGCCGGATCCGCCTGCTGGGGATGGCCAGGGACCTCGGCGACCCGGCCTGCTGGCAGCACGCCGGCGCGCCGCAGCTGTGGCGGTTCCACCTGCACTACTGGGACTGGGCGTGGGGGCTGGCGGCCGACGCCGACCGCCGCGCGGCCCGGGCCGTGTTCGCCCGGCTGTGGCGATCGTGGCAGGCGTCCTGCGCGTTCGGGCGCGGCGACGCGTGGCTCCCCTACCCCGCTGCCCTGCGGGCCTGGTCCTGGTGCGGGCTGCACCGCCCGCTCGTCGCCGGCAGCGACCTGGAGCCGGGCTTTCTGCGCGCGCTCGCCGCGCACGCGGGATTCCTGCGGCGGCACCTGGAGTCCGACGTGGGCGGCAATCAGGTGCTCGCCGACCTGATCGACGTGGCCGGCCTGATCAGCGCCGCCGGGCGCGCGCCCGGGCCGGAACTCACCCAGGCGATCTCCCGCATGCGCCGCTGGCTCGCCGCGGTGCTGACCCCGGACGGCGCCGTGCCGCTGCTGAACGACGGGTACCCGGTCGCCGGCGCGCTGGTCGCCGCGCTGCGACCCGGCCCGGCGCCTGACGCGCCGCTGCTCTCGCTGCCCGACACCGGGCTGGTCCGGGCCGCCGCGGGCGGCTGGCACCTGGTCGCCGACGCCGGCGCCCCGTGCCCCGACGAGCTCCCCGCGCACGCGCACGCCGACACGCTCGGCTGCCTGCTCCACGTCGACGGGTCGCCGCTGCTCGTCGACACCGCCACCTCGACGTACGCGGCCGGCCCGGTGCGCAGCTACGAGCGGTCCACCGCGGCCCACAACACCGCGGAGGTTGATGGCGCGGACTCCACCGAGGTGTGGGGGGCCTTCCGGGCCGGGCGCCGCGCCCGGGTGCACGGCCGGGTGGCCCGCGCTGACGGTCGCGGGCTGACCGCCGAGGCCGCGCACGACGGCTACCGGCGGCTTCCCGGCCGCCCGGCGCACCGCCGGCGCTGGCTGCTGACCGGCGCCGGGCTGCAGGTGGATGACCTGGTCACGGGCGGCCGGCGGCATGCGGTCGCCGTCCGCTGGCACCTCGCGCCCGGCGCGGACGTCCGTCTGAAGGCGGGCGGGGCGGTGGTCAGCACGGCGGCGGGGCGCTTTCCGGTCCAGATCGGCGCATCGGGGCCGTTACGAATCTCTATCGAGCCCGCGATGGTGGCCACCGGCTTCCTGCGCACGACCCTCGCGCCGGTGCTGACCTGCCGGACTGAGTCGGCCCTGCCGATACGGATCACCACCTGCTGGCGCCGGATGCCGGGCGATTCCTGGAGGTCGGCGTGAAGAGGGTCGTTCAGCCAGTCAACGGC
>WNFI01059366.1_pt1 | contig 16473 bp, 16 predicted proteins | sample 5400471 | NCBI WGS metagenome assembly WNFI01 (sample SAMN13153348, study PRJNA577476) | soil metagenome | isolation source: 100 cm saprolite on Douglas fir-dominated hillslope | place: USA:California | collected 2013-09-17 | reverse complement strand
GAAGCGCGGGCGCATCATCGGCGAGGGCTGGCACGAGAGGGCCGGCGAGGCGCACGCCGAGGCGAAGGCGCTCGCCGCCGCGGCCGAATCCGCCGAGGGAGCCACCGCCTATGTCTCCCTCGAGCCTTGCAGCCATCACGGACGCACGCCGCCGTGCGCCGATGCCCTCGTGGCCGCGCGCGTGGCGCGCGTCGTGGCGGCGATCGAGGATCCCAACCCGCTCGTGAAGGGCCGCGGTGCGGCGCGCCTTCGCGAGGCCGGCATCCGCGTGGACGTGGGGCTCATGGCCGATGCCGCGGCCGAAGCGCACCGCGGATTCATCTCGCGCATGAGCCGCGGGCAGCCGTGGATGCGCATCAAGGCCGCGGCGTCGCTCGACGGGCGCATCGCGCTCGCCAACGGCGAGAGCCGCTGGATCACGGGAGAGGCGGCGCGCCGCGACGCGCACGCGCTGCGCGCGCGCTCCTGCGCCATGCTCACCGGCCTCGGCACGATCCTGCGAGACGACCCCGAGCTCACCGTGCGCCATGTTCCCTGCTCGCGGCAGCCCAAGCGCGTGGTGATCGACAGCCGCCTCGACATGCCCGCGGGCGCGAAGATCCTCTCCGGAGAGCCGCCCATCATCCTCACCATCAGCGAGGACGAGGCGCGCACCAAGGCGCTGCAGGCGAGGGGGGCCGAAGTGATTCGCGTGCCTCGCGAAGGCGAAAAGACCGATCTCGCCGCCATCGCGCGACTGCTCGCCGAGCGTGGCTTCAACGAGGTGACCATCGAGACCGGAGGCAAGCTCATGGGATCGCTCCTGCGCTCCGGAGTGATCGACGAGCTGGTGCTTTACTACGCGCCGATGATCCTCGGCGACAAGGCGCAGGGCCTGTTCGCATTGGCGGAATGGACGACCCTCGCCGAGGCGTTGCGCCCGAGGATCGTCGAAGTGCGCGCGGTCGGGCAGGACATCCGCGTCACGGCGAGGATCAGGGGCTAGAGATGTTCTCCGGAATCGTCACCGCCGTGGGTCGTATCTCCAGCGCCAAGCGTCAAGCCGACGGCGTGCGGCTGCGCATCATGGCGCCGGGCTTCAATCTCGCCGAGGTCGCGCGCGGGGACTCGATCTCGATCCAGGGCGTCTGCCACACCGTAATCGCCAAAGGGAAGAGAACTTTCGAGGTCGATACCTCGCAGGCGACGCTGGCAGTGACAGCGGGGTTGGAGACCGGGCGCGAAGTGAACCTCGAGAAGTCGCTGCGTCTCTCCGATCGCCTCGGCGGGCATCTCGTGAGCGGCCACGTCGACGGGGTCGGGAAGGTGCAATCCATCGAGAATCTGGGCGGCAGCGCGCGTCTGGTCATCGAAGCGCCCGCCGAGCTCGCCCGCTTCCTCGCGCGCAAGGGCTCGGTCGCTGTGGACGGCGTGAGCCTCACGATCAACGCGGTGGAAGCTTCCAGGTTCGAGGTCAACGTGATCCCGCATACGCGCGCGGCGACGACTTTTCGCAACCTGGCTCCCGGAGCCCGCGTCAACCTCGAAGTCGATATGATTGCCCGATATGTCGAGCGAATTCTCGCCAACCCCTGAAATCGCACCCGTGCAGCGCGCGCATACGCTGGCCGCGCTGGGGCCGGTGTTGTCGCACCAGCTTCTCGCGCGCCGGATGAACGAAGCGGTGGAGGTGGCCAACGTCATGCTGCAGCTCGATCCCCGCAGCGAGGACGCGCTCTACGGCAAGGCCCTCGCCCTGATCCACCTGAAGGAGGTCGCGCTGCGCGCCAAGGCCCGCGATGCGCTCGAGCGCCTGCTCGAGATCAATCCCGGGCATTTCAGCGCCGGCGTGCACCTGGCGCAGGTCTACCTCGCGATCGGGCCGCTGCCCTCCGCGCAGCCGCTGCTTGCGCGGCTGCTCGCGCAGCGCCCCGCCGACCCGCAGCTCCAGGCGATGCAGCGGGATCTCGCCTCGCGCACCGCCGAGGCGGTGGTGATCGAGGAGCGCGCCCCGGCCGGGGATGCCGCCCCGCGGCGCAAGCGCCGCTTCGACCGGGCACGTTATCCCGAGACCGTCGCCGCGTTCGACGACTTGACCGCCGCGGTGCGTCGCTACGTGATCGGCGGCGCCGAGCCGGCCGACCATTTCCTCGCGCCGAACGCCCGCGGCTTCACGATGGGCTCGTGCTTCGCCGCCCGCATCGCGCGCGAGCTCACTCGCCTCGGGCAGCCGACGCTGCACATGCAGCTCGCGGAAACGGTCAACACGACCTTCGCCAACCTCGAGTTCCTGCGCTGGCTGATGGGCGAGGACGACGGCAGCCACCGGCGCTTTTTCGAGAAGGAGATCGCCGCGCGCGGGGCGAGCCGGGACGACATGCTGCGCTCGCTCGCCGCGGCGGACTTCGTGATCTACACGCTGGGCGTGGCGCCGGCGTTCTTCAACAAGGCGAGCGGCCGCTTCACGCCGCACGAGGCCGACGATTTCCGCCAGTTCGAGTTCCTCGCGGAGCACGAGTACCGCACCAGCACGCTCGATCAGAACCTCGCCAACCTGCGCGAGATCCACGCGCTGCTGCGCAAGGCGCGCCCCGGCGTGAAGCTGGTGATCACGGTTTCCCCGGTGCCGCTTTCCGCGACCTTCGAGATGAGCTCCGCGGTCGTCGCCGACTGCGTCTCGAAATCGATCCTGCGCGCCGCGGCCCACGAGTTCATGAAGGACGCGGGCGAGGGAACCTACTACTGGCCTTCCTTCGAGATGGTGCGCTGGCTGGGTGGGCACATCGGGCGCGTATTCGGCAACGACGACGGCAACAACCATCACGTTTCCGACAATCTCGTGACGATGATCGTCGAGCTTTTCATCGAGCGCTTCCGCCCTCTGGCAAAATAGCGCTCTTGCCGGAGCGAAAACCATGACGATCAGCCCCACCCAGTTACTCATCGACGACATTCGCCGCGGCCGCATGATCGTGCTCGCGGACGCCGAGGATCGCGAGAACGAGGGCGACCTCGTGCTCGCGGCCGACTTCGTCACACCCGAGGCGATCAATTTCCTCGCCAGCCACGCGAGGGGCCTCATCTGCCTCACGTTGACCGAGGAGCGTTGCCGGCAGCTCAACCTCCGGCTCATGGTGAACGACAACCGCTCGCCGCTGGGAACCGCGTTCACGGTCTCGATCGAGGCCGCGAGCGGCGTCACCACCGGCATCTCGGCGGCGGACCGCGCGCGCACCGTGCGCCTGGCGACGGCGAAGCACGCCAAGCCGGAGGACCTGGTGCAGCCGGGCCACATCTTCCCGGTGATGGCGCAGAACGGCGGGGTGCTGGTGCGCGCGGGACACACCGAGGCGGGCTGCGACCTGGCCGAGCTGGCGGGGCTGACCGCGGCGGCGGTCATCTGCGAGATCATGAATCCCGACGGATCGATGGCGCGCATGCCCGAGCTCGCCGCGTTCGCCGCGCGCCACGATCTCAGGATCGGCACCATCGCCGATCTCATCCGCTACCGCAGCGAGACCGAGAAGCTGGTCGAGCGCGTGGCCGAGCGCCAGGTCTCCACGCCCTATGGCGTCTTTCGCCTCTGCGTCTATCACGACAAGACCGTGGACGAGGTGCACTACGCGCTGGTCAAGGGCGAGCCCGTCCCCGATCGCCCGACGCTCGTGCGAGTCCACGAGCCGTTCGTCTCGCTCGACCTCTTCGATTTCGACTCGGCGCGCCACGCCTTCTCGGTGCAGGACGCGATGCGCATGGTCGCGCACCACAAGGAAGGCGTGGTGGTGCTCCTGCGCCGCCACGAGAGCACCGCGGAACTTCTCGAGCGCCTCGAGGGATCGACTCGCAAGGGCACGGCGAATCGCAAGTGGGATCCGCGCCTGCACGGCATCGGCGCGCAGATCCTGAAGGACCTGGGCGTGGGCAAGATGCGCGTGCTGGCGCGCCCCAAGCGCATCCCGAGCATGTCGGGATTCGGCCTCGATATCGTCGAGTACGTGTCGCCGGATGACGCGATCGCCGTGAAGGCCGTATGAGCGTGCTCAATCCCGCGCTTCGCGGGCAGGGCTTGCGCATCGGCATCGTCTGGAGCCGCTTCAACGAGGAGATCGTGAGAGCGCTCGTGACCGCGTGCGACAAGCAGCTGGTCGAGCTCGGCGTGGCGAGCGCCGACATCGACGTGCTGAGCGTTCCCGGCGCGCTCGAGATCCCGCTCGCGCTGCAGACGCTCGCCCTCGAGCGGCGCGGCTTCACGCGCCGCTACGACGCGCTCGTCGCACTCGGCGCCGTGGTGCGGGGCGACACCTACCATTTCGAGATCGTCGCCAACGAGAGCGCACGCGGCATCCTCGACGTGCAGCTCGAGACCGGCGTCCCCGTCGCCAACGGAGTGCTCACCACCGACACCGAGGAGCAGGCAAAGGGCAGGGCGGCGGTGAAGGGCGCGGAAGCCGCGCGCGTGGCCATCGAGATGGCCAACACCCTGAAGGCCGTCGGCGGATGAGGTCGGCGCGGCGGCGCTCGCGGGAGCTGGCACTCCAGGGCCTCTACCAGTGGCAATTCACCGGAGATACCGCGGCACAGGTGCTGAAGAACCTCGCGGAGATGGAAGGATTCGGCGAGGCGGACCAGGGATTCCTCGAGGCCGAGTTGCGTGGAGCCATCGCGGAAGCCCCCGATCTCACGCGGCAGCTCGAGCCGCTCGCCGATCGCAAGTGGGCGGAAGTGAGCCCCGTCGAGCGCTCGATATTGCTCATCGGGGCGTGGGAGCTCGTCCACAAGCAGGAGATCCCTTATCGCGTGACGATCAACGAGGCGATCGAGCTGGGGAAACGATTCGGGGCGACCGACGGTCACAAGTGGGTGAACGGAGTCCTCGACCGCCTCGCCGCGACGGTGCGCGCCTCGGAGATCGCCGCGCCGCGCACCCCGCGCCCGCCGCGCCGGAAGGAACGCCCGAAATCCCGCAAGAAGGTTGCACGATGACGCACAGCTCTCCCGAATTCGACCTGATCGCGCGGCATTTCACGCGCCCGGCCGCCAACGCCGTGCTCGGCGTGGGAGATGACTGCGCGCTGGTGGACATCACCAACGGAATGGATCTCGCCGTCTCGACCGACACCATGGTGTCCGGAACGCATTTCTTTCCCGACGTCGATCCCGAGAACCTCGGCCACAAGGCGCTCGCCGTGAACCTCTCCGACATGGCGGCGATGGGGGCGATGCCGTATTGGGCAATGCTCGCGTTGACACTGCCTTCGGTCGACCATCAATGGCTCGCCGCCTTCGCGAAGGGCTTCTTCGACCTGGCGGCCGAGTACAACGTCTCGCTCATCGGCGGCGACACCACGCGCGGGCCGCTGACACTCACGGTCACCATCATGGGGCAGGTTCCCACGGGAGCCGCGCTGCGCCGCAACGGCGCGAAGGCGGGCAACGATGTGTGGGTGTCGGGCAACGTCGGCGACGCCGCGCTCGCCATCGCGCATCGCCACGGGCGGCTGGTGCTCACGGAGGCGGACTATCACGAGGCGCTGATGCGGCTCTACGAACCCACGCCGCGTGTGCGCCTGGGGCAGGCGTTGCGCGGCATGGCGACGAGCGCCATCGACATTTCCGACGGCCTCCTCGCCGACCTCGGGCACATCTGCCGGCTCTCGAGCGTGGGCGCCACGGTCGAGCTCTCGCAGATTCCGGTTTCGGCGATCGGGGCGAAGCACGCGGGAAGCGATGCGGGGCTCACTGCGATCGTCGCCGGCGGCGACGACTACGAGCTGTGCTTCACGGCGCCCGCGAACTCGCGCGACAGCATCGCGGAGCTCACCGACGTGCTCAACATTCCGCTCACGCGCATCGGCCAGATCAAGCGCGGCAAGGGCGTGAGTCTCCTGGGCGCCGACGGCAAGGCGGTGAAAGTCGATGGGCGCGGATTCGACCATTTCTCGAGCCCCTGACGCGCGCTTCCTCTTCGGGCATCCGGCGCATTTCATCGCCCTGGGATTCGGCGCCGGGCTCGTGCCCTGGGCGCCGGGCACCTTCGGCACGCTCGTAGCCTTTCCGATTTGCTGGGCGCTCGAGCTTTTCCTGCCGCCGCTCGCCGTGGCGTTCGCCGCGATTCCGCTTTTCTTCGTCGGCGTGTGGGCGTGCGAGGTGACCGGCCGCGACCTCGGCGCCGCGGACCATGGCGCGATGGTGTGGGACGAGATCGTCGCCTTCCTGCCGCTCGCAGCACTCGCCTCGGCGAGCCTGGTCCTGTCGCTCGTGGCTTTCGCGCTCTTCCGCCTCTTCGACATCTGGAAGCCGTTTCCCATCCGCGAGCTCGAGAAGCGCGTGAAGGGTGGGCTCGGCGTCATGGTCGATGACGTCGTCGCGGCGTTCTACGCCTATGTCGCCTTCGCGCTCTTCGTCATCGTCGGCTACAAGGTCTTCGGATTCCAATGAAAGAGCCCTGGCCGTATCCGCGCATCTTCGCGCATCGCGGCGGCGGCAGCCTGGCACCCGAAAACACGCTCGCCGCGATTCGCACCGGACAGGAGCTCGGGTTCGCGGCGCACGAGTTCGACGTGAAGCTCTCCCGCGACGGCGTGGCGCTGCTGCTGCATGACGACACGCTCGAGCGCACGACGAGCGGGTCGGGCCGGGCCGCGGACTTCGCGTGGTCCGATCTGGCCAGGCTTGACGCGGGCGCCCGGCACTCGGCGGCCTTTCGCGGCGAACGGCTGGCGTCCCTCGAGCAAGCCGCGAAGCTGCTGCGATCGAAGGGCACGCTCGCCAACGTCGAGATCAAGCCGACTCCGGGATTCGAGCGCGAGACCGGCGAGCACGTCGCTGCCCGGGCGCGCGAGCTGTGGGAGGGCGCGGCGGTTCCACCGCTTCTCTCCTCGTTCTCCTTCGAGGCGCTGATGGCGGCGAAGGAGGCGGCCCCCGCGCTGCGGCGCGGCTGGCTCACGGACGAATTCACGCCGCCCGACTGGGCGAAGCTCGCGGTGCTCGACGCCGTGTCGCTGCACACGAACCATCGCAAGCTGCCGAAGGATGCCGTCTCGAGATTGCGCGACAAGGGTTATCGCGTTCTTCTCTATACGGTCAACGACGCTGCCACCGCGAAGAAGCTGCTCGATGCGGGAGTCGACGGGATCTTCACCGACAACCTGCGCGAATTCGCCGCGCGCTTTCCGGAAGCGATCCGCGCCCCATGACGCGAGCCGCGATCGCCTTCCTCCTCGCGCTCGCGTTGCTGGCGACGGGTGCAGCGGCGGACGACAGCAAGGACGGCGGCCGCAGGGTTCGCGAGCTCATGCACAAGTCCGGGCTGTGGAAGCAGATCGCGCAGCTCGAGCCCAACGTGCAGCTGGGCATCGACCAGGCGCACGCGCGCGATCGCGGAAAGAAGGCGCTCGAGGCGAAGGACCTCGCGCGGCTGAAGGCCGCGGCCTCCCGCGCGTTCGACACACGGCGCCTGCGCGCCGAGTTCGAGAAGGAGCTTGCGGCCGAGCTCTCGCGCGAGGACGAGGCGGAGGTCCTGGTGTGGCTCTCGTCGGACCTGGGAAAGCGGCTCACGGCCCTCGAGGAGAAGAGCGACGAGGCCGGCGAAGTCACGCGGCGCGAGAAGGAAGCGCCCGTGTATTTCGCCACTGTGCCGCCACAGCGCGTCGAGCGCTTCAAGCGCCTCGCCAAGGCCATTCGCCTCGGCGAAGCGAACGCCGGCATGATCATCAACATGAGCATCGGCCTCGCCTACGGCTTCGCGATCATCATGCCTCCGCACGACACCGCGGGCGTGGAGGCGACCAAGCGACAGCTCGAGGCGCAGAGGCCGCAAATGATCGCGGCGTTCGAGGCGAGCGGCGTCACGGAGTTCGCCTACACCTACCGGGACGTCTCCGATGCGGACGTCGATCGATACGTGGCGTTCCAGGAGACGCGCGCCGGGCGCAACTACTCGGCGGCCGTCGTGAGGGCATACGACAAGGTCCTCACACGTGCCGCGCTCGATTTCGGCACGCAGCTGGGCATCGCGAAGCCGCCGCCCGGGACGAAGTCGTAGCCGGCGCGACGCTCTACAGGGCCAAGGCCACGGGGCGCAATCGCGTGTCCGCATGAGCTTCGCGAATCTTCGTCTTGCGGATACCAATGATGATTATGTAGGTCTTTGGCAGATTGTTAGCCGTGTGTCGAAGCAGGACAAGTCACCCTCTGAAGAAGAGATTCGAGCTCAAGCTCTCAAGGCTCTCCGGTCACTCCTGAAAAATGGACTTGTAATTGGTGATCTGAAGGCAGATGGAGGCTTTGAACAATGGCCCGTCCAAGACACGGAAGCCGTAATCAGCCAAGTCGAAATGAAATGGAACGAATTGGGCCACGCACCTGATATCGGGGATATTTGTTGGCTGAATAAAATCTAGCGCTGGGTTCTTACAATCACCCAGATACGGCCAGCGGTGATAGCTGGGCAGCGAGTTTCGAATCCTTGATCCGGGTGTCGAGGTCGCGCAGCGCCGTTCTCAACCCTTCCTCGACCACCGGATGGTAGAACGGCATTTCGAGCATCCGCGCCACGGTCATCTCGTTCTGCAGAGCCCAGGCGAGCAAGTGCCCGATGTGCTCGGCATCCGGCCCCACCATTTCCGCGCCGAGGAATCGCCCGTTCGTGGGATCGGCGTAGACGCGCAGGTGGCCGCGATTGCGCAACATGACGCGCGCGCGCCCCTGGTCTTCGAACGAGACCTCGCCGGTAGCGAGCGCGGCGGCCTTCAGTGAGGCGAAGCCGCCGCCGACGATCGCGATCTGCGGATCGGTGAAGACGATGCCGAGGAGCGCTCGGCGAGGTCCTGGCTTCACCGCAGGAAAGAGCGCCGCGTTCTCGCCGGCGATGCGGCCTTCGTCCGCCGCTTCGTGGAGGAGGGGTGCGTCGTCGGCGGCATCGCCGGCAATGAAGATCGGGCTCGCTCCCGCCTGCAAGGTGCGCCGATCGTATTGCGGCACGCCGCGGGCGTCGCGAGCGAGGTCGAGATTCTCCAAGCCGAGCGCGTCGACGTTCGGCACGCGGCCGGTCGCCGCGAGCACGTAGTCGAATCTCTCGGTGCGGCGTTCGCCGCCGGGAGAAGCATAGTCGATCTCGACCTGGTCTCCCACGCGCTCAACGCGCGAGACGTGCGCGTCGGTGTCGAGCGTGAAGTCGTGGCCGAACGCCTGCAGCGCCGCGCGCTGCACGTAGGGGTCGGTGATCGGACCCAAGCGCCCGCCGCGCCCGAGCACCACGACGCGAACGCCGAGGCGCGAGAGCGCCTGGCCCAGCTCCAGGCCGATCACGCCCGGCCCGAACACCGCGACCGAGCGCGGCAGGTCGTCCCAGGCGAACACATCGTCGTTCACCACGAGGCGATCCCCGAGGCCCTGCAGGATGGGCGCGACCGTGGGCCGCGAGCCCGTCGCGACCACGATCGCGCGCGCCGCGATGCGCATTTTTCCGTCGACCTCGAGCGTGTTGCTGTCGATGAAGCGCGCGCGGCCGCGAAGGTGGTCGGAGGCGGGGATGGTGTCAATCCCTTCCACGACGAAACCCACGAAGCGGTCGCGCTCGCGCTTGACCCGGGCCATCACCTCGCGCCCGTCGACGCGCAACGCGCCGTCGACGTGGACGCCGAAGCCTGGCGCGCGCCCGATCGCGTGCGCCGCCTCCGCCGACGCGATGAGCAGCTTCGACGGCATGCAGCCCACGCGCGCGCAGGTGGTGCCGTACGTGCCGCCTTCGATCAGCACGGTGCGCGCGCCCGCGGCGCGCGCGGCACGGTAGGCGGCAAGGCCCGCGGTTCCGGCGCCGATGATGGCGACGTCGAATTGGGCCCCGGCCTGCGCCGGGGAGACGGCTGTCGGGGTGACGGCTCTCGAGGTCATGATTTGCTTGGTCGTCAAACCGATCGCTCCCTTACGCGGCGAGCTCGCGGGATTTGGTGAAGTACTTTTCCAGCTCATCCGCGCCGCCGATGAGCGTGCCGCCGATGAAGATCTGCGGCGTTGTGCCCTTTCCGGAGACCGCGCGCAGCGTCGAGGACGTGATCCCCTTGCCGAGAGTCACTTCCTCGTACACCACGCCGTTCGCCTCGAGAAGCGCCTTGGCGCGAGCGCAATGCGGGCAACCGACCTTGGCGAAGATCACCACCGGCTCGGGCGCCTTCATCTTCGGCGCGATGTAGTCGAGCATCGTGTCGGCGTCGGAGACCTCGAACGGGTCGCCTTCCTTCTCGGGCTCGATGAACATCTTCTCGATCGTGCCGTCGCGCACCAGCATCGAATAGCGCCACGAGCGCTTGCCGAAGCCCAGGTCCCGCTTATCGACGAGCATGCCCATGCCGGCGGTGAACTCCGCGTTGCCGTCCGGGATGAACGTGATGCCGGGCGCGTTCTGGTCCTTCTGCCACTCCTCCATCACGAACGGGTCGTTCACCGAAACCACCACGATCTCGTCGACGCCGGCCTTGTGGAAAGTGGGCGCCAGCTCGTTGTAGCGCGGCAGGTGCGAAGAGGAGCAGGTGGGCGTGTAGGCCCCGGGGAGGGCGAACACGACGACCGTTCGGCCTTTGAAAATCTCATCGGTGCTGCGGTCCTTCCACTGCCCGGCCCGACGCGTGCGGAAGGCCACCCGCGGGACTTTCTTGCCTTCGGAATTGGGAAGCATGCGGATTCTCCGTTCGTTGACTGATTGGTATCACCATTATTTTGGGGCGTTTTGATTGTTTTCACCAATTGATTGTCGTTATAATTTCGATAGCCCATGCCTATGGACCGGCGATGACCCTTACCGAGCTCAAGTACGTCGTGGCCCTGGCGCAGGAGCGGCATTTCGGCCGCGCCGCGCAGAGGAGCTTCGTCACCCAGCCCACGCTCTCGCTGGCGCTCGCCAAGCTCGAGGACGAGCTCGGCATGAAGCTCTTCGAGCGCAACAAGAGCGAGGTCCTCGTCACCGCGCGCGGCCAGGCGATCGTCGAGCAGGCGCGCAAGGTGCTGGACGAGGTCGGCAAGCTCCAGGGCATCGCGCGCGGCGGGCAGGACGAGCTCGCGGGGGCGCTGCGCCTGGGCGTCATCCCCACCATCGGCCCATACCTGCTGCCGGATCTCGTCCCGATCCTGCGCAAGCGTGCTCCCGCGATGCCGCTCTCGATCGAGGAGAACCTGACCGGAAACCTCGCGCCGATGCTGCGCGAAGGCGACCTCGACGTGGTGATCATCGCGTTGCCATTTTCGCTGCCGGGAGTGAAGACCCTCGTCGTGTATGAGGAGCCGTTCAGCGTCGTGGTTCCCCACGGGCACCGCTGGCAGGTACGCAAGGGTGTAAAGCCTTCCGAGCTCGCGGAGGAAAACCTGCTGGTGCTGAATAACGGCCACTGTTTCCGCGACCAGGTGCTCGAAGCATGTCCGGGGCAGTCGAACACCGCGCTTCCCGAAGGGCGCGCGGGAAGCTCGCTCGAGACCATCCGCAACATGGTCGCCTCGGGGCTCGGCGTGAGCGTGCTCCCGTCGAGCGCGCTTACGCCGCGCTACGCCTCGAAAATGCTCACGGTGGTGCCGTTTTCATCCCCCGTGCCGTCGCGCAAGGTGGCGCTCGCGTGGCGCGCGAGCTTCGACCGTCCGGTCGCCATCGACACGCTCGCCGCCGCGATCGCAAAACTGGTGTCAGGGACGAGTTTTCCTAGGCGAGGTCTTTGACGAGGGCGGCGCGCGTTTCAGGAGGAACCGGGTCGATCTTTTGGCCGTAGTGCGCATGATCGATGCCGATGGCGAGGCCCACACCGTACTTGAGCGACTCGGCCATCTCGGGCGTGAGCTCGAAGCGCAGGAAGTGGACCGAGGAAGTCTTCTCCTCGTTCTCGCGCTCCATGTCCTCGTCGGCGATCGCGTACACCGGCGCGCAGCCCTCGGCGCGCACGAAGACCCGCTCCTCGATGCCCTTCAGGCGCGCCAACGCCGCGCGCCTCTCGTCGACGTCTTCGTACTCGATCAGCATGGTGGCCTTGAAGTTGCGCCCGTCCGGGATGAGCGGGTCGTAGGCCTCGATCTCCTCCTGGATCGCCTGCTCCTCGAAGATCTTCTCGATGCGCAGCATCTCCTGCACCTGGTAGCGGATGGTGAGCTCGTCCTCGAAGATGAGTGTGACGTGCTCGCCCAGGTGCACGGTGCGGTTCTTCTTGTGGGCGATCACCTTCGCGCGGAATTCCTTTCGGGATTTCGCGTATGCCTCGAGCGTCAACAGGGAATCGCGTGACAGCTTCGACATTGCTAGCCAAAAGTCTTTGGAAGACAGATGAACACAGATAGAGGCACGCAGATGAACACGGGTAAAGGCAACTAGTCGGGAAGACCGTAGGCCATGCGCAAGAGGGTAAGAGGGTGCTTCAGCGTGGCATTCGACGGGTGCTCCAGCGTGGCGAGGCCTTCTTCGATGTGATGGGCGGCGAGCTGGCAATCGGAGGCGAAGTAGTCGGGTGCGAAGTCGGCGACCTGCCGGAACACCGGGCGCCCGATCTTCAGCGCCGCCGCATGGAACTCCTTCTTCACGCCCCAGGTGCCCGCGTGCCCCGAGCAGCGCTCGATCGCCAGCACCTCGGTGCCGGGAATCGATTCGAGCGCCTCCCTGGTCTTGAGCCCCATCTTCTGCACGCGCGAATGGCAGGGGACGTGATAGGCGATCTTGCCCAGGGGCCGCGCGAATTCGCTCTTGAGAAATCCGTCGCGCCGGCGCGCCATCAAGTATTCGAACGGATCGAACATCGCGTCGCGGACCGCCATCACGTCCTCGTCGTGGGGAAACATCAGCGGCAGCTCCTGCTTGAACATGAGCGTGCAGGAGGGGACGGGCGTCACGATCGCGTAGCCTTCACGGGCGAGGCGCGCGAGCTGCGGGATGTTCTTCTCCTTCGCCGCGGCCACCGCCTCGAGGTCGCCCTGCTCCAGCTTGGGCATGCCGCAGCACGCTTCCTTCTCGACGAGCACGTAGGGAATCTCGTTGTGGTCGAGGATCGCGAGGAGATCGTGGCCGATGCCCGGCTCGTTGTAGTTCACGTAGCACGTGGAAAAGATCGCGACACGTCCCGGCGACAGCGCGCCGTCCTTCACGGCGTGGGCGCGGCTCGGCGCCGCATTGGGGCGGAACTTGCGCGGCGCGAACCGCGGCACCCATGCATCCTTGGCGACGCCCGCGACCTTCTCGCCCAGCGCACGCAGCGGTTTGGCCTTCGACGCGGCGTTCACCATCTGCACCACGACCGGGATCGTCGCGAGCTTGCCGTTGCGGTCGGTGGAGGAAAGCATGCGGTCGCGCACCGGATGCTTCATCGTGCCCGCGTTGAACTGGCGGGCCTTCGCGCGCAGCATGAGGTGCGGAAAGTCGACGTTCCACGGATGCGGCGGAACGTAGGGACACTTCACCACGTAGCACAGGTCGCACAGGTAGCACTGGTCGACCACGTCCCAGAATTTCTCCTTCGGCACGCTGTCGAGCTCGCCTGTAGGGCCCGCGTCGATCAGGTCGAAGAGCGTCGGAAACGTGTTGCACAGGCTCACGCAGCGCCGGCACCCGTGGCAGATGTCGAAGATGCGCTCCATCTCCGCCACGATCTTCGGCTCGTCCCCATACTCGGGACTCTTCCAGTCGATCGGATGGCGGGTGGGCGCCTCGAGGCTGCCCTCCCGCATCAGTCGGCGAGCGCGTCGAGCGCCTTCTGGAAGCGATTGGCGTGCGAGCGCTCGGCTTTCGCCAGGGTCTCGAACCAGTCGGCGATCTCCTCGAAGCCTTCGCCGCGCGCGGACTTGGCCATGCCCGGGTACATGTCGGTGTACTCGTGCGTCTCGCCGGCGATCGCGGCCTTCAGGTTCTGGCGCGAGGAGCCGATCGGGAGGTCGGTGGCCGGGTCTCCCACCTGCGCGAGATAGTCCAGGTGGCCGTGCGCGTGCCCGGTCTCACCCTCGGCGGTCGAGCGGAAGATCGCCGAGACGTCGTTCTGGCCTTCGACGTCCGCCTTGTTCGCGAAGTAGAGGTAACGGCGGTTTGCCTGCGACTCGCCGGCGAACGCGGCCTTGAGGTTGTCGTGGGTCTTGGTGCCTTTGAGGGGTTTCATGCGGGCCTCCAGTGGAATGAATGCGGAACGGACGCTTTCTATATCGTTTCCCCGAGCGTAGCCCCCGAGCGCGATAGCGTCCAATTGATTGTTTCGATGCGCGCGATTGGTACGGCCTATGGGGCGGCGCGCAGCCGTTTCAGCGCGCCGCGAAAGGCGGTGGCGGCGCCGGTCTCCCCCGGATGCGACCCGCCCTCGACAACGATCTCGCCTGCGACGAAGACGTCGCGCACGCGGTTGGAGCTCCCCGAGAAGAGCGCCACGCCGAGCATCGCCCGCGCCGCGAGGCCCTCGAAATCAGGATCCGCGCCGTCGAGCACCACGAAATCCGCTCTCCGCCCCGCGGCGATCTGTCCCACAGGGTGGCCCACCGACTGCGCACCGCCCGAAGCGGCGCCGCGCCACAGGTTGGCCGGCACGTCGGGCGCCTCCTCGTCGGCGGACACGTTGCGCACGCGATGGCGCAGGCGCTGGCTGTATTCGAGCGCTCTCAGCTCTTCGAAGGGGCTCACCGAGACGTGGCTGTCGCCGCCGATCGACCACGGAGAGCGCGCTTCGAACCACGGCAGGAACTCGAAGATCCCGTCGCCCAGGTTCGCCTCGGTCATGGGGCAGAGGCCGACCGATGCGCCGGTCTTCGCAGCCGCGCGCGTCTCGAGCTGGGTCAAATGCGTGGCGTGGATCAGGCACCAGCGCGCATCGACCTTCACCAGGTCGTTGACCCACGAGAAAGGCGTGGTTCCGTGCGTCTCGATGCATTCGGCGACTTCGCCCACCTGCTCGGAGACGTGCATGTGGATGGGCATCTTGGGATCGAGGCTTTCGGCCGCCGCGACGAGCTCGGTCAGCATCAGCGCGTCCACCGCGCGCACCGAGTGCGGCGCCACCCCGAAACGCAGCAGGCGATTGGGAAGGTAGAACGAGGCGAGCTCGCGGATCAGCTCGACGACGAACGCCGGATCGCTCGCGAAACGCTTCTGCGCCACGGAAAGGACGCGATGGCCGAGGCCGCCGTGCGCGTAGAGCACCGGCAACATGGTGAGTGCGATCCCGGCATCGTCGGCCGCGGCGACGATGCGGTTCGCCATCTCCGCGCGCTCGGCGTAGGGCCGTCCGTCGCGGTCATTATGGAGATAGTGGAACTCCGCGACCGTCGTGTAGCCGTGCTTCAACATCTCGATGTAGAGGTGCCGCGCGATCGCCTCAACGTCCTCGGGCGCCAGGCGCGTGACGAGGCGGTACATCTCCTCGCGCCAGGTCCAGAAATCGTCGGTGGGATGGCCGCGGAATTCGGCGAGCCCGGCCATCGCGCGCTGGAACGCGTGCGAGTGCACGTTGGGCATTCCGGGCAGGACCGGGCCGGCGGCGCGGTCACGCCCTTTGGCGGAATGTCCGGCCTCGACCGTCGTGATGATTCCCGACGCGTCCCACTCGATCACGACATCGCGCGCCCATCCGGAGGGAAGCAGCGCATCGGCGGCGTAGAGGGATCGCATGCGTCGGTATGATACCGGCCATGGGAGACCTCCTTGTCGTCAACGCGCGCATCGCGACGATGCGCGGCGGGCGCTATGCCGTGATCGAGAAAGCCGGGCTGCACGCGCGCGACGGGCGCATCGCGTGGATCGGGCCGATGAAGGACCTCGATCCGAAGGTGCGGCGCGGCGGAGCCGAGCGCCTTGACGCGCACGGTGCGCTCATCACGCCCGGGCTCATCGACGGCCACACGCACCTTGTCTACGCCGGCAACCGCGCCGGCGAATTCGAGATGCGCTCGCGGGGAATGAGCTATGCGGACATCGCGAAAGCGGGAGGAGGGATCCTCTCGACGGTGAAGGCCACGCGGGAAGCGACCAATGCGGAGCTGCGCGCCGTGTCATCGAGGCGCCTCGAGGCGTTGATGTCCGACGGCGTGACGACCGTGGAGATCAAGTCGGGTTACGGGCTGGACGTCGATAACGAGCTGCGCTGCCTGAGGATCGCGCGCAGCCTCGCGGCCGATCATGCCGTGTCGATCGCGACGACGCTCCTGGGTGCCCACGCCGTACCGCCGGAGTTCAAGGGCCGCTCCGACGAGTATGTCGAGCAGGTGTGCGAGCGGATGATTCCGCGCGCAGCGGCCGAGGGCCTTGCCTCCGCGGTCGACGGGTTCTGCGAGACGATCGCCTTCACGCGAGACCAGGTGCGGCGCGTGTTCGAGGCCGCGCAACGCCATGGGCTACGCGTGAAGCTGCACGCGGACCAGCTCTCGGATGCGGGAGGCGCCGAGCTCGCGGCGCAATTCGAGGCTCTCTCCGCGGACCATCTCGAGTATGCGAGCGAGGCGGGAATCGCGGCGCTTGCGAAGGCGGGGTGCGTGGCGGTCATGCTGCCCGGCGCGTTA
>WNFI01682540.1_pt1 | contig 16474 bp, 16 predicted proteins | sample 5400471 | NCBI WGS metagenome assembly WNFI01 (sample SAMN13153348, study PRJNA577476) | soil metagenome | isolation source: 100 cm saprolite on Douglas fir-dominated hillslope | place: USA:California | collected 2013-09-17 | reverse complement strand
CTGCGCATACCCGGCGCCTGGGACCCGTTCGAGTGCGCGGTACGCGCGGTGCTCGGGCAGCAGGTGAGCGTCGCCGCGGGCCGCACGCTCGCGGCGCGCCTCGTGGCACGCGCGGGTGCCGCAGTGCGCGGCGGCACCGATGGACTCACGCACCTGTTTCCGCCCCCCGCCGCGCTCGATGCCGCAGATCTCACCGCGCTCGGCATCCCGGGCGCCCGCGTGCAGGCGCTCAAGGCGCTGGCGTGCGCCGTGCGCGAGGAGCGCATCGACTTCACCGCAGCGCCCGATGCGCTTACCGGGGCGCTCGCGGCGCTGCCGGGCATAGGTCCGTGGACCGCGCAGTACGTCGCGCTGCGCGCGCTCGGGGAGCCTGATGCGCTGCTCACGGGAGATCTGGTGCTGCGCAGGATGGCGGGCGCGGGCGGGCGGGCACTGAGCGCGCGCGAGCTCGAGGTGCGTGGCCGGGCCTGGCAGCCGTGGCGCAGTTACGCCGTGGTCCACCTGTGGCACGCGGCGTGCCGCCGAGGGGCTGTCGCACGTCGAGTTTGAGTCCGATGCGCACGGGGGGCTCCCACCGCCCGGCTGGCGCGAGGACGAGGTGCCGCTCGCTCGCGCGCTCGTGCAGCTGCGCGAATATTTCTCGGGCGTGCGACGCAGCTTCACCCTGCGCCTCGCCCCCCGGGGCACGCCGTTCCAGCGCCTGGTCTGGGAGGCGTTGTGCGAGATTCCCTACGGCGAGACACTCTCTTACCTGGAGCTGTCGCGGCGCATCAGCCGGGCGGGCAGCGCGCGCGCCGTCGGGCTCGCGAACGGCGCGAATCCGCTGCCGATCGTCATTCCCTGCCATCGGGTGATCGGTGCCGACGGCTCACTGAGAGGCTTCGGCGGCGGGTTGCACATCAAGCGTGCGCTGCTCGCGCTCGAGGGCGCAGCGTGCGTCGCCGACCTCTTCAGCGCACCCGCCGCTTCGGCCCCGGCGCCGGGAGGACCCGAGCGCCGGTGCTGATAGGATGGAACTTCAGCGCGCAGCGCGGAGGACATCCGATGAAGGCCTCATTCGCATCGTTCCTGCTGGCGGGCCTCGCGCTCGCGACCTCGATCGCACCCGCCGCGGATGCCCCCGGGCGCCGCTACATCGAGCACGTCGTGGCCCCCGGAAGCAAGGCGCTCCCGTTCAGTGATGCCGTGCTGGCGGGCGACACGCTGTACGTCGCGGGACATCTCGGGCTCGATCCGAGCACCGGCAACGCGGCCACCGATGCCACGGCCGAAGCGCACTTGGTGCTCGATGCCGTGCAGCAGACGCTGCGGCGCGCCGGCCTCACCATGGATGATCTGGTGTCGGTGACGGTCTTCTGCACCGATCTCGCCCTGTACGACACCTTCAACGGCATCTACCAGGGCTACTTCCAGGGGCACCATCCGGCACGCGCGTTCATCGGTACCGACAAGCTCCTGCGCGGGGCGCACTTCGAGGTGCTGGGTGTGGCCGTGCGGAGTCCGCGCCGGCACTGAGCCGGCGCGAATTCCGCACGACGCCTGCCCGTCAGCCGATCCTCAATGCAGCAGGTTGAGGGTGTTGGTCGCGTCGTCGACGAAGTACACCCCGTGCGCCGGATCGAACACCAGTCCGAACAGAGCGCCCGCGCCGGGAGGCGAGCCCGAGTTGTCGAGCAGCAGGTGGGCGAGCTGCACGCCGCCCGGGCTGATCTCGGTGATGTTGCCATCGCCGCCGTTGACCGTGAGCAGCTCCCCACCCGGGGTGGTGATGAGCCCGAGCGGGGCGTTGAGCGTCCCGCCGCTCGACAGCGTGCGTCCGGTCCCTGCGGACGAGGCGCGCCCGAACGGATGGTCTATGACCGCGATGCGGTTGTTGAGCGTATCGGCCACGTACAGCAGCGCCCCTTCCTGATCCTCCACCTGGTCGCAGGCGTCGCTGTCGCTCGCGCACGGCGCGCGCAACGCGACGCCGGTCGGGCCTATGACGAGTGCCGCCGGATCGGTCCGCTCCGGGAAGCCCGAGCCGATGACGGTGATCGATTCGAGCCACGGCATCGATGCGCCGGACACCCTGAGATTCAACCGCACGACCGTACCGCCCTGAACCACGGCGCCGTTGGCGGCGACCGTGCCATTCAGCACGTTGGTGACGAAGAGCTGCGCTCTATGCTCACCGTCGAAGGCGGTCATGTCCCAGGGACCGTTGATGAGCGAGCCGTAGAAGGTCTCGACGGCTTTACCCATGCTGTCGAGCACGATGAGGCAGCCCGCCTGCGCGGTGGCGGACGTGCCGTCGCTCGTGGGGAGACTCCCGACGATCACCCAGCCCTGCTCGAGCGCGACGAGCGCGGTCGTGAGGCCGACGCCGCCGGGGCAGCTGCCCGGGAGCGAGGCGGGATCGAGCGTGGCGAACAGGCTCACGCTGCCGTCCGGGCCTACGTCCACGATCGTCGTTCCGGTGCCCTGCAGATTGCCCGAGTTGTTGAAATTGCTGACCAGGATGTGACCGGCCCGCAGATTTCCCATCGTGCGCTTCACCTGCGCCATGCCGTAAGGATTGATATCTCCGTTTCCCGGCACGGTGGAAGCGATGGTGCCGATCGTCTTGAACGTCGGCAGCAGTGCATTACCGGCGATTGACAGGCCGGTCCAGCTCACCCACAACGCCGCGAGGAACGCGCACGCCATTCCGCGGCCCTTCATCGTACGAGTCTTCATGGTTTTTCCCTCTTGCTTACCGCGATCCGTGCCGGCGTATGCCGGGCACGCAACTGACGCCGGTAAGTAGCGGGCCCCCGGGCGGCGGTTCTGCGACCGCACGCGAACGGAGTTCCTAGGCGATCGGGTCCTGGTTCAGACCCGCGAGCAGCAGCCGGGCAAATTCCGGCCCCGTTCCCGCTTCCTCGTGCTTGAAGTAGACGAAGACATCGCCGCAGCCCGCCGCGTGGGTGCGGATGCTCTCGGCCCAGCGCGCGAGGTCCTCTGGGGTATAACCCTCATCGCGCAGGCGGAAGTAGGCGTAGCGCGCCGTGATCTCGAGCGGCGTGGAGAATTTCTCGCTGTCGGCGATGCAGAGCGCGAGGTTGCGCGCCCTGAGGCGCGCGAAGACTTCCGGCTCCATCCACGAGGCATGCCGGAACTCGAAGGCGGCGCAGGTCTCCTCGGGCAGCTCGCGCAGGAACGCATCGAGCACCTCGAGGTCCTTGCGGAAGTAGGGCGGCAGCTGGAAGAGGATCGCGCCGAGCTTGGATCCGAGCGTCGTGGCGGTCTTCAGGAAGTACTGCAGCAGCTCCGAGCAGTCGCGGAGCCTCGCGATGTGGGTGATGCGCTTCGGCGCCTTGAGTGTCAGCCGAAACTCCGGCGGCGTCTCACGATCCCAGCCGGCGAGGATCTTCGTGTTCGGGACGCGGTAGAAGGTGTAGTTGATCTCCACCGAGCGGAAGCGCTCGGCGTAGTACGGCAGCATCTTCGCCGCCGGGAGCTTGGGCGGATAGAAGTTGCCTTTCCACTCCGGGTAGTTGTACCCGGAGGTGCCGACCCAGAACCGCATGACGGTCCTCGCAGCCTCAGCGGCTCCCGCCACCGAGCAGCCGCCGGTACTGGCCCAGATGCCGGATGGCCTGTCGCCGCTCGCCGAGCGCCTCGTAGAGCCGTGCCATGTTGTAGTGGCAGTCGGCGAGCCCGGGATCCTCCTCGACGGCGGTCTGGTATGCCGCCAGCGCGGCGGCAGACTTGCCGAGATCCTCGAGCAATACGCCGTGGTTGAAGAGCAGCAGCGGGTCCGAGCCGATGCGCTTGAGCCCGCGCCGGTACACGTCCTCGGCCTCGACGATCCGGCCGCGCTCGTGCAGCAGCCGTCCCCAGTTCGTCCAGGCGGCGGCGTTGAGCGGCTCCGAGGCCACCGCCTGCTTATAGGCGGCGAGGGCGCCGTCCGGGTCGCTGCTCTCGAGCGTGAGACCCCGTTCGAACCAGTCGCGCACCGGGGCCGCAGGCCCTGCGGGCGGTGTCGGCTTGGGCGCCGGCTTGCGCTCGACGACCTGAAGCTCGCCGTCCTTGAGGCTGACATCGAGCCCGAGCAGATACTGACCGCTGTCGGCCTGCCAGCGCGTCTCCCCGTCGCGCACCACCACGCGATCCCCCACCGCGCTGATCGCCAGTCCCGAGAACGGCATTGACTTGGGCAGATGGCGCCTCAGGCTCTCGAGCGAGCGGCGGATGCGTGTCCGCGGGATCTTCGCCTCGATGAGCGCCCGTGCCGTGCGCAGCACGATCAGGTCCTGGAAGGAGAAGCGGTACTCGCGGCGCGGGCCGCGCCCGGGATGGACGAATCCGGCCCGGATCAGACTGCGGGTCGTCTCAGGTGCGAGCTGCAGGACCCGCTGCACGTCCCGCACGCTGTATGAAGGCATCCCGATCGCTCGTCGCTGCGCTGCCGTCTCAGCCGTTGCGCTTGCTCGCCTTGCGAGTCACCTTCGCGGGTTCCTCTATGCGCTTCGGTGCCTTGCGGGGCCCCAGGCGCGTGACCTGGCGCGTGCTTTCGGTCCTGGCGAGGCTCGCACGCAGCGCTTCCATGAGATCGATGACCTTGCCCTCACCCGCGGGCGGTGCTTCGGTGACCGAGATTTCCTGGCCCTCGACCTTCCTGCGAATGGCCGCCTCGATGCGCCCGCGCAGCTCATCCTGGTAGGCGTCCGGATTGTACTTCTCGTTGGTCTGCTGATCGATGAGCTGCTGGGCGAGCTTCAGCTCAGCGGGCTTCACCTCAGGCTTGGGGACCTCGACCTCGGCCGCACGTTTCACGTCCGCCGCGTAGTGCAGCTGCTGCATGGCGAGCACATCCCCGATCGGGCGCAGGATCACGAGATAGCCCTTGCCGCGCGCGGCCCAGCGGCCGACGCCGCAGCGCCCGGCCTGGCGCAGCGCCTCGGTGAGGAGCGCATAGGGCTTGGCGGCGCCCTTGTCGGGAGCGAGGTAGTAGGTTTTGTCGAAGTAGACCGGATCGATCGACTCGATCGGCACGAATTCGGAGATCTCCACCGAGTGCGTGCCCACTTCCTCGAGGGCCTTGATCTCCTCGCCCGAGAAGAGCACGTACTGATCCTTGGAGAACTCGTACCCCTTGGCCATGTCGTCGCGTTCCACGACCACGCTCTCCTTCTGACACAGGTACTGCTGGCGCAGGCGCGATCCGCAGCTCTTGTGCAGCAGGTTGAAGGAGATGGCATTGGTCGACTGGGTCGCGGTGTAGAGCTTCACCGGGATGGCGACCAGTCCGAACGATACCGTGAGCGATCCTATTGAACGTGCTGCCATGACTTCCACCTTGACGGGTCCCGCGTAGCCCTCAAGTTCTCTCGACCTTAGGGTCGACACTGAAAGCTTGCGTAAGACTCTGTTTTGACTCGAGTACATCATGCCACCGGTCCCGGTTCTTTTCCAACCGAGCCGGTACGTTGTTGATTGTGAAGTCCGTGGGCTCCGCGGCCTCGAGCTCCTCCCAGGTGAGCGGCATCGAGACCGGCGCTCCCGGAACGCCCCGTGGGGAATACGCCACGTTGAGCGTCTTGCCGCGTACGTTCATGTTGTAGTCGATGAAGATCTTGCCGGTGCGCTTCTCGATGGCCCACTCCATGGTGATGTCCTTCGGGTGCTCGCGCATCACGTGGCGGCCGACGGTCTCGCAGATGCGCCGCGCCTCATCGAAGGTGACGGTGCGCTCGATCGGCACGAACACGTGCAGCCCGGTCTTGCCGGAAGTCTTCACGATGGCCTGCAGTGACATCTGCCTGAGGAGCGCCCGCAGCCAGAAGGCGACGCGCTTGCCGACCGCGAAGCCGTGCTTGTTGAGCTCGGGCTCGGCCCCCTTGGGCTCCTTGCCCGAGTAGATGTAGGGGTCGATGTCGAAGACCAGGTAGTCCGGGTAGTTGAGGATCGAGGCTTCGAGCGAGGCGAGCGAGCCCGCGTAGTCGGTGGAGGCGCCGGCAGCCTCGGGCGCGAGCTGGGCGCGCGAGTGCCAGACGTGGAACTCGAGAGTCCCGACCTGGCCGAGCCATAGCAGCGTCGGCAGGTTGTTGGCGAGCAGGTAGCGGTGGCGCTCGTCCCTGTGCTCCGAGAACACCGTGACCGACTCGACGAAATCCGGCAGCGCCTGCGACCAGTGCTTCTGGAAGAAACGCTCGCCGGCGATACCCTCGGGCATGCGGATCATGGTGAGCGGCCGGTCCTGAAGATGCGGCAGCATGAAGCGCCCGACCGCGGCGAGATAGCGCACGAAGTCGCGTTTGGTGACGGCCGGATGCCGCGCGTGCGGGTCCGCGGGCCAGTAGATGCGGTCGAGGTTCGTGAGGCGGATGCGCGCGCCGGCGAGGACGAGATCGATCTGCTTGGCGGGATTCTTGAGCTGCTCGACCACCGTGGCCGCACCGGCGGCGCCGCCGTACGGTTCGAGGGAGTCCGATGTGGGCGGATCGGCGCTACGTGCCGCAGGCTGCGCCGGCCGCGCGCGTGCCGGGCCGCGCCGCCCCCGCACGCTGCGCACGGCGACGTCCTCGCGCAGCCGCACGAACACCGGGGCGCGCAGCGCCCCGGTCGCAGTCCACTCGCTGAAGGAGACCTCGGCGACGAGCCGCGGCTTCAGCCACTGTGTCGGACGATGGAGCGGCGGCGCATCGGCGAACGGGCAGCCGCGCTGCTTGAGTTTCGCCATGCGCTCGGTGAGCGCGCTGATGATCTCCTCGTCGAGCCCCGAGCCCACGTGCCCGGCATAGCGCAGCTTCTTGCCCTCCCAGAAGCCGAGCAGCAGGGCCCCCAGAGGCTCGCGCACGCCCTTGCCGCGGGTGAAGCCTCCGATGAGGAACTCGGCCGTCTGCGTGGCCTTGATCTTGAGCCAGGCACGTGAGCGCTGCCCCGGCTGGTAGGCGGCATCGAGCCGCTTGGCGATGATGCCCTCGAAGCCATGGGCGAGGGAGGCCGCGTAGAGCTCCTCGGCGTTGTCGGAGGAGTGCACCAGCTGCAGGTGCCGGGACGGCAGCAGGCACTGCTCGAGGTAGCGGCGGCGGTCGCGGTAGGGGGCGGGGCGCAGATTGAGGCCGGCAAAGTGCAGCAGATCGAAGCACACCAACACCACCGGCGACTCGCGTTGCGCGGCCGCGATTTCCGCTGGGGTTTTCAGCTGCGCCCGGTTCTGCAACGCGTTGAACGAGGGGCGCCCCGCCGCATCGAGGGCCACGATCTCCCCATCGAGGATCATCGCCTCGATGCACTGCGCGGCGAGGTCCGCCACGAGCTCCGGGAAGCAGTGTGTGAGGTCCAGGCCGCGCCGCGACTGCAGCCGCACGCTCGTTCCCTGAACGCAGGCGAGCACGCGGTAGCCGTCGAGCTTGGGCTCGTAGTGCCATTGCGGGCTCGAGCGCGCCGCCGTGCCGGTCTCGGCGAGCATGGGCTTGAGCTGTTTCGGCAAGGCTTCCGTGGGACCGGCCGGGGCAAGCAGCGCCGCCGGCAGGCGCGGCGGGGTCTTCGGTTCCGTGAGCTCATCGAGGCTCACGCCGGAGAGGACGGAGGTGTGGCGCGCCAGCACGTCGTTCGTCTGCGCGAAGCGGTCGCGGTGCTTGATCAGCAGCCACGCTTTCTCGCCGGAAGTCTTCACGAGCGCATACGAGCCCTTGAGCTTCGCGCCGCGCAACAGGAAGCTCAGCTTCCCGGCGGCGAGCCCGGCGCGCAGGCGTGCTTCGGCTTCTGCGCGGTCGGCGAAGGAGTACTTCTGATCTTCATCCGGGGAGTACACCCCGCAGTCCCACACGATCACGTTGCCGGCGCCGTATTGCTTGGCCGGGATCACGCCTTCGAAGGAGGCGTAGTCGAAGGGATGGTCTTCGACTTCGACCGCCATGCGCTTATCCTGGGTGTCGAGCGACGGCCCTTTGGGGACGGCCCAGGATTTCAGCACCCCGTCGAGCTCGAGCCTGAAGTCGTAGTGCAGGCGCCGTGCGGCGTGCTTCTGCACCACGAACAGCAACGGCCCCGAGCGTGCAGGAGCCGCGTGTGCCGGCGGCTCGGGGGTTCGCGTGAAGCTACGCTTGGCGGTGTAGCGCTCCAGCGCGCGGCGGCTTGCCGCAGCAGCGCGGCTCGCGGGGGCACGGCCGCTCGTTGGCGCACGGCGACTCACGGCAGCACGTCGCCTCACAGCAGCGAGCCGATCCAGGCGGCGAGCCGGCGCAGCAGGTCGCCGCGGACCTCGGCATCGGTGCGCCCGCTGCGCGCGGGGACATGGAAAGAGTGGTCGGCATCCTCCACCCACGCGAGCGTCGCGCGCGACCCGAGCCGGCGCGCGAGCGCGTCCATCAGGCCGCGCTCGGCGAGTGCGTCGCGCGTGCCCTGGGGGAGGTCATGCGGCCGCCGAAGGAGCGCCCGCCGGCGAACAGGGGGAGCACCGGCGCCAGGCGCGCCGCTTCGGCGACCGCGGCGCGTACCGTCGCATGACACACCGGCGGCGGGTCCGGGCGTCGCGAGCCTCGCTCCATGTAGGGAAATTGGTAGCGCAGCGTAGCGACACCGAGGGCGCCGAGCCCGGCGGCTGCCTCACTCATGAACGGGTGCTCCATCCCAGCGCCCGCGCCGTGGGCCAGCACATAACAGGCGCGCGCCCCGGGGGGCAGCTCGAGCCGCGCGGACACCCGCCGCCCGCCCTGCACCTCGAGGGTGAGAGGCTCGCCGATGTCTGAATGCTCGCGTATCACTCCCGAGTCCTGCAGGACCTGAGGGTAGAATTTACCTGTGAGATCGGCGCTTGGACAGAACGCAAGACGGTTGCTGCTCCTCATTGCATGCTCTGTGCCGGCTGGGCGGGCTCATCTCCGGGTACGCCATCGGTCGCTACCCGCAGGTCTTCGGCAAGGCCGGGATCTTCTCGCCGGCGTACTGGCTTGCGCCGCAGGTCTTCGCGGACACCGAGGCGCGACCCGCGCCTGCGGGCGCCAGGCTCTACTTCTACGCCGGGGGGAGCGAGTCCCTGAGCATGGTGCCTGACCTGACGCGCATGGTCGCGCTGCTCGAAGGCGCGGGGCTCCCGGCCGCCAATCTCGAGATGCGAGTGAATCCGGTCGGGCGGCACAACGAGGCGGCCTGGCGCGCGGAATTTCCGCGCGCGATCCTGTGGCTTTACCGCGAAGAGCTGCGCGCCGCGCCGGGGCGGCGCAGATAGCCTGGGGGAGTGCAGAGCGGCCGGGCAGCGCGCTACTCGAGCGCCGCGACCCAGGCGCCGAAGGCCGGCAGGGTGATGCGCTGCGCGGCGCTGCAGCCGTCGAGCCCGGTGGGATTCGACAACAGCGTCCGGCAGCGCGTCCCCTTGAGACCCGCCGCCTGCGATCCGAGCGTGACGCTTTGCGGTTGTGCCGACAGATTCAGCGACACCAGGACGGTGTGAGCGCGCGCGACGCGCGCGTAGCTGAGCACGCTCGGATTGGCCTGATCCAGCATGACGGTGCGGCCGCTGCGCAGCGCCGGGTTGCTGCGCCGGAGCGTGATCAAGCGCCGGTACCAGTTCAGTAGCGATCCACGATCCGCGCTCTCGCTCTGCACGTTGATGCTCGGATAGTCCGCGCTCACGGGCAACCAGGTTCTGGGATTGGTGCTGAAGCCAGCCTGCGGCCGCGAACTCCACGGCATCGGAGTGCGCTCCCCGTCACGACCCTTCTCCCGCGGCCAGCCGCGAATGCCGATCGGGTCACGCACGTCCTCAACCCGGGTGGGGGTGGCCGTGCGCTGTCCTAGCTCCTGGCCCTGATACAGCACCGCGGTGGCGCGCGAGGACCTCGATCTTTTTCCCGAGGCCAATCAGGGTGTCCATCGGCAGCTGCAACTCGTCGTGCCGCACGCCGCCATACCAGGCGTCGAGCGCCGCCGTTGTCGGCAGGTAGGTCTCGCCGATCAGCACCCGCTCGTCGCTGTAGGTGCCGAGGAGCGCGCGCATCCGGCGGATGACCTCATGCACCTCGGGGAGATTGTTCGTGTATACGTCACTCAGGACCGGGTCACCCTGGGCGTTGGTGCCCCCGAGTGCCGGCGCATCGTGCAATTGCGGGTCCTCGAACAGGCAAGTGATCGCGTCCAGGCGGAAGCCGGCGACCCCACGATCCAGCCAGAAACGTATAGCCGCGAACATCGCTTCCTCGACCCTGGGATTGCGCCAGTTCAGGTCCGGCTGCTGCGGATAGAACATGTGGTAGTAGAACTGTCCGACCTGCGGCACGTGCTGCCACGCCGAGCCGCCGAAGAGGCTCACCCAGTTGTTGGGCGGCACGGGCCTGCCCTCCGTGTCCGGCTTGCCATCGCTCCACACGTAGAAGTCGTGGTACACCGAGTCACGCGAGCGTGCGGCTTCGATGAACCACGGGTGACGGTCCGAAGTGTGATTGAGCACCATGTCGAGCAGCACACGGATGTGGTGCCTGCGGGCTTCAGCCAGCAGCCGGTCGAAGTCCGCGAGCGTGCCGTACTGCGGATCGATGCTCTGGTAGTCGGAGATGTCGTAGCCGAAATCCACCTGCGGCGAGGGATACATGGGCGCGATCCAGATCGCATCGATCCCGAGGCGCTCGAGGTAGCCGAGCCGCTGGCCGATGCCGCGCAAATCCCCGACGCCATCGCCGTCCGAGTCCTGGAAGCTGCGCGGATAGATCTCGTAGATCACCGCATGCTGCCACCACGGCTCGTGCGTCCTCTGGCCGCGTGCGCCTTGCGCAACGGCCTCTGCGGGTGCTCCGGTGACGGCGAGACACCCGAGCACGCCGAGCAAAACGCGCCGCACATGCGCACGAGTGCTCGTTGACCGTGCTGCTCCTGTGGGCATAAATTCCGCTGGTCCGGTGCGTGTGTCCCGTTGGCGCATGGTACGCGCATTCCTGCCCGCGGCGCCGGTACGGAGTCAATGCAGCCCACGAAGCCGCAGTTGTCGTTCTGGCAGATCTGGAACATGTGCTTCGGCTTTCTCGGCCTGCAGTTCGGATTTGCGCTGCAGAACGCCAACGTCAGCCGCATCTTCCAGACGCTCGGCGCCGGTCTCGAGCAGGTCCCGCTGCTGTGGATCGCCGCGCCGCTGACCGGACTGCTGGTTCAGCCGGTAATCGGCTACTGTTCGGACCGCACCTGGACGCGGCTCGGGCGGCGGCGGCCGTACTTTCTCATCGGTGCCTTGCTGGCCGTCGTGGCTCTGGTACTCATGCCGCGCTCAGAGAGCTTGTGGGTGGCCGCAGCGCTGCTGTGGCTGCTGGATGCCGCGATCAATGTCTCGATGGAGCCGTTTCGCGCCTTTGTCGGCGATCAGCTGAGTCCGAGTCAGAGGCCCGCGGGCTACGCGATGCAGAGCTTCTTCATCGGTTTCGGTGCCGTCGTGGCGAGCATGCTCCCCTGGCTCCTCGCTCACGCCGGGGTCAGCAACTACAGTGCGGCCGCGGCCGGCGGCCGATCCCGGCCGCGGCCGGCGCCAGGGGATCGCTTGGGGCGCGGCCGGGGTTGCCGGACTCCTCATCGTTCGTTTCCGGGGTCTCGACCCACAGCTCTATCTGCTGTGTGTCGGCGCGCTGCTGTGGGGGGCGGCGCAACTGGCTCACGGCTGGGGAGTCGGCTCCGGGGTTTTCGCCTCCATCATGCAGGATCTCGCCGCCATGCCGCCGGCCATGCGGCGCCTCGCACCGGTGCAGTTCTTTTCCTGGCTGGCGCTGTTCTCGATGTGGATTTACACGACCGCGGCCGTTGCCCAGGCGCACTTCGGCTCGAGTGACCCTCACTCGGACGCCTATAACCAGGGCGCCAATTGGGTCGGCGTGCTGTTCGCCGCGTACAACGGCTTTGCGGCGCTCGCGGCCACGATCATTCCGCTCATGGTGAGGCGGCTCGGCCTGCGCGTCAGTCATCTCGTCAATGTGTGGCTGGGTGCCGCCGCGCTGCTGTCGTTCCTGGTGGTCCGCGACCCGCACTGGCTGCTGTTATCGATGGCCGGCATGGGTTTCGCGTGGGCCTCTGTCCTGTCGCTGCCATACGCGCTGTTGTCCGACAGCTTGCCCGCAAGCAAGATGGGCCTATACATGGGCGTATTCAACTTCTTCATCGTCATCCCGCAGCTGGTCGCCGCCAGCGTGCTCGGCACGCTCCTGCGCGTCATGTTCGGCGGAGTTGCGCTCTATGCGCTCGCGCTTGGCGGCCTGTGCTAGCTGCTCCATGGATTCGAGCGACCTGCCGCGCGTCTCCGGCACGAACTTCCACACAAACACCGCGGCCGCGAGGCTCATGGCAGCGTAGAGCCAGTAGGCGAGCGCATGGTGGAACAGGCTGGTCAGGAGAACGCTCCCATCGAGCACTTTGAACGAGGCAGACACCACGAAGTTCGTGATCCATTGCGCCGCTACCGCGATCGCCATCGCCTTGTGTCGGATCGAATTCGGGAACATCTCGGCTAGCAACACCCACACCACCGGTCCCCAGGAGAACGCGAAGGCAGCGATATAGGCGACGATCGCCACCAGGGCGATGAGCCCGAGGCTCTGTCGAAAGAACAGCCAGCCGAGGAGGGCCATCGACACCGTCATGAGAACCGCGCCGAGGATGAGCAGCGGGCGCCTGCCGACACGATCGACCGTGAAGATCGCCACGAGCGTGAACAGCGTATTCGCCGTGCCCACGACCACGGTCTGCACCAATGCGCTGTTAGTGCTCGCGCCCAGGTTCTGGAAGATGCTCGGCGCGTAGTAGAGGACCGCGTTGATCCCGACCAGCTGCTGGAACGCCGACAGCAGCACCCCGAGAATGAGCAGGCGCCAGCCGAAACTGAGCACACGGCCCGTGTGCTCAACCAGCGTGGCCCTGATCTCGATCAGGATCTGGTGGGCCACTGCTCCGGCTCCGATCCGATGTAGCACCGACACCGCCAGCTCTTCGCGCCCCCTCATGACCAGCCAGCGGGGGGTGTCGGGGACACCGAGCAGCAGCGCGAGGAAGACCAGAGCGGGAATGGCCTCCGAGCCCATCATGTAACGCCAGCCCACCGCTCGCAGCCAGGCCTCATTACCCTGGGCCGCGATGGCCCAGTTCACGAAGTACGCCGTCACGATGCCAATCACGATGGCCATCTGGTAGTAGGACACCAGTCGGCCGCGGACCGCGCTTGGCGCGATCTCGGCGATGTACAGCGGAGACAGCATGGAGGCGAGGCCGATGGCGACACCGCACAGGATCCGGTAGGCATTGAAGGGAATCGCAGCGTGGGGCATGCCGCCGATCGGTCCGAAGCCGAGCTCGGGCACGGCGGTGCCGATGGCGGACACCGCGAACAGCACGGCTGCGGTCAACAGCCCGCCGCGACGCCCGAAGCGGTTGCCGATCCATCCGGCCAGCGCAGCCCCGAGCACGCAACCGAGCAACGCGCTCGACACGGTGAATCCGGCGAACGCATCGCGCGCGGAGCCCGTGAAGCCCAGGGGCGCGACCAGGATACTGTCGATCGAGCTGACGGCGCCGGAGATGACCGCAGTGTCGTAGCCGAACAGCAGGCCGCCCAGGGTTGCTACCAGGGTTATGCCTGTCGCCAGGCGCCCGGAGTCAGGTTCACCTAGCGGAACGCTTCGTGCCTCGTTGGACATGTCAGTCGCCACCCAGCCTGCGATGCGTACATTATCCTGAGGAGACGCCCCGGGCGCGAACTTTTCCGGATCGCTGGGGTCAGCAACGGGAGTAGCGGCAAGGAGCGATGCGTAACTCGGTACGGTTCACCAGCCTCGCTTGCGCCGTCGGGGTCTTGATCGGGCTGCAGGCCCTGGCCGGCCAGGCGTTGTCGACTCACGTCGAGTTTGCGCCGCAGCTCGCGCAGCAATTCGTGCGCCGCTACGGTCCGGAGCAGCAGCAGATCCTCGCTTCCGCGATCACGGCGGCGGTATCCCGTGCAAGCCGCTCGGTGCCGATCGCGAGCGCGCTCGTCGTCACGATCCTGGTCGAGGATGCGGCACCCAGTCACCCGACCCGCCAGCAGATCAGCGACAACGCGTCGTTGGACGCAACCCGGACCCACTACCTCGGTGGCGCGCAACTGTCAGGCGACGTGCGCGATGTCTCCGGCCGTACAGTGGCGACGGTCCAGTTCCGGCACTTCGCGCCCACGGTAACCGAGGGCTCCATCTCCGGTGACCCCTGGGCCGATGCCCGGATCGCGATCGATGAGTTCGCGGCGAAACTGGTCGCAGCCTGCCGCGACCGATCCGGCCATACCGAGCCGCCCGCATCGGGCTCGAGCTCACACTGACGACCGACCCGCTGCGGTCGGCGTCCCTGCGATCGCTTGCGTGCCCGCCCGGGCGGCGATCTAGAATCCACGCATCATCCAGGACCCAGGGTGCCGCGGTGTCGCGAAGGGCGACCAGACTTGAGGACCTCGCGCGACTTGCGGGCGTGTCGATCGCGACGGTATCGCGGGCACTCAACGACAGCCCGGCCGTCAACCGCGGCACCAAGCAACGAGTCTGGAAACTCGCCCGCGAGCACGACTATCAGTTTCGCGGCCACATGCCCGCCGGGCCGACGGCGGCCGCGGCGGCGATCGCCATTGTGATTCCACGGCCGCAGGGCCGCGAACCGCGCCTCTCGGACCCCTTCGTACTGGCACTCGTGGCGGGTGTCGGTGAGGCCGCGCGCCAGCGTGGCTGCGACTTCATCGTCTCGCACGTCGCTCCCACAGGGCCGGCGGATCTCGCGGACCTGATGGCGACCATTCGTGTGAACGGCGTCATCTTTCTCGGGCAGAGCTCGCTTCATGCGGCTTTCAATGACCTCGCCCAGGCGCAGACCCGATTCGTCGTGTGGGGCGCGCAGCTGCCGAAGCAAGCCTACTGCTCCGTCGGCAGCGACAATCCACTCGGAGGCCAGCGCGCGACCTTGCATCTGGCGCGCCTCGGCCGGCGGCGCATCGTGTTCCTCGGTGACACCGAAGCCCCGGAGGCCACGCAGCGCTATCAGGGCTATCTCAAGGGTCTCGCGCTGGCCGGCCTCAACGCCGATCCGCGGCTCACAGTACCGGCGCACTTCGAGACCGAGGCCGCCGAGGCCGCGGTCGATGCGTTGCTCGCGCGGGGCGTTCCGTTCGACGGCATCGTCGGCGCGAGCGATCTGATCGCGCTCGGGGCGATTCGCGCCCTGCTGCACAGCGGCCGGTCAGCGCCGGGTGACGTGTCGGTCGTTGGTTACGACGACGTGCCGTTCGCGCGCTACACCCGTCCGGCGCTCACCACTATCGGCCAGGACACGGCGCTCGCCGGACGGCTCCTCGTGTCGAAGCTCCTGAACGCCGAGCCGGGCGGGGTGCTCAGGTCCGAGCGGCTGCCCACCGACCTGATCGTCCGCGAAAGCTGCGGCGGCTGAGGGTGCTTCTGCGCGGCCCGGGGTCTGGCTGGTCCCGCCGCGCCTCATTTTTTTCAGTAATTTGCATAACTGGGGCTTGCACTGCAAAACCACTGGTCATTTCTGGTGAGGGCATATCGATGATATCCAATTGATATGTCTACATTAATAAGTCAGCATACCTAGGGGTGAATCGCTGAGTACTCGATTCCGCCAGAGGTCTTGAAAGTTACTCAATTATTTCGCAGAATTTTGCACCAATTAACTGACACCGGCTGACGCGCCATGCGCGCACGCCGGGGCCTTTTGTCGAGTCGCTTGGATTTCAAGAAAACGGGGGATTGCCGCTGGTCTGCTCTTTCTTGTGGCGGCCGAATCCTCGTCGGGACGTACTGCGAGGGAGATCATTTCAATGCGCATGTTAAGCATCGCTTCCCTGGGTGGCACGGCGAGCCGCGCCGCGCTCTCGTTGTCGGCGGCGTCGGCGCTGTTGCTCGGCGCATTCGCCGGATCGGCGGCCGCACAGCAGGCCACCGAGAGCAAGCCGGAGGACCAGCCGCTCCAGGAAGTCGTGGTCACCGGCATCCGCCATGGCATCGAGGATGCGATCAAGGTGAAGGAGAATTCGGGGAGCATCGTCGAGGCGATCTCTGCGGAAGACATCGGCAAGCTACCCGACACGAGCATCGCGGAGTCCATTTCCCGCCTGCCGGGCCTGACCTCGCAACGTGCCGAAGGCCGTGCCTCGGCGATCAGCCTGCGTGGAACGGACCCGGGCTTTACCACGACGCTGCTCAACGGCCGCGAGCAGGTAAGCACCGGCGACAACCGCAGCATCGAGTTCGATCAGTACCCGTCCGAGCTCCTTAGCTCGGTCGTGGTCTACAAGACCCCGGACGCACGGCTCATCGGGCAGGGGCTCGCCGGAACTATCGAGCTGCGCACCGCGCGCCCGCTCGAGTACGGCAAGAGCGCGCTCGCGTTCAACGTGCGCGGTGAGCGCAATTCGGACAGCAGCCTGGGCGCGGATTCCAGCGACAAGGGCTATCGCGCGAGCTTGTCCTACATCGATCAGTACGCCGACAACAAAGTCGGA
>WNFI01011323.1_pt1 | contig 16474 bp, 12 predicted proteins | sample 5400471 | NCBI WGS metagenome assembly WNFI01 (sample SAMN13153348, study PRJNA577476) | soil metagenome | isolation source: 100 cm saprolite on Douglas fir-dominated hillslope | place: USA:California | collected 2013-09-17 | reverse complement strand
GAGGCTCGCATGTTTTCAGTCCAGGTATTTCGCCTGAGAGGCAAGATTTTCGATCAGTGGGGAAAGAGCTTGCTCAACCGTTCCGCAAGGGTGCACACCGCCTTGTCTAATTCAGGAAGCCCCGGTGTGTCGAAGTCCACGTCACCGCTCTCCAGGTCGTGTGTGACTTCCTTAACAAGTTGGGTCGCCATTTCCACACGCTGGCTCATGACCTGCGACATCAGCTTGTACGGATCGTTTCCTTTTCCTTGCGTCTCGAGCCATTGCTGTACGGCTGCGCTTGCCTGCCGAGCACGTTCGGCGGCGTTCCGGAAGTCCATGAGAACTTTCACATTGATCATTCCGGTTTTCACCGAACCTTGCAGGCTCTTGAGTTCGTCGTTGGACTTTTTCAGACGTGATGAAAGTTCCGGACGTAACAATTCTGTCCTAAGTTAGCAGGCCACATCTGGGATCGTATCGATCGGCGCTCACGACTCTCAAAACCACGGGTCGCGCGCCAAGTTTCACAACTTGGAAGCGACGGGGGCAGCTAGATTGAATCGATCGTGCAAGAATTTGCCAGCTTCGTCACGCTCGGGAGACGAAGTCTCAGGAGTGGAATTCAGGTACATTATGTACTGTTCTGCGGCGCCATCCAGGTCACCGTGCTGCGCGTGGGTTCGCGCTTCCTGAAGGACCTTGGCCGGCAACTCCGATGCTTTCTCCCGAACAGCCTTGACCATGGCATTCCGGGCTTCAATCTCCAGGTCGGTCAGAAACTGGGCTTCGTCCGGCTCAACGCTCTGGTTGGTAATTCCCTCGGTATCTTCCGGCTTGACATCCTGCAGGACAACTGCGGTTTTGTGGTTGTTGTTGTGTACGTTGACAGCCTGACCGATCACGTTGCCGAACCGGTCATCGATGTGGAACACGAGTTCTATGGACGCGCTGAGATCAACTGTCTTTTTTGTATAGTGATAAGGTGCAATGATCGCTTCCACGCGGGTCTGATCGGTCGTTTCCAATTTGCGTCGCAACTGGTCCACGTGCTTCTGCACTTCCTGCACCGCGTCGTTCGCAGCGGCAACGATGTCCTTCTTCTTGCGCTGGGAGTGGGCATCGGCCAGTGCGTGCTGAGCGGCGGCGAGTTGCTGCTGAGCGGATTCATAGTCGCCCTTGGCTTGCAGCCACGCCGGATTCTTTATCTCGTGCGTGCCTGCCCGGTATTTCGATTGCGGTGTTTCCAGATTCGTATTTTTGACAACCCGGTGTTCCAGAACCTCTCCGACCAGCATAAAGTTCGGCTGCAAGGCGTCGGCAACCTCTGAGGGCTTGCGCACGACTTCAACAGTCACTCCGGAAGATTCCATGGCATTGGCTATGGCGTCTACCAGTTGATCGGCGAAACCGGGGCTGTCGCGCCGCGAAGTCTGATCGCGGAGCATGATGCCGATGGAAAGCCGGCCCCGGCGTTGATACAAGGATGCATACCGGACCATCTGATCTTTGAGATTGTTGAGATTGGTAATTCCGTAGCGTTGCGCCTCTCTAAGGTAAAGCCATCCAACACCGGCACCGGATCCCGAAGGCTTTTCCAGATATCGACTGGCCTGGTCGACGTAGTAAGCGCTGATCTTGCTAGAAAGAAAATCGCGCTTGAGAGTGATGGCCGGATCGCCGCTTAGAGAGCTAGCGCGATCTAGCAAAACATAAGCCTCGTGCACCGCATCTTCATCGGCCCGGCCTTTGATGGGAATGTGTACTTCCTGAAGTTTCTGTGCGCGTCGCGTGGCTGCGCTCAGATAGTTGGGTGTCAACGCTGCAAGCTGCAACGCTAGCAGGGCACGTTGCTTATCCGGCAAATCGGCCAATACATTATAGGCCTCGACAAATTGGCTCTTGCTTGCGTAATCGTTGCTCTGGAGGAGAGCAAGCTTGGCCTCCTGCTGATCGCGTTTGGCGCTGAGTTGTATCGTGGCGTTATATTTCCGATGCAAAGGAGTTGTAGGGTCCCAGCGATCTCACGGCATCGTCGTAGCGCGCGGACGCTGTCAACGATTCTGCATTGGCGACAGTTACTTCGAGCTTCCGTTCCTCGGCGGCGACTTCTTGGCGAAGATTGAGCAGAGGCGCGTAGTCTGACCGGACCTCCAACAGCTGCTCCAGATGCACTCTGGCCGCAGCCAGTTGCGAGTACCCGGAGCCGTGGCCTTGAAGGGCCTTTTGGAACGTCTGCAGGCGCGCGCGGTCCGGTTCCAGCAGGCTATCGAGCTCTCGCCTGATGGTATCCACCAGCTTGATGGCCGGATTATATCCGGCAGACGCGCGATTCGCGGCTTGCGCCTCCGTGCACGCCTGCCGCAGCATGGCTATGTCCTGTTTGCGGGCGTCGCTTGACTTTTGATATTGCCCGAAAGCAGCTTCCGCCGCCTGTTGGTGAAGCGCCGCCATTGCGTTTTGCGCACCGGCCAGACGCGTGGAGGACGGATAGCGCACCAGAAAATCCTGCCAGTCTTTGACAGTATTTGACCGCTGTGCACGTAGAAAGTCGGCAAGTTCAACGTCCGGCGCGTTGACAAACACCAATTGCACTCCGGGCTTAAATGCGGGCATCCCGGGAACGAGAGCAGATGAAGCAACAGGAGTGCCCTGGACCACGGCCTGCTCGGCCGCCTCCGCCGGCGTAAGTTCAGGTTTCTTGTCGAACTTGAGGTTGCTGGGGACCACGCAGACCGACTTGGCATTGACGGTCAGCGTGAGCACGCTGTCTGCCCCGCGTTGAAGGGACGTGGCTCCGGTGAAGCGCGCGCGAGGAAGCGCTTCGTAGGCGTTCTTACGGAACTTCGATGCGCCGTCGCAGATGCGTACTTCCGTCCTGCCATTCAGAGTCATTCCTGTAATTTGAACGTAAGCCGCGCCTTGTATCCCGTCAAACAACACGATCGCAGTAGCGGGTGCGTCCTTGGCGGGAGCAGAAAGCGAGCCACCTATGACGAACAAAACGAACAAGCAGTGCCGTCCGAGGTGCGCAAAGAGCCTGCTCTGCCGGGCAGGCCCGGGGAGGCAGGACAAAATGGGTCTCCGCAATTTCATGACGTAAGGTGAGACTATTTTCTCGCGGAAGGCGGCAGCCTTGTTAGTTTGGTCAAGCTGTTAAAACACTAAAGTAACCGAGAAAAATCCCGTACCCCGGCTATTATGAACCTTGCGGCCCCAGGCCCAAGAACTTGCGTATCTATAAGGCTTGCTGAGGTCAGCTCATCTCGATTCTGCAATGGAATTGTCGAAGTCACCACAGAACCGCCTTGCGGAATACGAATCCGCTTCCGACCGGGAGAGTCTCGCCGGCAGCGTGTCACTCTTCCTGCGTCTTTGGAGCTATGGCGGTCCATCGCAGCCGCTGAGCGGGCTGGCTCTGGAGCAGGATCCGGAGATCGCAGAGCTCCTTCGTAGCATCATTTGCGACGCCAAGGGGGTAACCGCTGAATGGCAGCCCGAATTGCTGTCGGCTAGATTCGATAGCGTGTTGCGCGCCCTATCGGCGGCCAAGGCACTGCAGCAGCGCTTCCTCACTTTCCATCGAAAGACAGAACCGCAACAGGTAGTTCCTTCGATCCTGGTTTACAGCACGAAAAATCAAAGGGTTTCCGATGCTGATACCGCGTCTCCTGAGAACATGCTGGAGAACGTCACTTCGGCGCAAATTCTCATCTCTGAGAGCATCTATGGCCTGGTCAAGGGCGTGCCTGGGTTTCGGTTCAATCCCAAGCCGGCGCGCGAAGCGGGAGAGACCTTCGGCCCCGAAGCGATCTACGAATTGTTGTGGACGGATGAGTCGACCTATGGACACCTGCGCCAGGCGAGCCGCACCGGCCTCAACACCGTGCGCCGCTACAAGATCCAGGAGGAAGTGGGACGTGGCGCCATGGGCAGCGTCTACAAAGCGTACGACCAGCTCATTGAACGGACCGTCGCCCTCAAGACCATTTCTATCAATCGCAATACTCCTGACCGCGATGAGCTGATTGAGAGGCTCAAGCAGGAAGCCAAAGCAGCCGGGGCATTGGATCACCCCAATATCATCACCATCTATGACGTGGGACAGGATGATGACGTTGTTTATTTGAGCATGCAGTTCGTGGAAGGAATGACTCTGGCGACTTTACTGGCCGACGTTGGCGTGCCTTCGCTGCCTACCTTCGTCTCGTGGGCCGACCAGATTTCGGCTGGGGTCGGTTTTGCTCACGCTCGCGGCGTAATTCACCGCGATCTGAAGCCTGCCAATCTCATGGTGACTGAGCAGGGCGTCATCAAGGTCCTGGATTTTGGCATAGCCAAGGTCGAGAATGCGACGCTCACGCAAACCGGCTTGGTGGTGGGCACACCCAGCTACATGGCTCCCGAACAGGTGGCGGGCAAAAAGGTTGACCATCGCGCCGACATCTTCGCGCTGGGCTCGGTTTTCTACGAGCTTGTGACTCGCGAAAAACCCTTTCGGGGAGATGTCACGACGATCCTCTATAAGATCATGCACGAAGATCCGGTGGCGCCGTCGCTCATCAATCCCGCTCTTCCGGGGGGCATCGACGGGATCATTCGCAAAGCTCTGGCTAAAAATCCCAACGAACGCTTCCAGACCTGCGAGGAGATGCGCAACGCCTTTCTCGAACAAGCCGCGCTGTTGAACATCACACCTGCGGCGAGCGTGCCAGCCGGCACGGCGGTTGCCAAGCCAGCGCCTCGCTCGCCCGCTGCCTATCCCCATTATCTTCTCGAAGATACTGCTCCCCAGCGATTGACGCGCATTTGGCCGAGTATGGCCGTGGGATTAATGGTGGCGCTCATTGGGACCACGAGCTGGGCCTTCTACACTTGGTCGCAGACAAATTCTTTCCCTCCGCTGGTGACAAAACTTGTGGCTGCGGTCCATCGCACGTTGCCGCGGCAGTCTCTCGACAGCGTAAAGCCTGAGGAATCTGCCTGGCAGCAGCCCCACACTAGTGTGAGCGATCAGACTAGTCAGAACAGTACCGTCCACGATCCCCCCAGTGCTGAGACGAGCTCCAGTATGCAAGCGTCAGGGGCGGCCAACATCGCGGAAGGGGCGCAGACGAAGACAGGTTCCGAGAGCTCTGGCGCTTCCACTACGTCACCGCAAGAACCGGCCGCAGACCAATCTTCAAGCCGTCAGCCGGCAAGTGATGGCGCTCACACCTCCGCGGCCGCAACTTCAGCACCTGCCGAGCCGGAGCAGATGCAGGCTCCTCAGAGCTCCAGCGCCTCTGGCCAGCCAGTGATAGCGCTATCGCCGGCGGCCGTTCAGCGGACTGATAAAAACCGGCCCGCAGCGGAGAGCGCCAGCGGCCCGAATGCGCCTGCAGGGAACGGAGATTCCGCGCGAGTGCCCGTTACTTCGGGTACCGATGAAAGTCAGACTGATGCACCAGCGTCTGCAACGAAGCCTCGGAAAAGACCAGGCGGCGAACCTGCTCTGGTTGTAGACGGCTTCAGCAGGCGTGATGTCCCGGAGCTGCTGCGCCAGGCCGATGCCGCTGCGGGACGCGGTGATTATCGTCTGGCGCGTTATGAGTACGAACTTATTCTGAAGCTTGACCGCAGCAATACAATGGCGCGCGCAGGACTACACCGCGTCCAGGCAGCAGAACAGTCGCACTGATCGGCTCCCCGGCATCAATGCAGGCTCACTGGGATAGTACGTGCCAGATATAGAAAACGTCCCGCTGCCGTCTCTAAACGACTTGGCTCGTCCAGCCCTTTCGGAAACATCTTAGTCCACGCGTTCCCGCCCGACCGGGCATGGTTCTGAGCCTTGCCTCGGGGATGATCCATAGCTTCTCCTGAGCGACTGTCGTGTAGCTGCTCAGCGACCGAAGCTAGGTGCCATGCTGTAATCGTTCTCTGCGATGTCGGTTGGATCGAGCTCACCCCAGTCTCGTCCTGCATGGCGGGCTAGGAAGAATGCCGGGGACTGGCCTGCTCTCTCCAGTGCAGCCAGTGCACCTGGAGACACGCGGATTTGACCAAGTGCGACCAATGCAACCATGGAAATGACTCCTTCTTTCGGTCCCCGGGGGCCGCTCTATTTCCACAAGCAATGGAATTATGTGCCGGATTTCGTTTACCGGATCCGCAAAGCGGCCGGTGTTGGCGTACAGCTGCGATAGCCGATCCACCTACAACCTGTAGCGGCAGGTGCTTGAATATTTCGATGCCTTCATCATCGGACTGACTGCAACGTCGTCAAAGCAGACTCTCGGCTTCTTCAATCAGAACCTCGTCATGGAGTGCAGCCACGGACAGGCAGTCGCTGACAGTGTGAACGTCAGTTTTGAGGTCTATCGCATCCGCGCCCTGATCAGCGAACACGGATCAATGGTGAATGCTTCCGTTTAGAAGCTCCCTTCCGCTTCCAGCGCCGAGCCCGAGGTTCCTGCCGGAGTGTCGGGCTCAGGCGGAGCAAAGGGCCAATCCCGCTTGCGCCAGGCCAGAATAAGGTATGCGGCAAAACCCACACCGATCGTACCGAACGCGTATGCCATGTATTTCCATCCTCCCGGCTGCAGTGCAGGAGTCACGAACACACCCAGCCATCCGACCAACGCGAATAGCGCCGGCAGTGGATAGATCCACATTCGGAACGGTCGAGCAGCCTCGGGGTTGTATTTCCGGTACAAAAGCAGTCCGACAATTTGGGCAACGAACATAGAAAGGATGCGCGCCAGCATAAGGGCGGTGATGATCTGCACTAGATCAAAAAGGCACGCGATCATGCAAAGGAATCCCACCAAAAGCAATGCTCGGTGAGGAAATCGGCGGGTGGGGTGCAACTCCGCGAACCAGCGAAAGAACGCACCATCGAGCGCTGCGGCGTACGGAATACGCGAGTAGCCCAACAACATCGCGTAGGTGGCCGCAAACGCGGTCACTTCGACCATAACGGTCATCAGCGCCGAGGCCCAGGGACCATGAATCCTTTGCATGTACACGGAGCCGATCGCGTTGAATGCCTGCGAACCCGGCACCACCATCTCGCGCCAGGGAACTACACCGGTGAAACTGACAGAGATCAGAAAATCAATGCATGGTTCCGTTGCCCAAGCCGAGTATGAAAGGCAGTCCGATTGTCCAGGCACCGGCGGGAAAATCAAGGAGCAGCCTGGTGGACAGGTGCGTCATGCCGGTGAAGATTACCCATGCGGCGGTAACCAGCATGCCGATCCAAAGCACGAGCATCAGCCGCGCGATGTCCTGAATCTTGCGATAGAGCGCCATCATGGCCACCGCCGTGATCCCCGCGGCCAGGAGCTTCACACCCCAGCGATACGTAATCAGTTTCGGCCAAAGGAACCCGGTGTATTCCGCCATGCCGATGCTGCTGGTTGCGATTTCGAGCGTGCCACTGAACAGGAATTGCCAGACAAAGATCCACGCCATCATGTGGCCCCAGCGCTGGCGACCGAAGCACTCACGCAAGAAGATGTAGGAGCCGCCGGAAGCGGGGATCGCCGCGCCTAGTTCCGCGAACACGAGCCCGTCGGCGATAGCGAGCAGTGCTCCCACCAGCCAAGCCAACAATGACTGCGGACCCCCCATGGTCGCCAAAATGGCCGGCACTGTAATAAATGGACCGGTGCCCACCATGTTTGACATGTTGATGGAAACGGCGTTGAGGAGTCCCAGGCTTCGCGGCAGCCGGGCCTGCTCCACCCTGGATCCTGCCGCGGGAGTGCGTCCTCGCCTCACCACGATTGAATTGCCCAAATATGAACTTGGCGGTTCTGCGGTAAGTCTGCTCTTGGAACAGTTGCGTGGAAATGGCGGCCCAACCTCAGAGCGTTACGCTCCTTCCTCACTTCGCGTCTGTGAATCCTGCGGGTTCATGTTGCAGACTCACAGCAAGCTCCAAACGAGAGGGCAAAGGCTTAGACCGCCGTCATTGGGTTCCGCCTTTCAATGGCTCTTCCCGAATCATAGGCAGGCGGTTATCCGTTTTTCCCCACGCGGAACGTATCCACACATGACTCGGATCTTCTGTGACAGACAGCGCACGCGCGCTTCCAGCCAGGAAATTCAAGTAGTAGACGTCGTATCCAGGACCGGCCACGACGGGGTGGTACCCATCTCGAACCAGAACTACATCCCCGTCTCGCGCGGTTACGACGGAATCACGCGAACCGTCTGTCCTGTACAAGCGTTGGTGTGCGAACGCTCCGGGACGATTCATGCGGTAGTAATAGATCTCGTCCAAGTCGACTTCCGTGGGAGGATTATGGACGTCGTGCTTGTGCGGAGGATAACTCGACCAGTTGCCGCCGGGCGTGTACACCTCGATCGCCATCAGGCGATCGGCGGGAAAGTCGGGGCGCATAATGTCCACGATTTGGCGCGAGGCGTTCCCCCCACCTCGCAATGAGACCGAAACGTCAGCAGGAGTGACCAGCCGCGACGGGAGTTGCGACTGCGATGGAACGTAACACTCAGCAATCTCACAAGTGCTGATGGCTGTGAAGCGGGCACGGTCTCCTGGCGCAAGATAGAGAGCATACGGCAGACCGTCAAAGACAGTTCTTCGCTTGCCGATTTCTTTGCGCTGCTTATTCCATTCCACCGCACAGGTTCCCGAAAGCAGGACGCACGCCGTCTCTTCACCGGCGTGGTAGCACTCCCAGGACGCAGCCGCCGCCAACCGCCTCACCGAGAAGCTCATCCAATCCCATTGGACCGCCTGGCGGGAAAACTGGATCAATTCACCAGACTGCCCTCCCGATACGCTCCGGGAGTGGATCAGGTTGTCAGTGATTTCCATGAAACATCGCACTCCTTCTCGCCTCTCACAATCTCGTGCCTCTTCTCTCCGCCAGTCATCTTGTCGTCGTGCCCGCAAGCTCGTGCACAACGCCCCGTAAGTAGCGCAAGCTCGCAGCGATGCTCTGTGCCGGTGGAATCGGCGTTGCACCAAACTTTACGTCCTGCTCGACCACCATCCACCCTGAATAGTTGTTCTTCTCGAGCACCCGGAAGAAGGCGGGAAAGTCGATAGAGCCGTTTCCGATGATGGTGAATACTTTCTCCTCGATGGCCTGATCAAAGGTGAGATGTTTTCGCCGTGCCTCAGCGAGAACCTTGTCGTCGCAGTCCTTGAGGTGTACAAAGCGCAGGATGCCACGGTATTTCTCGGCTTCGACAACGGCTTCGGCGCCTCCGTAAACGGCATGTCCGGTGTCGAGGCACAGGCCAATTCCGGTTTTAGAGGTCACGTCGAAGAAGCGCTCACATTCCTCCGGAGTCTCGACGTAGGTGGCGACGTGCGGATGAAAGACCAGATCAAGCCCGAATTCGGACGCGACCCGCGCAGCTTCTTCCACAACTTTCGCCACATTCTTCCATTGGGCAGCAGTCAGGGACGCGCTGCCATCTGCAGGCACACGTCCCGAGATGCGATCGCGCTCCGCAGACTGTGCATCGGCAAGCACAAGAAACGGTGCCTTAAGGGTCGAAAGGAGGTTGCCCACCTTGCGTATCTGGTCCACCGCAACCTGCGCTGACGCCGGATCACTCAAGACCACTGGAACGAAGGATCCAAGAAGCTTGAGCTTGCGCTTCTCCAGTTGAGGTTTCAGGACTTCCGGAGCAGTCGGAAAAAAACCATATGGGCCGAGTTCAGTGCCCGTGTAACCGGCTTCCACCATTTCATCCAGCATCTTTTCGTACGACTGGTTCCAGGATGGCCCAGGATAGTCCAGCACTCCCCAACTGTCGGGCGCTGAAGCAAATTGAAAACGCTCTGACAATGAATTCATAAAGTACCTCACCAACAAAATTTGAACTCAGACTCTTCACAAAATAAATTGTCTCTCCGCGCTTTCAAGAGGCCCACGGATCAATCACCACCTTCATCGAATCCGCTGCCATCGATTTCTGCATGGCCTGCTCCACATCCTTCAGCGGAAAACGGTGCGTCACAAACTCCTGCAACGGGTAGTGACGCATAAAACGCGCCATCTGCCGCATGCTGGGACCGTAGGCCGCAGGTTCCTCGCCGCCCACGCCCAGAATGCGCACATTCTTCGCACACAGATGCCGGTGCGGACTGATTCGAATTTCGCCCATATCGGAAAAATTTCCGGCTTCCACTAGCAAGCCGCCGAGTCGAAGCATCTCCAGCCCTTCCAGTACCGCTTCCGGCACGCCAGCGCATTCCACTACCACGTCTGCGCCGCGGCCGTTTGTCAGGTCGCGAATCACCGACAGGCGGTCCCCGGTTGTGCTGCGACTCGCGTTGATTAGTCTGTCGGCTCCCAGCTTGTGCGCAAACTCCAAGCGGTACTCCGACAGATCGACCGCGATGATCGTTCCCGCCCCCAGCATCCGGGCTTTCATGACGAAGCACATCCCCAGAGGCCCAGTGCCCAGCACAACTACCGTGTCGTCGAAGCGGAACGACTCGTTCGGGAATGCCGAAATCTGCTTTGCCCGATCCAGTCCCACGGTGACGGCCATGATCTCAGTTAGCACGGCGATCTCCGACGGCAAATCGTCGGGGACGTGGACCAGGAAACTGCCCGGTACCACATACAGGTATTGCGACCACCCTCCAAAAAGGTGTGGCGGATCCTTCGAGCTGATGTTGTTGCCGTAATCGACCGTGTTCTCGCAGCAGTAGTACGGGAAATCGTGCTGGCAGTAGTAACAGGTACCGCAGCTTACATTGGGGCCGACGATAACCCGGTCGCCAACCTTCAGAGGAATCCCTTCGAAATCGACAGCGCGTCCGTCGCCTCCGATGGCAGCAATCGTTCCCACGTTCTCGTGCCCCTGGATGATGGGAAACGGAATTTGCCGCGGGGTTCCGTTGCCTCCGTACTGACCGGTATACCCTTGATATGTGTGTTTGTCCGTACCGCAAATTCCCGAGACCTCCATTTTGATCAGCACGCATCCTGGCTCAGGGTCGGGCAATGGATACTCCCTGAGTTCGTACCGCCTGGGCTCGACCAAGGTTGCCGCGAGCACGCCATTGGGGGACATATTCAAAAACCCAGTTAGTGGCTGAAAATTCCTAAGCGTCACAGTCGAAAATACAGGGACTCCGAAGAGTCCCATTAGCGGGGAATCGCCCTTTGCTCTTACTAGAAATTCAGCTTCAGCGACAGCTGGCCAATGCGGGGTGCGAGCGCCTGCTGAGCTTTACCAAAGGCCGCTCCAGCATTGATATTGCCTTGCACGTTCGTGAACTGGGCGTGGTTAAAGAGGTTGAAGAATTCTGCTCGGAACTGGAGATCCAGCCGCTCGGTGACATGTGTGTCCTTCAGCAGAGCCATATCCCAATTGTTGACACCCGGCCCGTGGAAAAAGCGCCGGCGTGAATTGCCGAGCTGTCCAATTGTCTCCGGAACGAACGCTGCTGGGTTGAAGTACGGGCCCTTACGGGGATCGCCGATACTGAGTGACGCCCCTGTGACATTTGGAGTATCAATCGGCAGCGGTATCGGCCCAGTAAAGAAGGTACCCAGTAAGGAGTTGTCATCCGCTTCGATGAGCGTGACGGGCAAACCTGTTGAGAAGCGGGTAATTCCGCTGATTTGCCAGCCTCGTGTCAGCATTCCGGGCCCACCCAGTTTGTCGAAGGGCAGATTGTAGCCATAGCTCACGACAAAATTATGGGTCGCGTCAAACGCCGACAACGCCATACTGGCCTTCGGTACGAACGGGTTGACCTGCTCGCCATAGCCGGATGCATTGTCCAGCGATTTGCTGTAGGTGTAGCCAGCAAGGAAGCTGAGCGACTTGGTAGAGTGCTTCAGGCTCACCTGCAGTGAGTTGTAACTCGATTGGCCGTTGGTGATGAAGTAGCCGTTGGTATTGAAGTTCGGCCCGAAGATCGGAAGTCGCACATTGAAGTTGTTCTCGTTACCCGGGCCGCAACCGGGAGTTGCCAAACACAACTGTGGATTCACAGGGTTGGATTCCATGGTAGAGAGAAGCCGATGCGACTGCGAGCCAACATAACTCAGGGTTAGCACTGTGACATTGCTAAGTTCACGCTGTAAGGAAAGCTCGTAGTTCTCCGTATAGGGCAGCCGGTTCTTGACATAGAAGCCAGGTGAGCTGCCGATCGGAATCAACTTTGTCCAATCCACATTGCTGTCAGGATTATGGGGGCCCACATTCAATGGCGGGAACGCCACCGGGAACTTCTGACCTTGCGGGACGCCGTCCGTCCGGTTCACGAAGGGTGTTGCGAAATTTGGCTCGGTGCCAACGTAAAAGAAGCCGAAGGGCGCATCACCGATTTCGTTGAAGTTGGTAGCACCTTCGAAGGCCGTATAAAACATACCCCAGCCAGCACGAATGCTCGTTCTGCCGGGCCCGCCGGTCAGCTTGCCAAGAAAACCACCATCAACATCCGGCGAGTAAGTCAGTCCGAAGCGAGGGCCAAAATTGTTGTATCGCGTCGGTGCCAGGGTGCTCGGGATGCCCGGATCTCCCGGAAACACCCATCCCGTCGGCGAGCCAGGAAACACGCGCGACTGCAGTCCGGGCACAATGGTTTCGATCTGGTTGTGCTGCTCCCACCACGGGGTGCTGACATCCCACCGCAGGCCGTAATTCAGAGTTAAGTTCGACCGTGCACGCCAGCTGTCTTGCGCGTACAAGCCAAAGTACCGCGCTCGGCCATTGGACGGCGTCGCCTGACCCTGCACGTAGTTTGTAGGCGCCCCGATCAGAAAGTCGAGAAAATCGATCCCCGTTTCGTTGCCGGTGAATACGTAATTACCGTTTACGACGTTGGAGAGTTGTTCCACCAGCTGGTTATAGTGAAAATTACCGCCGAACTTGATCGTATGTGTGCCGACCACTTTGCTGAAGTTGTCCGAAGCCTGGAAGGTATTTTCGATCAGGTGGTTGGGACGGCTGGGCACACCGATCGTCAGCCCCGAGCCCGTGAAATCAATCTCGGGAACACCTTCGATCGAAGGGTTGATAGGCACAATTCCGAGTCCACCGGTAGTGAAGCCAAGGGAACTTAGCGAGTGCCCAGTACCGCCCTTTGGCTGGTTCAGCCGGTGATTGTTTCGTACGAAACCGATGCGGGCTTCGTTTACGGTGCTGCTGCCCAGAGTCTTCGTGTCCCCGATCGTGATCACCTGCACCCGTCCCGTGCCGGAAGCTTCAAAACCGGGCACGTTCGCGGTGGGATAGGGAGTAGTCAACTTGTAGTTGTCGAAATAGTAGTAAGTGGAGAGCAACCCTATGCCGAGGTTGGCATCGATTCGGCCACTGGTTTTGTTATCAGAAATGCTGAGAGGATCGCTGTTGGTTGAAAAACCATTGGGGTTGTTCGGAGTGGGTATCGACGGCAGTATGTTCAACGAAATGGGAGAGAAAACCCCTTTCGGAACCCGGGCGTTGGGGAACACACACTGTGTGTTCGTGGTGCAACCCGGCGTGAAGTAATTCTCGCCCACGTTTACTTGATAGCCAAGCGCTGAGGTCAGTTGTTGCGCCCATGTGGTGCCGGTTACTTTTCCGGTGATACTGCCCGAAATCGCCGAGAAGTCGCCACCCTGTTGGGCCTGCGTCGGTACCCCAATATTTTGTGAGCTCACCCCCTGAACCACGCGATTGCCAGTGTAGTCTGCGAAGAAGAACAGCTTGTCTTTCTTGATCGGCCCGCCAATGGTGCCGCCGAATTCGTTCTTGTGATAAGCCCCAATCTGCCCGACGGGATCGAAGTAGTTGCGAGCGTCCAGGCTGGTGTTGCGGACGAACTCGAACACATTTCCATGTAAAGAGTTGGTGCCCGACTTGGTGATCACGTTGATCTGGCCGCCGCTGTAGTTGCCGTATTCGGCGTCGTAGTTATTGGTGAGAATGCGGAACTCGGCCAGCGAGTCAAGATTGGGAATAGCTGCGGCGCCACCGTAGCCGAACTCTTGAACGATAAGGCCATTGAGAAGAAAACCGTTTTCCGACTCACGCTGCCCATTGACAGACAGCGCTCCGGAGTTGAGACTGCCGGAGACGAGCGGAACCGCAAATCCCGCGGAATTGAAAGTTCCCGCGTAAGCGCCTGTCATGCCAGAGGCCTGCGAAACCACTCCCGGTTGCAGCGCCAGCAAATCGGTGTAGCTCCGAGTGACCAGTGGCACCGTGGTCATCCGGTCCCCCTCAATCACCTCGCCTAGCTGGGAGCTTGACGTCTCCACGTGTAGAACCTCGCTCTGCACCTGGATGACCTCCTTAACTTCACCCACTTGCAGACTAACGTCTTCGACTAGGGCCGCGTTTACGTCCAAGACCAACCCGACCTTGCGGTAGCTCTTGAATCCGGCCTCTTGGACAGCGATGTCATAGTGCCCCAGAGACAGTGACTGGAACGAATAGAAGCCGGCCGAATTGGTTTTCTGGCTCTGGACGATACCGGTGTCGGTATTCGTCGCGGTCACAGTGGCGCCGGCAATGGCCGCACCGCTCGCGTCTCGTACAGTACCGGAGATGCTGGCCGTGACTCCCGCGAAGGCGACCGCTCCCAGAAGGAGGGCGAACGCGGCCGAAAGGAAAAGACGCAGCACGCGCCGGGAGATGGTGCCGGTCCTTGATAACCCGCTTCGCCGCGTGTGGGAAGAGAAGTTCTTACCCATGTTGGTGCGTGTGCACAATTGCCTGACGCCCGCCAGTTGCATAATTCTCCTCCTGGTTCAGGAAACCTCACTGGACTCCTGTTGGCCGTTGTTGCCCGCAACCATTCCCAGTTCTACTTTTAAGGAAGAATCTAAGCGGTTATATGATCTGGGCTTATATTGCAGTGGCTACGCGAATGTCAAGCATTTTTACGCTCATCAGAGAAACTGGACGGAAGGGCCGGCGTCGTTTGGTATACAAAATTACGGATGCGTCCAGCACCGCATAGCGTCTATCTTTAACGTTGATCCCTTCGATCGTTTTCTTGATACAATTCCGCCCGAGAACCGGCGGAAACAACAAAACGATTTTGCATGTGGCATACATCAAAATCCATCAAAGCGCTAAGGTTCGGAGGCAGAGTTGAGCATCGCAAAACTGGGAGTTGGGGTACTTGGAGTGGGAGAAATGGGGAGGCGTCACGCGGAAAACATCCGCCGCCTGGTTCCCGATGCTCGGCTCGTGGCTGTGGCCGACGTCGATGCCACACGAGCGCAGCGGGTCGCGGCCGAACTTGAGATCGATCATTCGTTCGGCAGCCTGGACGCCATGCTCGCGCACAAGGACGTCGATTGCGTGCTGATCGCCACGCCCGACAAGTTCCACGCACAAGCTATTCGTACCGCGGCCGCGGCGAGCAAGCACATTCTGTGTGAAAAACCGCTGGCGACCAACCTCGCCGACGCTCACGCGGCGCTGGCCGACGTCGCCTCCAACGGGGTACTCCTGCAGATCGGCTTCATGCGTCGCTATGACCCGGCCTATGCTGCCGCGATGAAGCGGGTCGAAGCCGGCGAGATCGGCGAACCCGTAATCTTCAAGTCCATCGGTCGCGACAAGGATGTCCCACCGCTCGCGGCTTACCAGGCCAATGTGAATGGCATGGTGTTCTACAACAATACTATTCACGACTTCGACCTGGCGCGTTGGCTCATGCGCGACGAAGTGGTCGAAGTACAGGCTTATACCACCGTCGCCATCCGACCGGAGGTAGCCCAATATGGTGACGTGGTTGCAAGCGTGGTCAACCTAAAATACGCGCGAGGCGCAATCGGTAATGTCGAATCCTACGTGCAAGCGATCTACGGCTATGACGTTCGCACCGAGATCGTAGGTTCCAAAGCATCCATTTTGGTGGGAACAATCCGGCAGATCCCCACCACTTTCCTCACTGCGAATGGCGGCACACAGGTGCTCGCTGACCATTTTCTGACCCGATTCGCGGATGCATATCTGGCTGAGGTCCGCGACTTTGTTCAGAGCGTACTGCACGACCGCCCGCCCCGAGTGACTGGCGAAGACGGCTTGCGGGCGCTCGAAATCGCGGTGGCCGTCGAGACTTCTCACCTTGAATCGAAGCCGTGCAGTGTCAGTTACCCGCAAACCTCACCCGCTCAGGTATGAACTGGAGGGGTCCATGACCCGCGGATGCGATTGAAAGCCGGATCTCCCGGGCTCTCCCATGCTTTCTGTAATTTGCGGCGACTCATCGATCGAAGATGCTCAAAGAGGTTGGCTTGGTACTTTGGGCAGGTTTTGTGGCACAGTTGTGGACGGCGCGAGGTTTGCTGAATTCTTTTGTCAAAGCGGCGCCATGCGGCGGCTGACTCTTTATGAACACTTCCTTCACCGAGCGGTGTGTCTTGTTGACAGGAGCCGGGGGCTCGATTGGATCTGCGCTTGCCAGGGCGATCATCAGGCGTAGACCCCGGTCCCTAATTCTTCTGGATCACTCGGAAGGCAATCTTCATCAGATCACTTTCGAACTAAGTGTCCTTCCAGGTAG
>WNFI01359155.1_pt3 | contig 16476 bp, 15 predicted proteins | sample 5400471 | NCBI WGS metagenome assembly WNFI01 (sample SAMN13153348, study PRJNA577476) | soil metagenome | isolation source: 100 cm saprolite on Douglas fir-dominated hillslope | place: USA:California | collected 2013-09-17 | reverse complement strand
CTGTAAAGGAGCTCTTGTGAGCCGGACCCAGTACCTGGACCTCGACGATCGGACCGAGGATGTACGGGAAGTGATGCGGGAGCGTCCTCTCGAGACGCGCGACTTCCTCGATAAGTACGAGCTGTCGTGGGTTTACCACGAGTGCGCGCTCGAGGGCATGGTCCTGACCCACGCCGAGCTGCGGCAAGCGCTCGATCCGAACCCCGGCATGGTGGACAGCTCGATGGTCCACTCCTTCACCGAGGTCCGCAACCAGCGCGCCGCCATCGATTTCATCAAGCAGGAAGCCAGAGCGAAGCAGGTCAAGTACAGCCTCAGCCTCGTCAAGAAGCTGCACGAGATCCTGTACAGCAACTTGTCGAACCGCATGCCGGTCGCCTTCCGCCGCGACATGCCGCTGCACCGGACTTACTTCCACGACATCGTGCAGCCCGTGCAGATCCAGCCCGGGCTCGAGCAGCTCTTCCACTTCATGGACAGTGAAGAGTTCCAGCGCCTGCACCCCTTCAAGCAGGCGACGCACTCGCACCATCGCTTCATGGAGATCTTCCCCTTCGCGGACCTCTCCGGGAAGGTGGGCCGCATGATGATGAACCTCATCCTCGTGCGCGCCGGCTACATGCCGCTCGTCATCCACAGCATGGATCGGCAGACGTACTACGACGCGCTCCGCCTCAACGCGACGCAGTTCGGCCAGGTGCTGATGGAGTCGATGGACAACGCGCTCGACAACGCCTACAAGTTCTTCGTGCCCGGCTGGAACGAGATGTCCCGCAAGCGCGTCGCCAGCGGCGCGTAACGCGCCTCATGCTCCTCGGCGCCCACGAATCCACCTCCGGCGGATTGCACGAAGCCTTCGCGCGCGCGCTGGCGGACGGCGCAGAAGCCGTGCAGATCTTCACCAAGTCGAGCCGGATGTGGCGCTCGAAGGAGATCTCGGCGGACGACGCCGCGCTCTTCCGCAAGCACGCCGACGAGGCCGGTTTCCAGGCCAGCGTCCACGCCAGCTACCTCATCAACCTCGGCTGCGGGCCCGGCGAGCTGCGCGAGAAGTCGGTCGCTGCCTTCACCGACGAGTTGATGCGCTGCGATCTCATCGGCGCGCCGTACCTCGTCGTCCATCCCGGCTCATGCCCCGAGACGCAGAAAGGCCTCGCCGCCATCGCTGAGGCGCTGGATCGCGTGTTCGCGGCGCACAAGGGTCGATGCCTCGTCCTTCTGGAGACTGCCGCCGGTCAGGGCAGCTCGCTGGGGCGGACCTTCGAGGAGCTGCGCGAGATCCGCGACCGCTGCAAGAGTCCAGGCCGCGTCGCCATCTGCGTCGACACCTGCCACGTCTTCGCAGCCGGATACGACATTTCTACCGACAGCGCATACGACGAAACGTTCCAGAAGTTCGACGACGTGTTGGGATGTAAACTGATCCGCGCCTTTCACTTGAACGACTCGATGAAGCCGCTGGGCTGCAGGGTCGACCGCCACGAGCAAGCCTGCAAAGGCGAGATCGGGCCGGTCGCGTTCCGGCGCCTGGTCAATGATCCAAGGTTTCGCGACGTTCCTGGGTACCTGGAGATCCCGCCGGAAGGCAACCGCGCCTGCCTCCAGCGGCTCCGCAAGCTGCGGGCAGGCGGCCGGCCGAAGGCACGGGCGCCCGCAGGACGCAAGGGTCGGTCGCTCGTTGCCTCCCGGCACCGGGGCGACTAAGGTACCGCCCCACTTCCATGAATCATGCCCCCTCGCCGCGTGAGTCAGAGCGGCTCCCCGATCACACCGCCCGCTTCACCCTGCGCGACCGCCTCCGCAAGCTGCTCGCGGTCGCCAAAGGACACGAGCGCGCCCTGGTTGTGACGCACGACAACCCCGACCCGGACGCCGTGGCCAGCGCCTGCGGGCTCGCTTTCCTCTTGTCCCAGTCCGCTGGCGTGGGAGCGACAGCCGCCTACGGCGGCATCATCGGCCGGGCCGAGAACAAGGCGATGCTCAAGGTGCTGCACCTGCCCATCCAGCCGCTCTTGCGGGCGGAGCAGCAGGCTCACGATCTCGTCTGCCTGGTGGATACGCAGCCCGAGGTGGGCAACTACTCGCTGGCCAGCTCGGAGCTGCCGCAGCTGGTGATCGACCACCATCCGGCGCGGCCGTCCTCGCTCTTGTCGGCGTTTCACGACGTCGGCGGGCCGGCAGGCGCCACGTCCACCCTTGTGACGCAGTACCTGCGCGCTGCCAAGCTGGTGCCGGGGCCTCAGCTTGCGACCGCGTTGTTCTACGGCATCAAGAGCGACACTCGCGACCTGGGCCGCGAGTACGATCCCGCGGACGTCGAGTGCTACAACTGGCTCTTCCCGATGATCGACAAGCCCTCCCGGTCGCGCATCGAACATCCGGCGGTGCCCGCGCGCTACTTCGCCGCCTACCATCGCGCTTACGAGCGGGCCCGCCTCCACGGCGGCGGCGAGGGCGTGGTCATCGACATGGGCGACGTCTACGTGCCGGAGATCGTCCCCGAGGTCGCAGAAAAGTTGGTCAGCCTGGAAGGGCTGCGCTGGTCCTTGGCGACGGGCGCGTTCAAGGGCGAGTTGTATCTGTCGCTTCGGCTCAACGACCGGCGCGTCAACGCTGGCAAGCTGGTGCGCGAGGTATGCGCGCCCTTGGGCGGCAGCGCGGGCGGGCACGGCGCCATGGCCGGAGCGCGCGTGCCGATGCGGGGGCGGTCGAGCGAGCATCTGGCGGCCGAAGTCTGCGCCATGTTCCTGCGCGCTTTCCACCTGCGGCCCGGGCCGGGAACGCCGCTGGTGCCGCTTCTGCCGTGAGCTCAGCCTTCATCTCTGCGGCCCAAAGGTGGGCCGCGCCGGGGAGGCACAGCTGAGCGAAGCGTCGATATATCTCGACGCCAACGCCACCACGCCGCTGTCGCGCGAGGTGATGGCGGAGATGATGCCGGCGCTGGCCGAGCACTTCGCCAACCCCAGCTCCGTGCACAAGCCGGGGCAGGACGCGCGCGCGCTCGTCGATGCTGCGCGCGAGCGGTGCGCGCGGGCGATCGGGTGCGCGGCGGGCGAGATCGTCTTCACCAGCGGCGGCACCGAATCGGATGCGCTGGCGCTCCTGGGCGGGCGTCCGCGCAAGGTGGTGACCACCGCGGTCGAGCACCCGGCGGTGCTGGCAGCCTGCGCAGTTGCCCCTGAGTGCGTGCGAGTCGCGGTGTCGGAGTCTGGCGCGCTGGATCTCGCGGCGCTGCGGCGGGCGCTGCAAGGCGCGTCGCTCTGCTCGGTGATGGCGGCGAACAACGAGACCGGCGTGATCTTCCCGCTGCGCGAAGTGGCCGCGCTGTGCCGCGATGCAGGCGTGCCGCTGCACGTCGACGCGGTGCAGGCGGCGGGGAAGATGGTTCTCGACTTCCCCTGGGACCTGCTCTCGATCTCCGCCCACAAGATCGAGGGCCCCAAGGGCGCTGGGCTGCTCGCGGTGCGGCGCGGCGTGAAGGTCGCGGCAGTGCAGGCGGGAGGGCACCAGGAGAAAGGACGGCGCGGCGGAACCGAGAACGTCGCGGGCATCGTCGGCCTCGCCGCTGCGCTCGAACGCGCGGTGCGGGCGCAGCCGGACCGCGAGACGCGGCTGCGGGCGTTGCGCGACAAGCTCGAGGCGGCAGCGGTCGCGATCCCGGGCGCGCGCGTCGCGGGCGCGGGTGTATCGCGTGTATGTAATACGTTGAATGTCGCGTTCGAGGGATGCGACGGCGAGACGCTTCTCGCCGCGCTCGACTTCGAAGGCATCAGCGTCTCGACGGGCAGCGCCTGCAGCTCGGGCTCTTTGGAGCCGTCGCCGGTCCTGCTGGCGATGGGCTACGATCCCGCGCTGGCCCGCGGCGCCGTCCGCTTCTCGCTCTGGAGCGGCAACACCGAGGGCGAGATCGATCGCGCGTGCTCGGTGCTCCCGCTCATCGTCGCCCGAGCGCGCGGTCCAGCGCGGCTTGGGGCCCGAAGCCCGAAGTCCGAAGCCTGAAGCTCCTTACAGTCCCAGCTCGCGGCGAAAATACGCGACCGTCGGCAACAAGCCTTCCGCGAGCGGCACGCGCGGCTGCCAGCCGAGCAGCGTCTTTGCCCGGGTGATGTCCGGCCGGCGCTGCCTCGGGTCGTTCTCGGGCAGCGGCCGCACCGAGCGCACCACGCCGCCCTTCCCCACCGCCGTCCGCACCGCATCGGCGAACTCGACCAGCGTCATCTCCACCGGGTTGCCGAGGTTCACCGGCCGCCCATCGCCCTTCTCCAGGAGGAGCATCAGGCCGCTCACCAGATCTTCCACGTAACAGAAGCTGCGCGTCTGCGAGCCGTCGCCGAAGACGGTGAAATCTTCGCCCTTGAGCGCCTGGGTCACGAAGGCGGGCACCACCCGGCCGTCGTCGGCGCGCATGCGCGGGCCGTAGGTGTTGAAGATGCGCGCCAGCTGGAACCTGGTCCCGTAGACTCGCGCGTAGGAAGTGATCAGCGCCTCCGCGAACCGCTTCGACTCGTCGTAGCAGGCGCGCGGCCCGACGGGGTTGACGTTTCCGAAGTAGTCCTCGCGCTGCGGATGCTCGAGCGGATCGCCGTACACTTCGGAGGTGGAGGCGTGCACCAGCGTCGCGCCCGCCATGCGCGCCAGGTCGAGCGCGTTGCGCGTGCCGAGCGAGCCCACGTCCAGCGTCTCCAGCGGCAGGCGCGCGTAGTCGATGGGCGACGCGGGCGAGGCGAGGTTGAACACCGCCTCGGCCGGCCCGATGACGGGGATGGGCTGGCAGATGTCGTGCTCGACGAAGCTGTAGCGCGGCTTGCCGCGGTTCGCCCGCGCGTGTTCGCGCTTGCCGGTGAGGAAGTTGTCGACCACCACTACTTCGTCGCCGCGGGCGAGGAGCCGATCGACGACATGGCTGCCGATGAATCCCGCTCCGCCGAGCACCACCACGCGCATGGCGCGCGCTTGTAGCACATCGGACGGAGGAGCAACGCCAGCCCCAGCCGCCTCAGCGACCTTGCTGGTCGTTTTTCACGCGGCCGTAGCGATCCTCCAGGCGCACCACGTCTTCCAGCTCGGGCGTCGAGGCTTCGAGGATGTCGCAGTCGGTCTCGGCGATCATGCGGTGGCGCAAAAGCGGCGTGATGTGGAACGACTCGCCCGGGCCGAGCACGCGATCGTGCAGCGCCTCGCCCTCGGCGCCGGTCTGGAAGCGCATGCGGCCGGTGAGGACGAACACGGTCTCGTCCTTTTTCAGATGGTACTGGAGGCTGAGCGCGTGGCCCTGCTTGATGTGCAGGATCTTGCCGACGTACCGCTCGGTGTGGGCCCAGATCAGCTCGTGGCCCCACGGTTTCTCGATGCGGACTGGTTTCTCTTCGGCCATCGGATCATCTCGTGGGCATGACCACGGCGGGGGAACGCAGCTCGCGCTCCACGTCGCGGCGGTAGCTGTTGGCGGCGTCCTTGTCCTGGAAGGTGCCGACCCGGACGCGGTACCAGGTGCCCTTCCTCCCCAGGTCGGCCTCGACGGAGTAGGGCTTGAGGCCTGCGGCGCGCGCCTTGTTCTCCATGTGCAGCGCCTCGGCGCGATCCTGCGAGGCGCCGATCTGCACGGTGAACGCGCCCAGATCGCGCGGCGGCGGCGTGAGCACCACCTGCGCGGCGGAAGCCACCTGCAACGGATGCTGCGGCGCGGGCTGCACCACCGTCGCCGGCCGCGGTGCCGGGACCACGGTGGCCGGCCTCTGCTCAGCCGAAGCGTGACCGGGAGCGCGCCCCTGCGCAGACTTTTCAGCGGCGGCCTTCTCCTCCCCCTCGGCATCAGCAGCGGACTTGTCTGAATCCGATTTTTCTGCAGAACGAGGCCCGCCCTCCTTGGGCGCCGAAGCCCGAGGCCCGCTTTGGACGCCGAGCGCCGCCAGATCCCCCGACGCCGGCTGCGTCGCACCCGCCGTCTTGCGCCCCACCAGCACGCCCACGATGAACACGCCGCCGAGCAGGAGCAACGCCGACAAGCCCAGCGCCCACACCTGCCGGTCGTCGAAGGAGATCTCGATCTTCTCCCGGAGCCGCTCCGCGTCGCGCATCCCCGTTGCCCATACCAGAGGAAAGCAGGTCTACGCCACTTCGTCGCCCTCGGGCGCGTCCATTCGATCGGGCGCCGAGACGCCCAATACCCGAAGACCATTGGCAAGCGTCTGCTTCACCGCCCAGACGAGGTAGAGCCGCGCCGCGGTCTTGCGGGCGTCGTCGGAGATGACGCGCTCAGTTGTCTTATACTTAGTATAATATCCATGGAACTGCGCGATCGTCTCCTGCAGGTAGAAGACGACCTTGTGCGGCTCCAACGCCGCCGCCGCCTGCGCGATCAACTCGGGCAGCTGCAGCACGCGCTTGATGAGATCGATCTCCTCGGGCAGCTGCAGCGCCCCCATCGCCTGCGCATCCCAGCGCGCCTCGAGCCCCTTCTCCTCGCGCGCCTTGCGCAGGATGGCGGCACAGCGGGCGTGCCCGTACTGCACGTAGAAGACGGGGTTGGCGTTGTCGCGCTTCTGCGCGAGGCCGAGGTCGAAGTCGAGCGCCATGTCGCCGCGGCGCAGGAGGAAGAAGACGCGGGTGGCGTCGGAGCCGGCCGTCTCCAGAAGCTCGCGCAGCGTGACGTAGTTGGCGGCGCGCTTGCTCATCTTGAAGGGCTGGCCGTCCTTCATCAGATTCACCAGCTGGAAGATGATCACCTCCAGCTCTCCGCCCAGCGCCTTGACCGCCGCCTTCATGCGCGAGACGTAGCCGCTGTGGTCGGCGCCCCAGACGTCGATCAACCGCAGATAGCCGCGCGAGACCTTGTCGAAGTGATAGGCGACGTCGGCGGCGAAATAGGTGGGCTCGCCGGTGGTCTTGAAGAGCGGCCGGTCGCGGTCGTCGCCGAAGCGCGTGGTCTTGACGACCTTCAAAGGCTTCTCGACGAACTCCTCGTCGGGATCGCGCTCCATCCCCTTGGGCGGCGGCAGGATCTCCATCGCCGTCATGCCCTTCTCGTCGAGCACGCGGATGGCCGCCTCGAGCCGGTTCTGGTCGTGGAGGCTCTTTTCGGAGAAGAAGGTGTCGAAGCGGATCCCAAACAATTCCAGATCGCGCTTGATCAGGTTCTCCAAGATCCAGCCGGTGGCGAAGGCGCGCAGCGGCTCGCGGATCTCGGCGAAGGGCCGCGTCGGATCGCCGCCCGCGTCCAGCCACGCTTGCGCCACCTCGCGGACGTACTCGCCCTGGTAGTCCTCGGCATCGAGCTCGACGCGCGGCACCCCGGGCCTCAGCTCGGTGGCGCGCGCCAGCACAGCGTGCGCAAGGCGCCACACCTGCCCGCCGGCGTCGTTGACGTAGAACTCGCGCCCGACCTGGTAGCCGGCCCACTCGAGCAGGTTCGCCACCACGTCGCCGATGACCGCGCCGCGGCCGTGCCCGACGTGCATCGGCCCGGTAGGGTTGGCGCTGACGAACTCCACCATCGTGCGCAGGCCTTTGCCGGCGTTGCTGCGGCCGAAGAGTTCGCGCTCTTCCCATACCAACTTCAGCTCGCGGTGCCAGACGTCGCGCGCGAGATGCAGGTTGAGGAAGCCGGGGCCGGCGATCTCGATCTTCTCGATCAGGCGATCGGGGTCCTCGATCTTTTCGATGATCGCCTGCGCCAGCTTGCGCGGATTCGTCTTTGCAATCTTCGCGAAGACCAGCGCCGCGTTGACAGCGAAGTCGCCGTGCTCCGCCTGCTTGGGCGGCTCGATCTGGAAATCCGCCTGCGCCGCCTCCGGCAGCACCTTGCCGACCGCCGCCGCGACGATGGCCCGCACCCGCTCCCGCACCATTATTTGTACTCGGTATCGAATAAAGGGCGAAGCCGGTCCCAGCCTGCTTGCAGATGCTCGATCATCACCTTGATGTCGCCCAGCACGGGCATGAAGTTGGTGTCGCCGTTCCAGCGGGGCACGACGTGCCAGTGGATGTGATCGGCGATGCCCGCTCCCGCCACGTGCCCGAGGTTCATGCCGATGTTGTAGCCCTGCGCCTGGTAGGCGCGGCCGAGCAGGCGCACGGCGACGCGCAGCATCTCCGCAAGCTCCGCGTTCTCCTCCGGCGAGAGCCCGGCGAGATCGGCGATGTGCCGCACGGGCACCACCATCAGGTGGCCGTTGTTGTACGGATAGCGGTTGAGGATGGCGAAGGTGTGCTTGCTCCGTCCGAGGATGAGGTTGGCGCGATCGTCGGATGCGGACGGCAGATCGCAGAAGATGCAGCCCTGCGGCTTTGCGCCCTTCTCGATCAGCTCCATCCGCCAAGGCGCCCAGAGCTGCTCCATGGGTAGAACACATCTCATAACCGATTTGTAACGGCTACAAGCGTAGTCGCTAAGCCGCCTGCGGCGGCCGCGACTACCGGACCAGGGCGGGCGCCAGGAACTGGAGGCCGCCTTCACCCTGGCGCACGCCTTCGCTGGCGCCCTGGAACGCGCCCTGGAACGCGCCGCGCATCAGGTCGCGCAGCGAGAGCTCGTGCTCCCTGGGCGGATATTGCAACTTGGGATCGCCGCTCTGCCCGGCGAGCTGCCAGGCGGAGACGACCGCATCGTCGAGCCCGCCCAGCTCGTCGACGAGCTTCAGCTCCTTCGCCTTGCGCCCGGTGTAGATGCGGCCCTCGGCGATCTCGCGCACCCGGGCCTCCGGAAGCCCGCGTCCCTCGGCTACGGCCTTGACGAACTGCCCGTACACGTCGTCGGAGATGCTCTGGATCTCCTCGCGGTCGGTTTCCTGGACGGGGCGGAAGGGCGAGAGCGTGTCCTTGTACTTGCCGGTCTTGAGCGTCGTCTCCTCGACCTTGGCCCAATCGAGCAGGCCGCGCACGTTGAAGTGCATGAAGATGACGCCGATGGAGCCGGTCAGCGTGCCCGGCTCGGCGTAGATCCTGTCGGCCGGCGCGGAGATGTAGTAGCCGCCCGACGCCGCCAGGTTTCCCATCGAGACCACCACCTTCTTCCTGGCCTTCACCCGCTTGACGGCGTCGTGGATCTCCTGCGACGGCGCCACCGCCCCGCCGGGCGAATCGACGCGCAGCACGATGGCCTTGATGTCGTCGTCTTTTTCGTACTTGCGCAGGAGGCGAATGATCTTGTCGGCGTCGACCCCGCTCTGCCCCTCGCCGATGGTCCCCTTCGCCTCGACGACGCCGATGCGCGCGCCCGCCGAGGTCTCCATGTCCGAGGAAAAGCCCGTCGTCTTCACCGCCGAATACGCCAGCAGCATGAAGCCGAAAAGCACCAGGAAGAGGCCGCCGAAGATCACGGCGAGCACCACTGCGGCACGCTTGTCCAACCCACACGCTCCTTGGACGAACAGAGTGGGCTTGCTACCACTCGCACCCTCTGGGTACAAGCGGAGCGTGCCCTTCCGCCGCATGCTCAGTACGCTGGTGGAGCGGGCGCCCGGCGCGCGCGGGGCGGTGGTCTGCGACTACGAGGGCGAGTTCGTCGAGCTGGTGGTGCGCGACAGCGCGCTCTCCGACTACGAGATGAGGATCTTCGGAGCGCAGATCGCGGCTGCCTGGCTCGATCTGGGGAGGCGCACGGCCGAGCGCGGCGCCGGCGGCATCGTCGAGATGCGGCTCGGCTGCGCAGGTGGGACGCTGCTCTGCCGCGCGCTGCGGGACCGGTATTACCTGGTGCTGCTGATCGCGGGCGGCAGTCCGTCTGCGCTGGCCGCCTTCGAGCTGGAGCACGCGGCGACGGAGATCTCTTCGCAGCTGTGAAGACCGAGGTCGCAGTCTTGTCCGCTCTATAGCGCCCCGCCCCCCCTGCGCGCGTACTTCACCAGCGCCTCCAATTCCGGCTGCTCAGGATCCAGCTCGAGTCCCGCCTTGTTCCTTCCCGGCGGCATCACCACGCCGCTCCACTTCGCCGGGTCGTCGACGGCGAGCCCGTCGAAGTCGAGGAGCAAGGGCGCGCGCCCGTCGAGATCCTCGGCGCCGCGCAGGTACGAGAGCGCCGCCGCCTGCGCGCCCTTTCCGTTGACCGCCAGCACCGCGAGCCCCCCGAAGTTGAGCGCGGCGATGCGCTTGTCGAACACCGGCCGCGTCTCCGCCGAGGACACCAGCACCGCTACGCGCGGCTTGGGCGGCTGCGCCGGGCGCCACAACCACGCCTGCAGCCCGCCGATCTTCAGCGGCGCCGGCCGTACGATCGCGTCGCGCGGCAGTCCCGGCCGCGGGCTGCGCGTCAGCCGCATCGGCGTGCCATAGCCGAGGCGCAGCTCCCAGACGTCGGTGGTGTCGTCGGCGAGGCGCCAGCCGAAGAAGAGCCGCTCGCCGGTGCGATCCCACGCCAGCGGCGCTTCGCCCGGTTGCACCTCCGCGAGCGCCCCGGAAGGCGGCGCGGCCAGCGGCTGCGCGCGCAGCGAGGGAAGCTCGAGGAGCGAGAAGAGCGTCTCGCCGGTCGCCTCCGCGGCCACCGCCAGGCGGTGCCCGTCCTCGGTGACGGCGAAGGCCTGCAGATCTTGAGGAGGCGCGTAGACGGTCTTGCGCTCCTTGCCCTTCACGGTGATCGCGTCGACCCCCAGCGTCGAGCGCCCCGCGTCGGTGAGGACGTAGACGGTGCGGCCGTCGGGCGAGTAGCGCGGCTGGCGAAAGTGCGCCGGCACGTCGGTGAGCAGCTCGCCGCGCGCCGCCGTCAGATCGATCTGCACCAGCGCCTCGCCCTGCCCGCGCTGCACCAGCGCGAGGAGGCTCCGCCCGTCGGACGAGGGCGGCCCCAGCGCGAACAAGCCCGCCAGCGCCTCCTGGAGCGGAAGCGATCCCGCGAGCGGCTGCACTCCCGCGGCGGGCGGCGGCGGCGCGACCACCGCCGGCTTTTTCGTGTCCAGCGGAACGGTCTTGAGCACCACATGGCCGGCGTCCACCACGGCGTAGAAGAGGCGCTTTCCGTCGCGCGCAAACCCGCCGATGAACTGATCGCCCGGCGCCGGATCGATCTCCGCCTCCGGCGCTCCGGCCTCGTCGACTAGCAAGATGCGATGCCGCCCGCCGCGGATCGCGAGCGCGATCAGTTGGCTCGAGTCCGCGGGGACGAAGCGGATCGCCAGCACGCCTCCCGGCTCGTCGGTGAGCTGGAGGGGATAGCCTCCTTCGGCGGCCATGCTGGCGGCCTGGCAGGTGCCGAACAGCGTGGTCAGGAAGGCGACCCGGCTCACGTCGCGCGAGGGCGTGGGCGCCCATGCTGCGGCGACGGAGTTGAGGTGACGCAGCTTGTCGGCGAGGTCGGAGGGGCCGGCCAGGAGGAGCGCGAGGAGCAGAGCCATGCCGCCCTTCTACAGCGCGAAGTGGCCGAAGGCGACCGGCGTCCGTCCCCCGCGTGCGGTGCACAACCGCTTGACGGCGCGCCCGCAGTCCGTGATTCACAGTGGGCCTTGGGAGGTCTCGCATGCGCCGCTCATTCTTCACGCTCCTGCTGCTGGGCACCGGCTGCATCGCGGGCAGCAGCACGGTCCAGCGGGACGATCGCCTCCTGCGCGAGCTCACGCGGCAGGAGCGCTGGGCGCAGCAGGCGCTCGACGCGCGGCCGGACAAGGAGCAGCTGGAGAGCATCCGCGGCGGCGACTTCGGCTCGGTGGGCGCGGCCCGCAAGGAATTGCAGAAGCTGATCCAGGCGGTCGATCGCGCCACCTGGATCCGCGAGACTACCGCGGAGCTGATGCAGAACGACGACACTCCCCAGCTGGTGCAAGGCTTCGACCGCGCCGGGCGGCTGCGCAACGACGCGCTGCAGGCGGCGGACGAGCTGGCCAACGCGCTGTCCGAGGCGAAGGGCGGCCTCACCATCGCCGACCTGAGGCCGGCCTTCGAGGCGGTGCGCAAGGCGCAGGCGAGCGAGGACCGCCTCGCCAAGCTGCCGCTGCGGCCTGCCGCGCCCAGGCTGGCGCCGACGCCGCTGCCGGTACCGCGCCCGTTCCACCAGGCGGCGGCGAAGGTGGTCGCCGCAAATCCGGAGTCGGCGAAGGAGCTGGACAAGCTCGCGCCCGAGGATCAGACGAAGATCCGCGCGCGGCTTGCCGAGCTCGATCGCGACAAGGAAGAGCAGAAGCACGCCGAGCCCCCGCCGCCGGCAGTCATCGGCAACCCCACGGAGCAGGCCACCGAGGCGCAGGCGCCCTCGACGACGCTGAAGATCGCGGGCGACGCCGCCAGCCTGATCGCGAAGAAGGCGCCGATATCGATCACGCTGCGCGAGGACGGGCTCTTCGCGCTCAGCTACCAGGACGGCGACTACCTCGTCGATCCGGAGGGAAACCTGGTGCGCAAGGAGCCGGCCGATGCCGCAAAGGCTGCTGCGCCGCCAACAGCGAAGTCGCCGCCTAGAAAGTAGTCAGTTCCGTGCTCGTGCTTGTGCTCGGTGTCTCAAGCGAGCACGAGGACGTTCACGAGCACGAGCACGGCTTATCTGAGCGGCATTGGGGCTAGCGCTGGAAGTCGTAGACGTTGCCGAGGCGCAGGATGCGGGTCAGCTCCTCGAGCGCGGCGAGGTTGTCGCGGTGGAGCTGCGGGTCGGCGAGGTCCTGCGCCACCAGCCGGTCGCGGTAATGGCGGCGCACCCAGTCTTCCAACTCGGCGCCCAGGGCCTCGTCCCAGAAGACCCTGGCACGCACCGCTGCCCGCTCCTCGTCGGAGAGCACGATGCGCTGCCGCAGGCAGGCCGGCCCGCCGCCGTTCTCCATCGACTGCCGCAGATCGAGGTGGTGCAGGCTGCGCACCGGCCCGCCCGACTGCGCGACGCGCTCGAGGAAGGCGCGCGCGTGCGGGTCCTCGCGCGACTCCTGCGGCGCGACGATGGTCATGCTTCCGTCTGGCAGCGTGAGCAGCTGTGAGTTGAACGGATACGCCGACACCGCCGAGGCGAGAGGCAACTCGCGGTCCGACGCGACGTAGGCGTGCAGGTCGCCGCCCAGGAGCGAGCGCAGGGTCTGGAGCAGCGGTTCGTGATCGACGAAGGCGCGCTCGTGCAGAAGCAGCACGTTGCCGTTGCCTACCGCCACCACGTCGGTGTGGAAGGCGCCGGCATCGATGCCTGCGGGATGCTGCTGCGGGAAGAGCGCCCGCGCCGGATCGACCTGCCCGAGCCGCGCCAGCGCCTGCGAGGCCTCGCGCGTCTGCCGCGCGGGAAAGCGCGCCGGCTCGCCCCCGGGCGAGGGCGCGCCCAACGCTCGTCTTCCCCAGGCAAAGATGTGGACCGCGCCCGAGGCCCGAGGCCCGGTCCCCGCGCCGTACAGGCGCGTATGGTTCGCCGCGCCCTCGTCGCCGAAATGAATTGTGCCCGGCAGCGGGTCGTGCACCTCGAAGCGCCGCGCATCGTGGAAGATGGCGCGCAGCACGCGGGTGGTGGTCTCCGCTTCCAGCGAGCGGTGGAACATCGCCGAAAGATTCGCCGGCACCAGGTGGACCCTGCCGTCCGCGGCGTCCGCGCCGGGCACCACGGTCGCGGCATTCGCAGTCCACATCGCCGCCGCGCTGGAGCTGATCCGGAGCAGCGCATCGCCCAACTCCGGATCGCGCGCCGCTTGCGAAATCACCTCCGCGTCGCTGCCGCGAAAGCCGAGCCGCCGCAGCGTCCGCAGCGAGGGCCGCTCGTGCGGCGGCAGCACCGCCTGCCCCACTCCCAGCGAGGCGACGAAGCGCATCTTGCCCAGACCCTGCAGCGCCGCCGCGCGCGGGTTGGCGGGCTGCCCCGCGTGCGTCAGCGAGGCGACGTTGCCGTGCGAGAGCCCGGCATAGTTGTGGGTCGGCCCCACCAGGCCGTCGAAGTTGTACTCGCGCTCCGGCACGCGCGCGTTCTATCCGCAGAGCCGGAAAAGCGGAAGCCCCGCGCCCGGGCGGGCTTCGGTGTTCGCGCCATCTACCGGTGTTTGCCGCCGGCGGCCTTCTTCGGCGCCGCCTTCTGCTCATCCTTCTTCTTCAGCAGCTCTTCGTGGCGCCGCCTCTCCTCATCCTGCCGCTGCTTCAGCATCTGCTTGCGCTTCGCCGCCTCCTCCTCCTGGCGCTTCTCGAGAGCGTCGGCGCGCTTCTTCTTCTCCTCCTCCTGCTTCTCCTTCAGCTCGTCCTGCCGCTTCTGCTTCGCTTCCTCCTGCTTCTCCTTCATCTCGTCGAGGTGTTTCTGCTTCTCTTCCGCCTGCTCCTTCTTCACCTGCTCGAGCTTCTCCTTCTTCGCCTCCTCGTGCTTCTCCTTCGCCTCCTCGAGCTTCTGCTTCTTCGCGTCCCGCTGCTGCTGGCGTAGCTCCGCCTCCTTCTTCTTCTTCTCGTCGGCGTGCTTCTGGCGAAGCTCCTCCTCCTTCTTCTTGGCCTCCGCCGCATGCTCCTCGCGCAGCTCCTTCTCCTTCTTCGCCTTCTCCTCCGCCTGCTTCTTGTGCAGGTCCTCGGCGGCCTTCTTCTTCTCTTCGGCGTGCTTCTCCTGCGCTTCCTCGACCTTCTTCTTCTTCTCCTCGGCGTGCTTCTGGTGCAGCTCCTCCTGCTGCTTCTTCTTCTCCCCCTCGTGGTTCTTCTTCGTCTCTTCGATCTTCTTCTGCTTCTCTTCCTGGTTCTGCTTCTTCACCTCGTCGAGGTGCTTCTTCTTCTCCTCCGCCTGGCTCTTGCGGAGCTCGTCCTTCTTCTTCTTCGCCTCCTCGGCGAGCTTCTTCCTGGTTTCCTCTGCCTTCTTCTTCTTCTCCTCGACGAGCTTCTTCTTCACCTCTTCCAGCTTCTTCTTCCTCGCCTCGGCGGCCTTCTTCTTCGCCTCCTCCAGCTTCTTCTTCTTCTCCTCAGCGAGCTTCTTCTTCACCTCTTCCAGCTTCTTCTTCTTCTCCTCGGCGAGCTTCTTCTTCACCTCTTCCAGCCTCTTCTTCTTCTCCTCGGCGGCCTTCTTCTTGATCTCGGCCTTGTCGGCTTCGGAGCCCGCCTTGGCAACCTCGCCGGCGGCGGCCTTGTCGGCCTCTTCGTCGACCTTCTTGAGCTCCTCTTCGGCCTTCTTGTCGTGCGCCTCCTCGGCCTTCTCCAGCTCCTCGCCGGACTTCTTGTCGTGCTCGTCCTCGATCTTCTTCAGCTCCTCGGCGGCCTTCTTGTCGAGCTCGTCGTCCGACTTCTTCAGCTCCTCGTCTGACTTCTTGTCGAGCTCGTCCTCGAGCTTCTTCAGCTCCTCGGCGGCCTTCTTGTCCAGCTCGTCGTCGAGCTTCTTGTGCTCGTCGTCGAACTTGTTGAAGAGCTCGTCTTCCTTGCCCTCGAGCGCATCGGTCAGCTTCTTGTCCCACTCCTCCGCGTGGGCGTTGACCTGCTCGGTCAGCTTCTTCTCCGCGTCGGAGAGGAACTTGAGGTGCGTTCCCTCGAAGGCCTTGTCGATCTCGCCGGTGATCCTGGCGATGTCGTCGTGGTGCTTGGAGACGAACCCGCCGATCACGTCGTTCAGCTCGGCGGCGTGCTTCTTGGCGAACTCCTCGCCCGCATTGATCAGCCGGTCGAGGAAGCCCTTGCCCTGCTCTTCGGCGCTCTTGGCCAGCTCCTCGAGGTGCTGCTTGTCGACGCCGGAGAGCAGGTTGTGCAGCTCGTCCTGGTGCTCGTCCTCCAGGTCCTTGTGCAGCTGCTCCTGCTCGGTCTGGTGCTTGTCGTCGAGCTCCTGCTCGTGCTGGTCGATCTCGTCGCCGTGCTTGGCGTCGGTCTGCGCATCGGCTTTGATCAGCTCGCCCTCGTGCTTCGCGTCGGTGGCCTCGTCGTGCGCAGCGGCGATCTCGCCGTGCTGCTGGTCGAGGTCGGCGGCGTGCCGCTGGGCCTCTTCCTTGTGGGCCTTCGCCAGATCTTCGTCGTGGCCCTTTTCCTCCTCTTTGTGCTTCTGCTCCAGCTCCTCCAGCGAGTCGGCCGGATCGTCCTGCCCCTCGCGGTCGGCGTTGGGATCCACGACGGCGACGGCGCTGACCATCTCGCGCCCGTCCGCGGTGCGCACCTTGAAGCGGTAGAGCTGCACCGGCTCGGCGTCGCCGACCGGCTTGTCCTTGTCTTCCTCGGCCATCGAAGACTCCCCTAACTTCGCTGCGGAGTGCGCCGGGGCGCACCGATGTCGTGCGCGCCTGCTACTCCTCGACGTTGGCGCTGTCGTCCTTGTTGCCGCCGGCCTCGCCGGCCTTGTCCTTCGCGTCGCCGGCCAGCTTGGCCCCGCCAGCGATTGCCCCGCTGACTTCGGCCGCGCCGGCGGCAACGCCTGCGATCTCGAGGCCCGACGGACCGCCCTTCCCGCCGCCGCCCGGCTTGCCTGCAGAAGCTGTCGGGCTCGCGGCGCCACCCTGTCCCGCGCCCGTCGCCCCGCCTGCGCCCGAACCGCCGCTGCCGCCCGTGCCCGAACTGCCGCTGCCGCCTGCGCCCGAACCGCCGCTGCCGCCCGCGCCCGAACCGCCGCTGCCGCCCGTGCCCGAACCGCCGCTGCCGCCCGTGCCCGAACCG
>WNFI01178632.1_pt1 | contig 16476 bp, 18 predicted proteins | sample 5400471 | NCBI WGS metagenome assembly WNFI01 (sample SAMN13153348, study PRJNA577476) | soil metagenome | isolation source: 100 cm saprolite on Douglas fir-dominated hillslope | place: USA:California | collected 2013-09-17 | reverse complement strand
TGCGCGGGAGCCGGAACCACCAGACGTCGAACGGAACGGGGAACTCCCTGGGCCGCAGGCCCGCTTGCGCGCGGGCGATCGACCCGCGGCCGTCGCAGGCCACGGTCAGGGCGGCGCGAATCTCCCCGGACGTTCCGTCCTGCGTGCGGTAGCGCGCTCCCTGCACCCTTCCCGATTCGCGGATCAGCCCGGTCACCTCGGTGCACATCCGCAGCGTGAAGGACGGTTCCTCCTTCCCGGCCTCGGCGAGCAGGTTGAGCAGATCCCACTGCGGCACCATCGCGACGTACGGGTGCCGCACCTTCAGCCGGCGGAAGTCGGCGATGACCACAGTCCGGCCGGCGTCGGCCGGCCAGGCGATCTCGTACAGCCGGCTGTGCGGTAGCTTGGCGAACCGCCCGCCAAGGCCCAGCTCATCGAGCAGTTGCTGGGTCGACGGGTGCACGGTGTCGCCGCGGAAGTCTCGCAGGAAGTCGCCATGCTTTTCCAGCACGCTCACCTCGACGCCGGCCCGGGCCAGCAACAACCCCAGCACCATTCCGGCAGGCCCGCCTCCGATGACCGCGCAGGTCGTCCGCTCACTCACCGCTGCCCCCTTACCTGCCCTGCCCTCTCGCCGCAGGGTCGTTCAGCTCCGCGGACCGGGGGTCACGGCGGGCCGGCACGTCGCGCTCGCTGGGTGTCCAGGGGCGCTGGCGCGGCCACCAGCCTGGCTCGGCGCGCCGGCCTGCCTCGCGGCAACCGGCCAGGCTAGCGGGAGAGGAGACCGTCAGACACGTCCCGCACGAACCCGGGCACCAGGCTCATCCCTACCCGCATGGTCGAGGACCACGCCGAGCGCGAGCGAGGGGCATGGGCAGGGCCTGACCGCTGGATCCGGTCAGGCCCCTGCTGTCACTCGGCGGCGGGGTCCGTGATCTGGAACCGCCGCCCTCGGGGAAGGCGTGACAACCCAGGAGGGGTAACTCAGCCAGCCGGGCCCGAGCCGAGGACCACGGTGGCGCTCTGGCTCTGGCCCGCCTGGCTCGTCCAGGTGATGCTGATCTTGTCGCCGGGGTGGTATCCGTTCAGCGCCGAGCGGACATCCGACGCCGAGGTGATGCTGTGACCGCCGACGGCCGTGATCACGTCGCCTGCGGCGAGCCCGGCGCCGGCGGCGGCCGAGCCCGACTGAACCCCGGCGACCTCAGCCCCGGTGCCGGCCGGGTTCCCCAGTTGCTGGGAGGCCGAGACGATCTCGACGCCCAGCAAGGCGGTGGAGCCGATGTGGACCGTGGCCGAGGAAGTGCCCGACTCGATCTGGCGGGCGATGGAAACTGCCTCGTTGATCGGGATCGTGAACGCCTGGGTCGCCGTGGACGAGTTGAGCTGGACGGCGCCCGATGACGCCGCGGTGTCGATGCCGATCACCTGACCGGAGGAGTTGACCAGCGGGCCGCCGGAGTCTCCGGCCTGAATGCCCGCGTTGGTGCGGATGAGCCCGGTCAGCTGTTCGGCAGTGCCGGACGACGCGTCACTGGCGGTGATCGACTGGTCAAGACCGGTGACCTGGCCGGTCGCGACCGAGGGGGTGCCGTCGGTGCCGCCCGCGTTGCCTATGGCCACGACCTTGTCGCCGACCGTGACGCTCGACGAGTTACCCAGGTTCGCCGTCTGCAGGCCCGACGCCCCCTGCAGCTGGATCACCGCGATGTCCTGCGTCACGTCGTAGCCGACCACCGACGCGGTGTAGACCTGGCCGTTGCCCACGTCCCTGACCTTGATGGATGTGGCGCCGTCGATGACGTGGTTGTTGGTGAGCACCTCGCCGGACGACGTGAGGACGATCCCGGTGCCGGCCGCGGTCGCGTTCTGGTTTCCGAGCGTGGAGACCACGTCGACCACGGCAGGATCCGTCTTGGACACGAGCTGAGAGGTGGTCAGCGCCGTGGGCGCGGATCCGCCGGCTGTGGCCGCCCAGGCGGAGCCTGCTCCGACGGCCAGGGCTACGGTCGCGGTCAGGGCCAGCGTGGCGCGGCGGCGGCGCCTGGGCGGCCCGCCCGGGTGCCCGGCTGCTTCCGGCCCGGCCGGCCCGTACGGGCCCGCGGGGGCGCCCGGGCCGTACGGGCCCGCGGGGGCGCCCGGACCGTACCAGGGTGAGTCAGGCTGCGGCTGCGCTGATCCGGCCGTGACCTGCGAATCTTGGATTGTGCCCATGGCTCTGTCCTCCCAGATACGTGGGTCATGTGTTCTGCTATGACCACGATGCGGGGCGTATCTGAAGACAAGCTCAGGGGAGCTTAGTGCTCACCGCCCGATTCTCTGAGGATTACCTGAACGCAGCCTCTGAAGGCCACCCAACCGAGCGGCCCGGCGGGTCGGCTTGCCTGGGAGAGCGTCCGGAAACCACGCGCATTCCAACCGCATCGATGGCGCATCGATGCTGCTCCAGCAGCATCGGCGGCACATCGATGCGGTTCGCGGGAGCCTGACCCAGCGTCTGCGTGACGCGTTGGCGGGGGAGATGAGCCTGGCAGCGGCGAGATGTTGGGGGGGGCTGAGCGCCGGGCCCCGCTTGAGAATCCTGCGGCCACCGCTGCCCGGAATGGACGGCAGCTGCTTTAGCGGGAATGTTCACGCGAGGTTTACCCGCTTTTCGGGGAATGGCCGCCACGCATGATCAATGTGGTCGTCGTCTGGCCGGCATAAAGCCGGCCGCACCGAGGAGGTAGATGATGACGCGGCAACGCTCGCAGGGCGCGGTTCCCCGACGTTCACGGTGGCGCGTCACGCTGGCGCTCGCGGCGGCGGTACTGACCGGCGGCTCGCTGGCCGCCGCCACCAGCGCAAGCGCGTCCCCGCGGGTCGGCGAGGGATCTTTCCTGCAGCCGGGCAACCTGCTGGTGAGCGGCTCTTACTGAGGCGGCCTGGCCGCCTTGACGCCGGCTGGCCCTGTCGCAGGTGCCCCTGATTATCACCTATTGTTCTGGCGTGATCTCTGAAGATGCTGTGGCGCAGGAGGCCACCCTGATGCCGCAGCCAGAACGTTCCGTCGTCGCAGTCGCACCTCCCGATTCGGGGCAGGGGACGTGGGCCGGGGCGCCGAGCGCTGCCCGCAGCGACGGGGAGATCTACCTGGCGTACCGTCTGCGCCGCCCGGAGGGCCAAGGGCGCGGCTACGCGGTGGTGGTGGCGCGCTCCGCCGACGGCGTGCGCTTCGAGACCCTCCTCACCATCGGCCGCGAAGAACTCGGCGCCGAGTCACTGGAACGCCCGGCGCTGGTGACGACCCCGGACAGGGCCTGGCGGCTGTACCTGAGCTGCGCCACGCCGGGCACCAAGCACTGGCGCGTCGAGGTGCTCGAGGCCCCTCATCCCGCCGCCTTCGACGCGCGGCGAAGCCGGGTAGTGCTGCCCGGCGACGCCGGCACCGCGGTCAAGGACCCGGTGCTCGTCTACGACGGGGACAAGTGGCACCTCTGGGCGTCGGTGCACCCGCTGGCCGACCCCGGCCAGACCGACCAGATGGCGACCGACTACGCGTGCAGCGCCGATGGCCTGGCGTGGACTTGGCAGGGGACGGCGCTGAGCCCAAGGCCAGGCGAGTGGGACTCGCGCGGCGTGCGCGTCAGCGCGGTCCGGCTCGCGCCGGGCGAGGTCGTGGCCTATTACGACGGGCGGGCCAGCGCGGCGGAGAACTACGAGGAGCGGACCGGCCTCGCCACCGGCGCCGGGCCTGCGGCGCTGGCTGCCCACGGACCGCGTTCAGAACGTTCAGGACGCTCGGTTCAGAACGCACGGTTCAGAACGCACGGGGCTGGCCGTTGCGCGCCTGACGCTGGCCCGCGGGCCTGGCCCCGACCAGCCCGCCCGAATCGCCGCGTGGCTGCAGCCAGTCGCTGAAGTCCTCGCCGGTGATGACCTCGAGGAGCCGGATGTCAGCCTCGAACCTGGGGATGAGCGCCTGACGCTGTTCCCAGGTCGGCGCCTGCCGGGGCGGGCTGTCTCGCTGCAGGATCCGTTCCAGCGTGCCGGTCACCGCGGCCGCGCCCGGCAGGATCGTGCTGACCGCGGTGCTGATGCGCAGCGCCCGGGACACGGCCAGATGCCGGAGCGATCGCCGGGGGTGGGCGGTGACGTTCTCTCGCGGCACCTCGGTGAGGACGTCTTCCGGCACGCCGAGGAAGGCGCAGATCCGGTCGAGGACCCGTTCCTGGCTCTCGATCAGCGCGCGGTAGCGGAACACCAGGACCCGCTCCCTGGGGAACACGGTATAGAGATGGTCAAGCTGCTCCCCGTAGCGGCCGAGCGCAGTGTAGCGCCAGAAGTCCGCCCAGCCCGCCGCGATCCGGCGCTCCTCCTCGGCGCACGCCGCGACGAAGTCATCCACCGGGTCCAGGCCCGCGGACCACAGGTGCGTCCAGTTCGAGTGCGCCCGCTCCACCGGATCCCGCAGGATGACGATCAGCCGGGCGCCGGGGACCAGCGCGCGGATGCGCCGCTGAGCGTCCCGGTTGTACAGGTAGAACGGCGTCGACTCGCCGCAGAGGTTCCCGGACGGGGCCGGGTCGAACAACGCCTCGTACTCGTCCCGGCGCCAGACGTGCTCGCGGTATGTCTGCATGTCACCGGGGCCGCCCCGGGTCGGCGGCGGGCCGTCGGTGAGGAAGAACTTCGGCTCCTTGACCGCCGACATGTACAGCGAGGGATGCCGGGCGAGCGCCGCGTGCACCGCGGTGGTGCCCGCCTTCGGCGCGCCCGCCACGAAGAAGTCCGGCAGGGCCATGGCTTCTCCTCCGGAGGAAGTGCCTGTATCGGGCTAAAGTGCTACTATACCCATCCTGTTACTAGGTAATACTTCCCTGGATTCCTATTCGGCGAATATGACTTGCCTACCCGGCGGACGACTTCAACCCACCACTTAGATCGCGAGATCTGTGGCGCCAGGTGCGGCAGAGTAGTCGCGCCTATCCCATGCCCTGCTCGAGCGCACAGCGCACGAGCTGCGCCTGGTTGTGCAACTGCAGCTTGATCAGGGTGTTCTGGACGTGGTTCTGTGCGCCGCATTTCATGGTGTCAAACGTGACGTGAGGGCGGCAATGCCTTTCAGGGCCTCGCTAACGAGAAGTAGGGCGGCAGGCCCCACTCGTTCACCGCGCCGAAGTGCCGGAGCTTCATGGTCACGTCGGCGAAATCCGGGTACCAGGGCCGCTCGACGTTCAGGCGCGTTCTCTTGCGGCCGCGGATCTCACACTGGACGGAACTCCTGGACCGGCCGGAACGGTGGCCCGTGATCCGGACGTCATGCAGGGGCGCCGCGAACGCCGCCCGGCCCGGCGCGCCGCCGAGCCTGCTCAGCCGCAGGCCGATCAGCCGCTGGTCGCTGACCGCGACGAACATCGGGCGCCACGCGAAGTAAACGGCGAGGACCGGGAAGCCGACTCCGATGGCAGCCAGGAGACTGGCGGACAGCAGGCTCGGCTGGGGGCCGAAGATCCCCACCAGGACCTCCGTGACCAGCGCGAGGGCGACGGCGGACACCCACGCGCCGCTGGACTGCGACGGACCGCACGCCACCGCCGAGCCGGCGAGGATCCGCTCGCCGGGCTCGAGCATGGGCGCAATCGCGTCCTCAGCCTGCCGCTTGAGGGCCATCCTGCGAACCGGCATCTTCCCGTCGCGCTCCTATCGGCTGGTCCGGTGGCTCCGCAGCCTCCGGTTGCCATCGTGACCGCAGCCGGGTTGTCGGACCACCGCTTAGCTCGCATTGTGCCCCGGGCCAGGCTCCGCAATGCAGCGATGGGCACCTTGCGATGGTTTGAGTCGTTCTGACCACCAGCGGGTGCCCCACCACCGCAGTGGAGCGGCCTCGCGGCCTGCGCCCGTTTGCGAGCTCAGCCGACGAGGGTCTTGACCGCGCTGGTCAGGCTGGCCAGGGCGGTCTTGGCGTCGGCGAAGTACATGCTGGTCTTGGGGTTGGTATACGGGTTCGTGACGTCGTTCGCCCCGATCACCAGGGCCACGTCGGTGCGGGCGAACTCCGGGTTGATCTCGTCCATCTCCTTGAGCTGCGGGTACGGCACGTTAGCCTCGGCCAGCAGCACGTTCATGTGCCCGGGCATCCGGCCCGCCACCGGATGGATCGCGTACGTAACGTCGACGCCCCGCGATTCCAGCAGGTCGGCGAGCCCGGCCACCTCGTGCTGGGCCTGCGCGGCCGCCAGGCCGTAGCCGGGCACGATTATTACCTTGGAGGCGTAGGCGAGCTGGATCGCCGCGTCGTCGGCGGCGATGGCCTGCACGCTCGCGCCCGCGCCGGTCAGCGCGACCGCGGGCGCGTCACCGGTGCCGAACCCGCCGACGATGATGTTGCCGATGGAGCGGTTCATAGCGTCGGCCATCAGCTTGGTCAGGATCCCGCCCGAGGCCCCGACCAGGGCCCCCGCGATGATCAGCGCCCAGTTGCCGATCACGAAGCCGGCCATGGCCACCGCGGTGCCGGTGAACGCGTTCAGCAGCGAGATCACCACCGGCATGTCGGCGCCGCCGATCGGCATCACCATCGACACGCCGAACACCAGAGCCGCCACGATCACGATCCACAGCGCGGGCAGGCCCGGAGTGGAGATCACATACCCGGCGGCGCCCAGCCCGAGCGCCGCGAGCAGCAGGTTGACGGCGCGAGCCCCGCGGAACGTGACCGGTGCCGACGTGATCACTCCCTGCAGCTTGCCCGCTGCGATGATCGACCCCGAGAACGTCACCGATCCGATGATCACGTCCAGCAGCGTGGTGACCGTCGTGGATTCCGCCACGCCGCCGACGGCCCCGGCCACGTGGATGTAGTCGTGGATCGCGACCAGCGCCGCGGCACCGCCCCCTACCGCGTTGAACATGCTCACCAGCTGCGGCATCGCGGTCATCTGCACCGTTCGCGCCGAGTGTCGAGAACTGGTTGCCGCGGCGCGCGGTCGCGGGGGTGTTCATCAGGTGCAGGCCGAGCACGAAGCACGATGCCGCCAGCACGTAGATCAGCTGAGTGGCAAAGCTGAACCCGCTCACGCTGCGTTCCCCGCTCGCTTCCGGGGCGCCTTGAGGCGTCGCCTTCCCTCGTCGCTCGTTCCTCGCTCATCAGTCCAGGCGACGCCGCGCCCCTCCAGCTCGCTCATGCTGTGTTCCCCGCTCGCTTCCGGGGCGCCTTGAGGCCCTCCAGCTCGCTCATGGCCGGCCGTCCTGTGACACGGCGGCCTTGGCCGCCGGGACGGCCGGGGCGGCGGTCCGCTTGCGGAACATCTTGAGCATGCGCCCGGTGACCACGTAGCCGCCAACCACGTTAGCGGAGGCGAAGACCGCGGCGACGAAGGCGATCACATAGCCGACCCAGCTGTTCGTGGCGGCCGCGACGAGCATGGCTCCGACGAGGACGATGCCGTGAATGGAGTTCGCGGCCGACATCAGCGGAGTATGCAGCGTGGCGGGAACCTTACTGATCACCTCGAAGCCCACCCAGAGGCTGAGCACGAAGATGGTCAGGTCAGTGAGAAGCGCCGTCGACACGGGCCGTACCTCCAGCGGACTCGGCCAGGGCGGGATGAACCACCCGGCCCTCAGACGTGATCACGACACCCCGCTGCAGGTCGTCGGAAAGATCGATGGCCAGGGTGGGCGGGGAGCCCTCCTTCACCAGGTACAGCAGCAGGGCACTGACGTTGCGCGCGTACATCGCTGACGCGGCGGCGGGCATCGTCGACGGCAGGTTCCCGGCACCGATGACGGTCACGCCGTTCTCCGTGACCACGGTCTCGTCTGGCTGCGATCCCTCGACATTGCCGCCGAGCGGGCTCGCGCCCATGTCCACCACCACGGAGCCGGGCGTCATCGACTTGAGCGCGTCGGCGGTGACGAGGAGCGGAGGCCGCCGCCCGGGAACCTGCGCAGTCGTGATCACCACGTCCTGCCGGGCGATGTGGCTGGCCAGTTCGTCCTGCTGCGCCTCGCGTTCTTCCTCGGTCAGGGCCCGGGCGTATCCGCCCTCGCCGCTCGCCGGTCCCACCGAGGTCAGCTCGATGAAGGCCGCGCCGAGCGACTCCACCTCGCCCTTCGTCTCCGGCCGCACGTCGTAGCCGCTGACCACGGCGCCAAGCCGGCGGGCCGTGCCGATGGCCTGCAGGCCGGCCACCCCCGCCCCCAGGACCAGTACCTTGGCCGGCCGCGCGGTGCCGGCGGCCGTGATCAGCAGCGGGAAGAACCGGCCGAACGCGCCCGCGGCCACCACCGCAGCCTTGTAGCCGGCGATGTTCGCCTGCGAGGTAAGGGCGTCCATCGGCTGAGCCCTCGGCAGCGTCCGCGGGATCAGGTCGAGGCTGATGGCCGTGACGCCGGCCTCGGCGAGGCGGCGAGCGTAACGGGGGTCCCCGAGCGGGGCGAGCATGCCGAGCAGGGCCTGGCCCGGGCGGAGCCCGGTCACCACCTCCTCGTCCGGCCGGCCGACCGTCACGATCACGTCGGCCGCCACGGCGAGCTCCCCGCGGGCCGCGATGGTGGCGCCCGCCTCGGTGAACGCGTCATCGCTCAGCCAGGCGCCGTCGCCGGCCCCAGTCTCGACCAGGGCCTCGATCCCGGCGGCGCGCAGCTTGGCGACAGCGTCGGGCACCAAGGCAACCCGACGCTCACCCGGTGCTGACTCCCTGACAACAGCGACCTTCATGCACGCGACCTCATGACTCGGGAGCCTGGGCATGGTCGCCGCCGACGAGCCCGCGCCAGGCCCGCCCGGCTGCAATCCACAGTAAGGAGGGTACCGGTAGGCCAGTATGCAACCTGCTCCCGGAGGTGAGCGTGCCGGTCGAGGACTTTCGTGGGCCGCACTCTAGCGGGACGTGGCTGCGGGAGCTCATCGGACCTGGCGGTACCGTCAGAGCATGACGGTCGGGAGCCACCTCGTCTCCTGCACCGGCCACGCCATCTCGATCCGGCGCGGCGATGCGATACCCGATCTCGGGAACGTTCTGCGCGGGGCCAGCCGCGGCGGCGCCACGATCCTGATCGTGGGTCCCAGCTTCTGGTCCGCGCCGGCACGTGTGATTCCGTTGATCGCCAGGTGCGGCTTCCGGGTCGTCATATCAGCGGAATTTAATCATAAGGCTTATGATAACTTGATAAAAGCAGGCATACTGGCGGTATGCCTGGCCCCGGTGACCATGGCAAAGGTGCAGGATACGGTCGAGTCGGACCCGGGGATTGTGCTGAGTGTTGATGTCGCCGGGGGAGAGTTGCGGGCCCGGGGAGAACGCCTCGCGCGATTCGCGATTAGTCTCCCGGGGGGTCCGCGGGCGACGGCACCGGCGGGCAACAATGATAACGAGTCTGATAGTCGGGCTCGCGGCGGCGAGGCGATGGCCGGGCGACTGCTTATGGCGCAGCGCCTTCTCGGCTCCGCCAGCTTGTCCGGCGACGTCAGAATGCGACTGCAGCGCAGGCTCGTGGCGATATGCGATGCGATCAAGACACCGGGCGCCGATGCGCTGCGCTGCGCCCGGCGACTCGACCGCCTCCTCAGCGATCTCGCCAGGACCGGTCAGGCCGGCCTGGCCCAGGCGCCGGACAGCCGGGCCCAGCCCCCGGCTAGCGCGGCGCACGCGAGGGAGCTCGGGCCTGGCGGCGGCGGCACCCGGGGCCCGGCGCAGACCGCGGATTCCCCTTTCCCGTAGCATTAGGAGCTGTTCTGGCGTCGACACGCCGTGATTTCATGCGGATGTGATTGTGCCGCGGCGCTGGATCGCCTAATTTCAGGCACGTCAGAGGTCGCGAGAGCCGGCTGCCCTGTCCGCGCGACCTCCCGTTGGGGGAACCGCAGGAGTGAAGAATGAACAAGCGTGACCTAATCGACGCGATTTCAAACCGGATGGGAGATAAGAAGACCGCGACCGAAGCGCTGAACGCGGTGCTCGACACCATCCAGGCGACCGTCGCGAAAGGCGACAAGGTCGCCATAACGGGATTCGGGGTATTCGAGAAGCAGGTCCGGCCCGCCCGCACGGCACGTAACCCGGCGACCGGCGCGGCCGTCAAGGTGCCCAAGTCGTCGGTGCCCAAGTTCCGCGCGGGCGCGGACTTCAAGGCCATCGTCAACGGCCAGAAGAAGGTCGCCGCCAAGAAGTAAAGCGCTCTCGCAGCGGGCCGGCCTCCTCGAAGATGTCGTGGGCACCTTGCTGTGGCTGTCACCACCAGCCTGTTACTACAGCAAGGTGCCCGTCACCGCGCTGGGCGAGCCCGGCTGCCCCGCGAGCAGTGCTAGCGCAAGCCGGGGCGCTTGTTCAGCGCGGTCTGCAGCATCCGGTCGATCAGCTGCGGGAACGCTAGGCCGCTCGCCGCCCACAGCTTGTGGAAGTAGGACGCGGGCGACAGCCCGGGGATCGTATTGATCTCGTTGATCAGGATCTGCCCCTCAGGGGTGTAGAAGAAGTCCACCCGGGCGAGGCCCTCGCAGGACACGGCGTCGAAAGCCAGCGCGGACATCCGGCGGATCTCTCTCTGGTGCTCCGGCGGGATCGGTGCCGGGATCGCCATCTCGCTGGCCTCATCCAGGTACTTGGCCTCGAAGTCCCAGAACTCCTCGCCGCCCTCAATCAGCAGCTGCCCCGGAAGGCTGGTATCGGGCGGAGCGCCGCCCGCTCCCTCGAGCACCGAGCACTCGATCTCCCTGCCCTCGATCGCGGCCTCGACGATCACCTTCGGGTCGTATTGCCGCGCGTTCTCGATGGCGGTGCCCAGCTGCGTCATGTCCGAGGCCTTAGACGTGCCGATGCTCGACCCGCCACGGGCGGGCTTGACGAACAGCGGCCAGCCCAGTTCGGTGATCGCATCGAGTACCCGCTTGCGTTCCGGGTCCGCTGCCCCGGTGGCGCTGTCGGCCACATCCGGCGGCCAGTCCCGCTCGCGCACCACCACGTATGGTCCTACCGGCAGCCCCCGGGCCCGGAAGATGATCTTCATGTACTCCTTGTCCATGCTGACCGCGCTGGCCAGCACCCCGGCGCCGACATAGGGAACGCCGGCCATCTCCAGCAGGCCCTGGATGGTGCCGTCCTCGCCGAACGGGCCGTGCAGTACCGGCAGCACCACGTCGACCTCACCGAGCAGGTGCGGTATCTGCCCGCGAGCGCTGGCGGTGAGTGCTCCGGACCTGGGGTCGGCCCACGGAACCACCCGCGTGCCCGGCTTGGCCGCCGTCTCGATGGAGGGCAGCCGGCCGGCCGTGACCATGAGCTTCGCCGGCTCGTCGGCGGCCAGTATCCAGCTGCCGTCGCGGGTGATGCCGACGGGTATGACCTCGTACTTGTCGCGGTCGATCGCTCCGAGCACGTTGCCGCCCCCCATGCAGGACACCGCGTGCTCCGGGCCCTTGCCGCCGAAGATGACCGCCACCCGGATCTTGCGCTGCTCGTTCACGCTGCTCCTACTCCGTGAGCGTGCCGGAGCCGCCAGCCCCCGACCGGCGTTCAGACTCCATAGCGTTCCGGCTTCGCGGATCGGCTGGCCAGCAGGACCACCGCCTGGCCGACCTCCAGGCCATCGTGCACCACCCCCACCATGACCTCGGTGATTGGCATTTCCACGCCGTGTCGCCGGGCCAGTTCCAGTACCGACTGCGACGATTTCACGCCCTCGACGGTCTGCTGGGTCATCGCGGCCACGTCGGCGAACGCCATCCCCCGGCCCAGGTTCTCGCCGAAGGTGCGGTTGCGGGACAGCGGCGAGCTGCAGGTGGCCACCAGGTCGCCCAGCCCGGCGAGCCCGGCGAAGGTGTGCTGGTCGGCGCCGAGCGCGGCGCCGAGGCGAGCGATCTCGGCCAGGCCGCGGGTGATCAGCATCGCCGTGGTGTTGTCGCCGAGCCCCATGCCGACCGCGATCCCGACCGCCAGCGCGATCACGTTCTTCACCGCGCCGCCCAGCTCGCAGCCGACCACGTCCGGGTTGGTGTAAGGGCGGAAGTAGGAGGCGTGGCAGGCTCGCTGCAGTTGCTCCGCCGCACCGGCGTCGGTGCACGCGACGACGGTCGCGGCATGCTGGCGCTGCGCGATCTCACGGGCCAGGTTCGGGCCGGAGATTACGGCGATCCGGTCCGCGGGCGCCCCCGCCACCTGGCCGATCACCTCGCTCATCCGCTCACAGCTGCCGAGCTCGATCCCCTTCATCAGGCTGACCAGCAGCGCACCGGGCGGCAGCAGCGGAGCCCAGTCGGCCAGGTTCTCCCGCAGCGACTGCGCTGGCACGGCCAGCACCACCAGGTCCGCGCCGTCGAGGGCCTCGGTCGGGTCCTCGGTCGCGCGCAGCGCGTCGGTGAGCGTGATCCCCGGCAGGTAGGCGGAGTTCTCGCAGTTGTCGTTGATCGCCTTGGCCAGCTCGCCCCGGCGGGCCCAGAGCACCGCGGGCGTGCCCGCGTCGCAGAGCACCTGAGCGAACGTGGTGCCCCACGATCCGGCGCCCATCACCGCCGCCCTCACGTCGGAGTGGCCCCCGTGTCTGAGGCGGCTGTGCCAGAGGCGGCTGTGCCTGTGTCGGCTGTGCCCGTGTCGGCTGTGCCTGTGTCGGCTGTGCCTGTGTCGGCTGTGCCTGTGTCGGCTGTGCCTGTGTCGGCTGTGCCTGTGTCGGCAGGCGCCGCGGCCTGCTCGTGACTCTTCCGGGCTTCCTGCCGTGCCTTGCGGCGCTCGACCGCCGGATGGTACGGCTCGGCGGGAGGCGTCTCGCCGCGGATCCCGGCCAGCAGGCCGGTGATGTCCTTCATGATCACCTCGGTGGCCTCGCGGAGGACCTTCGAGTTCAGCGGCTGGCCCTCGAACGCCGACAGGTCGACCGGCGGGCCCGCGACCACCCGCACCGTGGTGCGCGGAAACAGGTGCGGGCGGACGCTGCCGTAGGGGAGGATCCGCTGCGCCCCCCACTGCGCGACCGGGATCACCGGCGTGCCGGTGGCCAGTGGCCGCGGTAGACCGGCAGCTGGCCGGTGCCGCGCATGACCGACCCGAGCCCCTTCATCTCGAACAGCGACGACTTGGCGAGAAACACCGGGTAGCGGCCCGACTTGTAGCTGAACAGGCACATGGCCAGCACGTCCGCGTACGACAGGTGATTGATGGCCAGGATCAGGCCGCTGTCGGCCGGAACGTTCCTGATGTTCTCCTGGCCGTGCCAGTCGTGCTTCATCAGCCCGTTGATCAGCGGCGGCAGGACGATCTCGGTGAGCCGCCGCCAGGCGGGTGAGTAACTGCCGTCCGTGCGCTGGCTCATGTCGGCTGCCTCCCGCTCGTGACCCTCGTCAAGCTCGTCCTTCCGACAGTCTCGTGGTTCGCGCGACGCCGTGTCGAGGCAGGATCAGATGCATGCCGCCCGTTTCCTCGCTCCGCTGGTCGCTGGTGATCCCCGTCAAGGTACTTGCCCTGGCCAAGTCCCGGCTCACCGGAGTGGCCGGGCCGCGCCGGGCCGAGCTGGCCCTGGCCATGGCGGCGGACACGGTCGCCGCCGCCGCCGCCTGTGCCGTGGTCGACGCGGTGGTCGTGGTGACCGACGACGCGGCCGCCGCGGCGCTGCTGTCCGGGCTCGGGGCGCTGGTGGTGCCCGACGAGCCGGGTGACGGGCTCAACCCGGCCCTGACGTTCGGCGCGGCGCAGGCGGATGAGTTCTGGCCGGGCCGGGGGAGGGCCGGGCTGGCGGCCGATCTGCCCGCGCTCGCCCCGGCCGAGCTCGGCCGGGCGCTCACCGAGGCGGCCGAGGTGCCCGAGGCCTTCGTGGCCGACGCCGCGGGCACCGGCACGACGCTGTACACCGCGCGGCCGGGTACCGCGTTCTGTCCGAGGTTCGGGGCCGGGTCGCGTGCGGCGCACCTGTCCGGGGGAGCGGTCGAGCTTCAGCTTCCCGGCCTGGACGGGCTGCGGCGGGACGTGGACACCGTCGACGACCTGCGTGACGCGGCCCGGATCGGACTCGGCCCGCACACCGCGGCCGCCGCGGGCTCACTCGCGTAGCCTGCCCGCTGCCCCGAGCCGGTTACCGGCCCGCGCCCCGCCCGCCGCGTTATGGAAGTGCTATATGTGCACGATCGGGCAGGTCAGCGTCCTCGTGATCCCGGGAACCCGGCGGCCTTACCAACCTCTGTCTGAACGAGGATATAAGCCTGAACCATGCGGTCCTCCCAGGCGCCAAGTGTGGTGGCCACGCTACCTTAGGTACCCGTTGGCTGGCCTGATGATTGTGCCCGGCCAGGGCCGTCTGCGGCCCGGGCACGGAGCAGGCTTGGTGCAGGCGGCAGGCCCGAAGACTGGCGGGAGGCTCTCCATCACCGTCGCTGAGCTCGGCGAGTTTGGTCTCATTGCCGCGATCCGGGCCCTGCTGCCTGTCGGCAGCTTCCAGGTCGTCGGCATCGGCGATGACGCGGCGGTGGTCCGCGCGCCGGACCGGAGGGTGGTCGCGACCACGGACCTGCTCGTTGAGGGGCGGCATTTCCGCCGGGACTGGTCGGGTGCCTTCGACATCGGCGGCAAGGCCGCCGCGGAGAACCTCGCTGACATCGCGGCCATGGGCGCCACGCCCACCGCCCTGCTCGTCGGCCTGGCGACGCCCGGCGACCTCGCCGTGACGTGGGCGGAGGACCTGGCCCGCGGCCTCGCCGATGAGTGCGCGCGCGCCGGGGCCTCGGTAGTCGGCGGAGACGTCAGCGGCGCGGACTCGGTCATGCTCGCGGTCACGGCGCTCGGCGACCTGGCCGGCCGCGAGCCGGTCACCAGGAGCGGGGCGCGCGCGGGCGACCGGCTGGCCGTCGCTGGCCGGCTGGGTCGCTCGGCGGCAGGACTGGCCCTGCTCGAGGCCGGGATCCCGGCGGCGGCCGGGGCGGCCGGGGCGGCCGGATTCGCGGGGCTGATGGCCAGCCACCGGCGGCCGCGGCCCCTGTATGACGCAGGGCCGGAGGCGGCGGACCTCGGCGCGACGTCGATGATCGACATCAGCGACGGGCTGGTCGCCGACCTGCGGCACGTGGCCGAGGCCAGCGGCGTTCTGGTGAATATCGAGACCGCACGGCTGCCGGGCGACCCGGCGCTGCGATCGGCGGCCTCGGCACTTGGCACGGACTGGCTGGGCTGGATGCTCACCGGTGGCGAGGATCATGCGCTGGCTGCCACCTTCCCCCCGGGAACCGACCTGCCCGGCCGCTGGACGGTGATCGGCGAGGTCAGGGCGGGTGGCGGGGTAACGGTGAACTCCAGGTCCGCGGACGGCCTGGGCGGGTGGACCCACTTCGGCTGACCCGGCCATCACGATGAGTGACGGCCGATTGCATCCTTGTCAGTAGCCCGCCGGGGCTTTGCTTGATATAACCCCAACATGAAGATCTCCGCGAGGGGACTGCCGTCTTCAGGCGGCGCGGAATCGCGTCGGCGTGTCGCGCCGGGGGAAACCGCCGCCTGCTGCGATCAGGAAGGGCAACCAGGGCCCGGCCGGGCTCTGGCCGGGCTGTTCGAGCCTGGGAAGCAAGCGGCTTCAGCCGCTTGAGCAGTCAAGATGCCTAGACATCGCAAAGAGTGCGGGCCCAAGCACGGGGCGCTGCGCCGGGAACGTAGTTCCCGGCGCAGCGTCGTTCCTCGCGCGCCAGCTTTCGGGCCCGGCTTCGGGCGGGACGCCGGGCGGGCCCTCGCGCCCACCGCACGCCGCCCGCGACGTCGCCTGGCACGCTCGCTGCTGGCGACTCCGTGGTTCGCAGCGGGTGCGGGCATCGTGATCGCCGCGGTGCTGGCGGTGGACTCGCCGGCCGCCCTCACCTACGGCCCGACCTTTCCCAGCAGCCGGTGTCCCGCCCGCGGATGCGCCAGCGCACCCGGCTACCTGCCGGCGGCGCCTGCGACCGCGACGCCGGGCGTGGAGCTGAAGGTGCCGGGCCTGGAGACGAAAGGCGGAACGGCTCGCGCGGGCCGGCCCGGCCAGGCCCATCGCGGAGACCTGGTCGGGTATCAGGTCGTCCGTCGCTGGCCGTCGGGCTTCATGGCGGTGATCACCATTCCTGCTGCCGCGAGAGCACGCGCATGGAGCCTGCGGTTCGCTTTCCCTGCCGCTCACGTCGACCGCGTCTGGGGCGCGCGGTGGCAGCCGTTCGGCGACGGCGATGGAGGCACGGCGAACGGTCCCCTGCAGTGGCCCGGGCACTCCCGGGAGCCCCGCGGAATGGGCGCCGACCAGATGATGGTGTCCGCCACCGGCACGCCGGGAACGCCGTCCGGCTGCACGCTTGACGGGATCAGCTGCCGCTTCGGATGAGGCCCGGTCGCCGCCGGTCCGCGGGGCCTGCGGTCAGCGGGTGACCTTGCCCGCCTTTATGCACGAGGTGCACACGTTCAGCCGCCGCGGCGCCCCGTTGACCTGGGCGCGCACACGCTGAATGTTCGGGTTCCAGCGGCGCGGCGTGCGGCGGTGCGAGTGCGACACGTTGTTGCCGAAGCCCGGCCGCTT
>WNFI01058812.1_pt1 | contig 16484 bp, 15 predicted proteins | sample 5400471 | NCBI WGS metagenome assembly WNFI01 (sample SAMN13153348, study PRJNA577476) | soil metagenome | isolation source: 100 cm saprolite on Douglas fir-dominated hillslope | place: USA:California | collected 2013-09-17 | reverse complement strand
TGATCGGCGGCCGCTACAGCATATCGAAGATGTTGCAGATCGACGGCCGATGCTCGACTACGAAGAAGCGTATCTCTCGATTTGGAGACTTGATCCATAGTCAACGGCGAATTTCCAACAAACATCGCGAAAACAAGATTTTGACGCACGCAGTTTTCGTCATTCAACTTTGGCGCTTATATGTCCGAGCATTCTATCTTTGTTTTCATAATTCTGTCACAGGAGACGAAATCTTTTCACCTTGATGCCGATCTGCATGCCAACGATCTTGAACATTTGCGCAGTGCCCTGAGCCTTGCCCGATTGCAGACAAAGCAGCACCGACAGAGCGAAGCGCGAAAGTCTCTCGCGCCGGTCTACGGTCAATTTAGAGGATTCAAAACCGTCGATCTGCACGAGGCCAAAGCGATGCTTGAGGCGCTGCCTACTCTTACGTGAGGAGACTCCTAACCACGCGATGTGCCGCCAAGAATACGATCAATCACCACGGAGCTAAGAGCGAAGCAAGTTTGCTTCACATTGATTAGCCGCCGCCATTTGCGACTGTGGAATGGCCGCTTGTGGCGCAAAGCGGACGTTGATACACCCCGTCTCAGACATGAGCGGCGGGCAAAGATCAGGTCGTTCCGGCATCATCCGATGATTTGCGGGTCAGCACCGAGTGAGATTCTGGTTGTTCCAGGCGCTGCGTATTCGGCATGGCTCGAATAGATGACAATTCGATTTTCCAGTCGCGACAGCACCCGCTTCAAGATCCGAGAAGCTTGCTGTGAGTCCAGATGCTCAACAGGCTCATCGAGGAGAACAAGAGGAGCATCGCTAAGCAAGACCCGAGCGAGATTGAGCCGCTGGGCTTCACCGAGAGACAGCATATCCTGACTGATCCAGGCGTCGAGCCCGACAGGGCCCGCGAAACGCGCGTCGAGTTCTACGGCGGCAAGTGCCAGGCAGCATTCCGCTTCCGTTGCGTCGGGCGCGAAAAGGTTCTCGCGTATGGTATCAGACAGGAGAGCTGCATCGTGCAGACAGAGATGCGACGCCGCACGGCGGTAGGTGCTGAGCATCACAATCCCGTCGCCAATGAACTGACTGCTGTTGTCGGTGCCGATCCAGCCGGCAATCTGTTTGAGCAAGGTCGTCTTTCCCGTGCCGCTCGCGCCGACAAGAGCCGTCGGGTGGCCGGCGCGGAAGGTCAAGTTGATGGCTTCAGCGAGGCGGCGGCCGTCGGGCGTCTGGCGCGGAATATTCCTGAGCACCAACCTTTGCAGGGCGGCCGGGGAAAACGATGCTGACATCTCTGGGGCGCTTACAGTGGACCAATCCTTGAGCCCTTCGCGGGCGGCATGCTCTCGCACCCTTCCGAGTACGATGCGCGAGACGCTATGTGCAGTCTCGCCAAGGGCGAGCCAGCCAAACCCAAGAAAGGCGGGAATGAGAAGAGCGCTGCCGCGGTGTCCGGCCTGCCAAGCCGCAGCTAAGACGCTGAGCGCCGCCATGGGGCCGGCAAGCCCGGCAAGCATGTCGAGCGCGGCAAGTGCTCGACGTTGAGCAAGCCGTCCGCCTTCCGCATCGTTGAAATGAGCAAAGGCGGTGGTCAAGATGACGGAGAAGGCTCGCTCGGCCTGCAGCGGGACTACCGAGGCCAGCGCTTCGCCCAATAAGCGGCCTGCCATCCGCTGCGAGGATCTCACGGCTGCCCATTGCTGGCCTACAACCGGCGTCACGCGGCGCAACGTCGCCATCACCACGACCGACAATAGTACGATCGGCACGAGAGCCAGTGGAGTTAGCCATGCCGTCGCTCCCGCAAGTAAGGCTAATCCAGCCATCAGAACTGCCGCCGGCATAGCGACGCGCAAGCGTGCGTAATCGACGTCTTCAACGTCCTCCATATAGTCGGAGAGCCGGTCCTGGTTGCCGAGTTGCCAGCCGGCGGCGCGGGCGGTTGGAGCTCGCGCCATCGCTATGAACAGCTGTGCGCGGCGTTTTACCTGGTCGAGGAGGGCGGCACGATGTCCAGCGACACGTTCGCCATATTTACCGAGCGTCTTGCTCAGCGCGAACAGCCGTACGAAGGCTGCTGGGGTATGAAAATTGAAGGCAAGAGCGGCCGGTCCCAGCCCGGCCAGCGCAACCGCGCCGAGAAACCAGACGGATATCCCGGTGAGCAAGATCCCAGAGGCCGAGGCCGCGACGGCCAGCACGATTGCCATCGGCCACGGTGACTTGGCGCGCACGGAAGCCCCTGCAGGCTCCGCCGTTACGACGATTGTGGACGCGATTGAGCGTATGCTCATGCGGCGACTGCCTGCTCGGCTTGAGGGTGCGGCGGCAGGACGTGATGGCGGCTGGCCGATTCGATTAGCTGCTGGTCGTGTGTGGCGACGATGACCAAACGCCGCTCGGCCATTTCGGTCAGGACCTGCCGGACCAGTTTCGCCGTCTGGGGATCAAGTTTGGCCGTCGGCTCATCTGCGAGGACCACGCCAGCGGAAAGCATCATGCGGGCGATACCGATGCGCATGCGTTGCCCGCCGGAGAGATTGTCCCCACCCTCCGTAATGCGGGCATTGAGTCCGCCGGGTAGTAGCCTTTCGTCGAGCAATCCGACGTGCCTGGCCGCCTCCTGCAGCCGGGCGCCATCACGGGCGTCGCGATTCCACCCGATCGCTCCAGCCAGCGTGCCCGCCGGCACGTAAATATCGGTCGATATCCAATTGCATCTCTCGGCGATCACCTGGGGCAGGGAATTGAGACCGCTCGACGGCGTTTCGACTCCGGCCAGCATGCGCAGCAGGGTCGACTTTCCAGAGCCGCTCGGCCCCGAAATTGCTATCAGACCGGCGAAGGGAAGATCCGCCACGTCGAAAGCGCCGCCGAGGGTGAACGGCTTCGCCGCGATATTCCCGACATCCAACGTTGCCGTGTCGGAGTCGTCGAGGTACCAGTTCAGCTCCTTGGCCGCGGCCTGGCCCTCGGCCTTGACGTGATACTGCTCGGCATAGCGCCGGAACGGTGTGAAGAATTCCGCGGCGATAATGAGAATGAACAAGCTCTGCCAAAGCGCTAGGCCTGAAAATCCCGGAATATGCACAAGCCCGAGATGGCAGAGGCCAAGGAAAACCGCGAGCACGGCGATGGCGAGTGCGGAGAAAAAGTCGATGATGCCCGCGTTGAGGAATGCCACCATCAGCACGCCCATCGTACTGTTCGCATAGACCGTCATCCGCTGTTCGATCTTGCCATGCTCGTGCCGCAAGGCGTGATTGGCCAGGATGGTTGGCAACGTCCGGATGCGGTCTGCGAACTGCGCCGCGAGCCGGCCGAAGGCCTTCTCCTGTATCTCGGCTCTGCTGTGGATTGCGCCGCCGAGCGTTACAAAGAAGACAACCATGATTGGAATTGCGAGAAAAAGCATCAGCGCCGCTTCCCAGGACAGAAAGGCGACAGCTGCTGCTGCGAGGAAGGGGCCGATGCCCAGCATGTACTTCGCCGCGCTGTGGCTGATGACGAGGCCGGCGAGGGCGTTGGGATAGCGCTGCAGGCCAGCAACCAGCGCGCCGGCGGGTTTCGTGCGGATGCGCGCCGGCGACTTTCGCAAAAGTGCATCCTTCAGCGCGGTTCGCAGCCGGTAGACGACGAAGTCCTCGGCTTTTGCTGCGCAAAGTTCGGCGAAGAGGCCAGCACTGCTCGAGAAGGCGAAGCAGACGAGCACACTGGCCAGCGCTATCATATCGAAAGTACCGTCTACGATCAGGCGCCCCGAGAATACCGCAAGCGATCCTGAAAAGCCGATCCGGAACAGTGTGCGTGCGATCTGCCAGCACAGTGTCGTGCGCAAGCCCGCCGCACCCAAGGTGCGGGCGAGATTGAGTGCATCATTGCGTTCCGCTAGAGTTTTCGCGAGCCCCGAGGTTGCCGGGCTCCCGCGGCCCTGAGCGCAATTTTCAGTATTCGATATTCGCATTGCCATTTCGTGCATCGATCTTTGCGGCCACCCCTTGATCCAGATCAACAAGCCTGCCGCTTGCAGAAGCTAGGTGAACGAAACCTCTGGAAAGGTATCGCTTCATGTCCAATCCCTTGCTTGTCGAGCTTTCGCGGCTGCAATTTGCACTGACCGCGATGTATCACTTCCTGTTCGTGCCGCTGACGCTCGGACTATCGGTCCTCGTGGCGATGATGGAGACCGTCTACGTGATGACAGGCCGAACTATCTGGCGCGACATGACCAAGTTCTGGGGTCTGCTGTTTGGCATCAACTTCGTCCTTGGTGTTGCTACTGGCATCACCATGGAATTCGAATTCGGAATGAACTGGGCGTTCTACTCGCACTATGTTGGCGATATTTTCGGGGCGCCCCTCGCTATCGAAGGGTTGATGGCCTTCTTCCTGGAAGCGACTTTCGTCGGTCTCTTCTTTTTCGGCTGGGAAAAAATGTCCCCGCGCGCCCATCTCGCCGTCACCTGGCTGGTGGCGATTGGCAGCAACCTGTCGGCGCTGTGGATACTGATCGCCAATGGCTGGATGCAGAATCCGGTCGGTGCGGTTTTCAATCCCGATACCATGCGCATGGAAGTGAGCGATTTCGCGGCCGTACTGTTCAATCCGACCGCGCAGGCCAAGTTCGTACATACCGTGTCCGCAGGTTATGTCTGTGGTGCTACCTTCGTACTGGCTATTTCGTCCTTCTACATTCTGCGCGGCCGTTACCAAGAGCTCGCTAAAAGGTCGTTCGTGATCGCGTCAGCGTTCGGCGTCGCGGCCACTCTTTCGGTCATCGTGCTCGGCGACGAAAGCGGATATACAATCACCGACAACCAGAAGATGAAGCTCGCCGCCATGGAGGCGATGTGGCAGACCGAACCTGCGCCGGCTTCGCTCACCGCATTCGGCATTCCGGACATGCAGGCGCACACGACGCGCTATGCTGCCAGCATCCCTTGGGTGCTGGGGCTGATCAGCACCCGTTCAACCGATCAGCAGATCCCGGGCATTTTCGATCTCGTGCAGAAGGCCGAGGGGAAGATCCGTAACGGCCTTGTCGCCTATGACGCGTTGCAGAAGCTCAAGAAGGACCACTCCGACTCCGCAGCTCGCGCCGTCTTCGACAGGACCGGTGGCGATCTCGGCTACGCACTGCTGTTGAAGCGTTACATCGAAAATCCGTTGCAGGCAACGCCGGAGCAGATCCACGATGCGGCTTGGTCGACCGTTCCCGGCGTTCCGTCCATTTTCTTCACCTTCCGCTTCATGGTGTTGTTCGGCTTTGCGCTGCTTGCAGTGTTCTTGACCTCGCTTTGGTACACAATGCGGGAAGCGGAAGCGCCGCGTTGGCTGTTCCGGCTCGCGCTTTGCGCTTTTCCGCTGCCTTGGCTCGCTGCGGAACTAGGCTGGTTCGTCGCCGAGTTCGGACGGCAGCCCTGGATCATCGACGGCGTGCTGCCGACCTTTCTGGCAACCTCCGAACTCGGCGTTTTCAATCTGGTACTCACCATCATCGGCTTTACGGCCGTCTACGGTGTGCTCGCCGTCATCGAATGCAGGCTGATGCTGGAAGCCATCAAGAAGGGGCCTGACGCGGTGACAGGCGAAGCGAATTCTTTCGCGGACGTCGCAACGACAGCCGGCTATGGCGTCGCCGCAGCTGAGTGATCCCTCACACGATGGTCAAGGAATACAGTCATGATCCAATATCTATTCGACTATACCACGCTGCGCCTGGTCTGGTGGGGGCTGCTCGGTGTCCTCCTCATCGGCTTCGCCGTCACCGACGGGTTCGACATGGGCGTTGGCGCGCTTCTGCCCTTCGTGGCGAAGACCGACACCGAGAGGCGTGTCGCTATCAACACGATCGGTCCCGTTTGGGAAGGCAATCAGGTCTGGTTCATTCTGGGCGGCGGGGCGATCTTTGCGGCGTGGCCCGCGCTTTATGCGCTGAGCTTTTCCGGCTTCTACCTTGCCATGTTTCTGGTGCTGTTCGCGCTGATCCTCCGTCCTGTTGGATTTAAGTATCGGTCGAAGCGCAAGAGTATAGCGTGGCGTCGGAACTGGGACTGGGCGCTCTTTGTTGGCGGCGCAGTGCCGGCGTTGATTTTCGGGGTCGCGGTCGGCAACGCGCTTGAAGGTGTGCCTTTCCATTTCACCGACGATCTGCGGCCAATCTACGAAGGTACGCTATTCGGCCTGCTCAATCCGCTGGCGTTGTATTGCGGGCTGGTGTCGCTCGCGATGTTGGTCATGCATGGCGCAGCATGGCTCAGTTTCAAAGCGGAAGGCCCGGTGGCCGATCGCGCCGCGGCGTTTGGATTGAAGGCCGCGCTGGCCACCGCCATACTGTTCGCGTTCGGCGGGATTTTGATCTGGCTCGGCGCGTTCGGCGGTTATCAAGTGACGAGTCCGATCGTGTGGGATGGCCCGTCCAATCCCCTTGGCAAGGCTGTCGCGCTCAATTCGGCGGCCTGGCTGCACAATTTCCACGCCACGCCGTGGCTCGCGATCGTACCTGTGATCGGCATCGTCGCACCATTGCTGGCCGCGGCAGGCTTCGGCGCTCGCCGATCGGGCCTGACGTTCCTCGCCTCCAAGCTTGGGGTCGCCTGCATCATCGCGACGGTCGGCTTGTCGATGTTTCCGATGATCTTGCCGTCGAGCACCCACCCAAGCGATTCGCTCACCGTGTTCGACGCCTCGTCGAGCCAGGCGACGCTTCGCAACATGCTGATCGCGACGGTAATCTTTCTGCCGAGCGTGCTCGCCTACACGGCCTGGGTCTACAAGGTGCTATGGGGCAAGGTCAGCGCAACGACTATCCTTAAAGCCGGTTCGTCGGCTTACTGAGCGAGCGAAAGCGGAGACAAAAACGATGTGGTACTTTGCCTGGATGTTGGGTCTCGGATTTGCAGCCACCGTAGGCATTCTCAATGCGCTCTGGTACGAGCTTCGTACGGTTCGTGAAAAGGATGAGGTCAGCACACCTCCGCTGCAGACGCCCTGATAAGATACAAAAGAGAGGGGTCTGTATCTTCCTTGGTGATCCACCGGCGAGTGTCGATATGTCCGGCGGTAAGTGCGCCTTGCCGACGGGTTTTTAGCGATTGCGGAGCGATCGGGCCGCCCCTGTTCAAGCTAGGGAGGAAGGCTCGGGACGGATTGCGTCCTTTGATCGTAGTCATGCCCATTTAACGCGCCGGCCATTCTGCCACGATTACGATGGCAGCCAGCCACAACAGCGCAGTGAAAATCGTCTCTGCTAACCGATCAACGTTATTGCTGCAAAGGACGTCTACAAAGTTCCCCTGCTTTGCATAATATAAAGCGCGAGGAGAGAAAGGGTAACAATGGTCGAAAATATCGCGATAAGCAGCGTCCAACCGGGGTGTTGCTTTGAACGTCGTCCAATCGTCAAAATTGCCGTAAAGGCCTTAAAGCCGATGTTTCTCATTTGCTCGCGACTCCTTGTCACGGCTGACGGCTTCTCCTTAGCACATTCTGCCCGAGCGGTGAATGAGAAGCGGAGCATTCTAGCCCGGGTGCTTCGACCATCATGAAGGTACTTGCACGACTCAGACAGTCGCGGGGGGCCACACGTTGTGGCCGTGTTTGACGCCCCTCGCCATTGCCCAGTCCGGGATGAATGCACCTACGACTGAGCAGTACGTTCCCCGGCTGGGCGATCTTATGAGCGCGATCCAGTTGCGGCATATGAAATTGTGGTTCGCCGGGAAGGCCCTCAATTGGGAACTCGCGGCTTCCGAACTTCGCCAGCTCGACACCGGTCTGATGGAAGCCGCAACGCTGTATCCGGGGATTCCGGTGAATAATGTCACGACGATGACAAAACCTTCCCAGTCGATTGCCGAGGCGATCGAGGCACGGGATAGCCGACGGTTTGCCAAAGCCGTCGGTGAATTGACCGATGGATGCAACGCCTGCCACCAGTCTATCGCACGCGGCTTTATCGTCATTCGGGTGCCGACTGAACAGCCCTTCAGTAACCAGGTGTTTCCATCGCAAGCCAAGCATTAGCGGACGCGGGCCGGTTGGGCCCGTTTGTCAGTTTTCTTCTGTCTTGTCGGCTTCCGTCAGACGCCAAGTATGCCGGGCGATCATCAAATCTTCGTTCGTAGGAATGACCCACGCGGAGGTTCTGCTTCCAGGCGTCGTGATCCTGGCGGCACCCGCGGCATTCGCCGCGCCGTCCAATTCGACACCGAGCCAGGTAGCTTGCTCGCACGCGCGCTGCCGGATTTCGGGAGCGTGTTCGCCGATACCCGCTGTGAAGACGAGCGCATCCAGGCCACCGAGGCTGGCGGCAAGCGATCCCAGCTCTCGACCGATCCGGTAGACAAACAAGGCGATGGCTTTGGCGGCGAGGGGATCTTCGCTCGCCAGCAGCGTCCGCATGTCATCGCTCACGCCGGATACACCCAGCAAGCCGGAAGAATGATAGAGCAGGTCGCTCACGGCCTGCGGCGTCATGCCATTCTCTTGTATCAAATAAAGGACGACACCCGGATCCAGGTTGCCGCACCGGGTGCCCATTGGAAGGCCATCGAGCGCGGTAAAGCTCATGGTCGTTGCCACGCTCTGGCGCTGACGCATCGCGCACATGCTGGCTCCGCTGCCGAGATGGGCAACCACGACGCGACCTTCGGCAGCGGTCGGACCCAGGACATCAGGAAGAACGCTGGCAATATACTCATAGGACAGGCCGTGGAATCCGTACCGTCGGACACCTTGGGCCGTAATCGACCGCGGCAACGCGTAAGCCGCGGCTATCTCGGATTGTGTATGATGGAAGGCGGTATCAAAGCAGGCGACCTGCGGCAATGCCGGGTGAAGTTCTGCGATAGCGTCGATGGCGGCAAGGTTATGGGGCTGATGAAGCGGCGCCAACGGAACCAGGCGGCGTAACTCGTTAGTCACTGATGAATCGATACGGACAGGGGCGGTGTACTGTGATCCGCCATGCACCACGCGGTGTCCGGCGGCGATCAGGCGGTGGTTTGGAAATTGGCGCTCCACCCAACTTAGGAGCGTGGCGAGTGCATCCTCGTGGGTGGCGGCTTCCGCCAAATACTGATCGACCAGAGGTGCTCCCGAGTGGTCCGTGACGACGAAATGCATGCGATGTCCAATGCCGTCGAACTCGCCTTCGCAGATAAGCGCCTGGCGGCTTGGTTCTACGTGACCCTCAAAGAGCGAAAACTTGATGCTGGATGAGCCGGCGTTCAGAACGAGGATGGCGTCGCTCATGACGTCGTCCCTGCCTTGTGGCGCGCGAGCAGCAACGCGATGGCGCAGGAGCCGAGCCTTGCAAGCGTCCCATCGGCGCGGCTCGTTAAGATGATCGGCACTCGCGCGCCGAGCACAATTCCGGCCATCTGCGCCTCCGCAAGGTATTCAAGCTGTTTTGCAAGCATGTTGCCTGCCTCAAGGTCCGGCACCACGAGGATGTCGGCATGGCCAGCGACTGGGGAAACGATTCCCTTCGTCTTCGCTGCTTCCGCCGAAACAGCGTTGTCAAAGGCGAGCGGACCGTCCAGGATGCCGCCGGTGATCTGACCACGGTCGGCCATCTTGCAGAGCGCCGCTGCATCGAGGGTCGAGCGAATGCTCTCCGTAACCGTCTCGACCGCCGAGAGGATGGCCACTCTCGGTTGCGGGATACCCAAGGAATGGGCTAACTCGATCGCGTTCTGGATGATGTCGCGCTTGTCGGCCAGCGTCGGATTGATGTTGACCGCGGCGTCGGTGACAAAGAGCGGTCTCGGGTAGCCGGGCGCATCGATCGCGAAGACGTGGCTGATGCGTCGGGCGGTGCGCAACCCCAGATCGCGGTCGACGACGGCGTGCATCAGCTCTTCGGTGTGGAGCGAGCCCTTCATCAGCGCTTCGACCTTACCAGAGCGGACCATGGCGACGGCCTGCGCCGCAGCGGCGTCACTATGCTCCGTCGCGACGATCTCGTAAGGGGAAAGGTCAAGCCCCGCTTGTGCGGCTGCGGCACGAATTTTGGCTTCCGGCCCCACCAGCACAGGCAGGATGAGTTTGGCGCGGGCTGCTTCGACGGCACCGAGTAGAGAAGGCGTGTCGACGGGGTGGACAACCGCTGTCCGAATCGGATCGACGCCCTTCGTCATCTCTATCAGGCGTTCGTAGCGCCGTCCTTTGTGTCTCAACTCGATTTCCGGAAGAAGGGCGCGCGGCCGCGAGATTTTTTCGGTCGGCGCGATGACTTCAGCCGTGCCGGAAATTACCTTCTCGCCACGCTGGTTGGATACGCAGCAATCGAGGATGACACGATGCTTTTCCTCAGTCTTCTTCGCCACCCTTACCGTCACCGTGATTGTGTCGCCCAGGCCCACGGGTCGATGAAAATGCAGCGACTGATCGATGTAAATCGATCCCGGGCCAGGCAATTGCGTTCCAAGTACCGCGGAGATCAAGGACGCGCCCCACATACCATGCGCCACTATCTTGTGGAACGAGTCGCTCTTGGCAAAGGTTTCGTCGACATGCGCGGGGTTGATATCGCCGGACATGATCGCGAACACTTCGATGTCTTTATGGGTGAGCGTCCGGACGAGACTTGCTGTGTCCCCTAGCTTGATCTCGTCAAACGTCCGGTTTTCGATCCGCTCCATTTTTATCCCTCTGGTCCGACTGACGCTCAGCCAGTGATGTGATGATGTTTTCGACGCTTCCCGTGGGCGCTTGGTGCAGCGTCAGTGACCAGAAAGACTACGAGATTGCTCATTTCTCAAGCGGCCGCGTAGCGGTATTCTCGCCGTGGGGCCATTTCCAGTTCTGGATTTCAGGCATATCCTCACCGTGTTCGCGGACATAGCGAGTATGCTCGATTAATGCGTCGCGGAATTGCTGCTTGATGTGAGCCGCAGCAACACCCAGCCCGGGCACCCGTTCGATGACTTCGATCGCCAGGTGAAAGCGATCAAGTTCGTTCAGCACGACCATGTCGAACGGCGTCGTGGTGGTTCCTTCTTCCTCAAACCCACGGACGTGCATTCCGGCGTGATTGGCGCGGGAATAGGTCAGGCGATGGATCAGATACGGATATCCGTGATAGGCAAAGATCACCGGCTTGTCCCGCGTAAACATGCCGTCGAATTCACGGTCGTCCAGACCGTGCGGATGCTGCTCCTTCGGCTGCAGGGTCATCAGATCGACCACGTTGACGACGCGGATTTTCAGCTGGGGCAAAGCTTTCCGTAGCAGATCGACAGCCGCGAGGGTTTCGAGCGTCGGCACATCGCCGGCGCACGCCATGACCACATCCGGTTCGCTGCCCGCCGTTTCGGTGCCCGCCCAGGTCCAAATGCCGATGCCGGCATCGCAGTGCGTGGCGGCCTGTTCCATGGTCAGCCATTGCGGCGATGGCTGCTTGCCCGCGACGATCACGTTGATGCGATCATAGGTCCGCAGGCAATGGTCGGTGATCCATAGCAGCGTGTTGGCGTCCGGCGGAAAATAGACCCGGACGGCATCGGCCTTCTTGTTGGCCACGAGATCGACGAAACCGGGATCCTGGTGGCTGAAGCCGTTATGGTCCTGGCGCCAGACATGCGAGGTCAGGAGGTAATTCAGCGATGCGATCGGCCGCCGCCACGGCAAGGCGCGCGAGACCTTCAGCCACTTGGCGTGCTGGTTGAACATGGAATCGACGATGTGAATGAAGGCCTCGTAACACGAGAAAAGGCCGTGACGTCCAGTGAGCAGATATCCCTCGAGCCAACCCTGGCAGAGGTGCTCGCTCAAGACCTCGATCACCCGGCCGTCTTGCGCCAGATGGACATCGTAAGGTTCGATGGTTTCCATCCAGACCCGCTCAGTGACATCGAATACCGCGTCGAGCCGATTCGACGCCGTCTCATCCGGCCCCATGATGCGGAAATTTCGCGCCTCGGCATTCAGCGATACCACCTCCCGGAGAAACTGCCCCATGACGCGTGTCGCTTCGGCTTCGACACCGCCGGGGTGCGGTATGTTCACGGCATAAGAGTGGAAGTCCGGCAGTTTGAGTTCGCGTTTCAATAGCCCGCCATTGGCGTGCGGATTGGCGCCCATGCGACGGCTGCCGATTGGAGCGAGCGCCTGCAATTCAGCGCGCAACCGGCCGTTCGCATCGAAAAGCGTTTCCGGCTGGTAACTTCGCATCCACTGCTCAAGCAATTCCAAATGGTTTGGATTGCCGCGAGGGTTGGCGATCGGAACCTGATGCGCGCGCCAGAAGCCTTCAACCTTCTTGCCGTCGACCTCCTTAGGGCCGGTCCAGCCTTTCGGGCTGCGGAGTACAATCATCGGCCATTTTGGCCGCGCGCTTGTCGCGCGTCCGTCGCGTGCCGCCGTGTGGATGGCGCGGATTTTGTCCAGCGCGGTGTCCAGCGTCGCCGCCATCAGCCGATGCATCGCGGCGGGATTATCGCCTTCGACAAACAACGGCTCGTGGCCGTAGCCGAGAAACAGATTTCGTATCTCGTCATCGCTCATCCGCCCGATGACCGTCGGATTAGCGATCTTGTAGCCGTTGAGGTGAAGGATTGGCAGTACGGCGCCGTCATGCGCTGGATTCAGGAACTTGTTGGAATGCCATGAAGCCGCGAGTGGTCCGGTTTCGGCTTCGCCGTCGCCGACAACGCAAGCACAGATCAGGTCGGGATTGTCGAAGGCGGCGCCATAAGCATGTACCAGCGCGTAGCCGAGTTCTCCCCCCTCATTGATGGAACCCGGCGTTTCCGGTGCGGCGTGGCTTGGAATCCCGCCGGGAAAGGAGAACTGGCGAAACAGCTTGCGCAGGCCATCAGCATCGCGGCCGATGTCGGGATAGATCTCGCTGTAGCTGCCCTCGAGATAGGTGTTCGCCACCATGCCCGGTCCGCCATGTCCGGGACCGCAGACGTAGATGACGTTGAGGTCACGCGCGCGGATCGCTCGATTGAGATGCGCGTAGACAAAGTTTAGCCCTGGAGTAGTTCCCCAGTGTCCGAGCAGGCGCGGTTTGATGTGCTCGGGCCGAAGCGGCTCGCGAAGCAGGGGGTTATCGAGCAGATATATCTGACCTACCGAAAGATAATTGGCGGCGCGCCAATACCGGTCAAGCAGGTCAAGATCGTTAACGCTTCGTTGGCTGTCGGGTGCCGTTGCCATTTGCATGCTGACGCCTCCAAGATTGGACCATGATGGAACACAGTTGACGTCCAATCGATCCATGATCCCCGTAAACTCGGAATTGGGACTGAGGTTGCACCTCGATCGCATCACCAACGTCGTCTTTGGTCTTGGATCACGACCTGCGTCATTGGGAAATTCTTGGCGCGTTCACTGCGCGAGCGTGTTGATCTGTCTCAAGCAGCCTGTTTCTTGATCAGCTCTACCGGGATCCAGAAAAATTCGCGTTGCTTTGCCTTTTTGATCAGCCGCAATGTCGTACCGCGTATTGGCGCTATGTCCTCACTATGCTCGACGTGACGATTGTAGAGCGAAGCCCCATCAGGTGGGAATGGCAAGTACGCGACCGTAGGGGAACCATTCTTATATATGGATGGGAAATTACCCGACGCGCCGCCAGGTATAAAGGCGACCGCGCGCTATTCCTGCTATTGGCCACGGGCTGGCGCTTATGACGAAGCCCCAGACCACCTGCCGGTTTCGCTTTCCGCTGCGACGTGGCTACGCGGCGATCAAGCTGCGTGAGACGACGATATCGACCGTTTTTGCAGCTCTGCAAGGCGATGGGCGCAGGCGTGCCGCTTGTGGTCGAATATGAACCGCAGCGGTTTGATTTTTGTCAAAAGGGAAAGCCACGATCGCGATACTCTTATTCGAAATGTTGGTCAGTTGCCACCAGATAATCTAGTCAGGAGGCTTGCATGGCACGCTATATCGCTCGGTTTATGAAAGACGTACTTGGCGAAAACGGGCATGAAGCTGAAATCTGCCAGCGTTCGATAGAGATCGAAGCTTCAAGTAGGGGACGTGCCGCCGAATTGGCGAAGATAGAATTTTGCGAATCCGAAAACGTGAAGGATTGGCTCCTCCATGCAGATCGTGTTCACATTGCCGATGCGGAATTCCCATCTTAGCAAGAGGCAGTGCGGCAGAGCTTTTGAGAGCGCAAATATCGTTTTTTTCGGCCAGCTTCGTCGCTTGCTTCTCGCAAGAACGAGAAGGATTGGGCCTTTGACCAACGGCTGGAGCCCGCCGCCGCGTTCTGATCAGGACCCTGGATATTCTGTCGGCACTTGTCCAAATCGCCGAAGGATCTGTTTGGCGCCGAATTTGCCAATCTCAAAATCGCTGGTCCGGCTGATTGCTATCGCACCAGCATGGCCAAAAGTCTTCCAAAGACCCTGCGCACGCTCTATCGCGGCGGCGGGACTTGGGCATCTGATAGGCTCACCAGCGACGATGTCGTCATCGACGTAATCGAAAGGCACAACCACGAAATAGGTAATCTCGGGCATACGTCCGCTCTCCCTCGTTCACCCCTCTAATTTTTATCCAGCTTACTGTGAGGGCGACTTCTCATTTTGACGCAAATCAAGTGAGGCGCATTCGAACCCTGCCACAGTAAACCTACTCCATAGGAGACCGGGGAGTAGCCTCAGAATCGGCTGCGGCTCTCGGCATCTCAGGATAGCCAGTCGCGAGGGGTCGCGAGTGAGATGAGAAAAATCGGAATCAAGGCCTTGGCAGCGATTTTGACGATTGGGCTGCGCTCAAAGACGCGTATTGATTGGACGCTGCAGATCACGATATTTTCGACGATCGTTACTCTTTCCCTCATCGCGCTTTATACTTTTCAGAAATGGGGAAATTTGTAGGCGCACCTTAGATCAATCGCGGTCACCCGAAGGCCGCAAGTCAGGTCTGACGCCTCCGGCTCCAGTGCGGCGCAAGGCCTTGGCCGGGCAGTTTAGAGGACTTACACGGCTCGATCTTTTTGCTTTCTGTCCAGTGCGTCGATCGTCGATGCATTGAGGCAGTAATCGTCAAAGTGTTCGGCGGTGGTACCGGCTTTGAAGTCCCGGCTACATCGATGCTTTTGTTGGCATGCGGCGCAGACACGCTGCATGTCACGTAGCACAAGGGGTTGGTTGCGCGCGAGCGCCGTTTCATCGATGCCGAGAGCCTTCAGCAGTTTCGGCAGTTCATCAACCGCTTTGGCGCCTTTACCGACAAAAGTATCGAGGTCCTCCGGTGTGATGCCAAGCTCCCGCGCGATGCCTGCAAATTGGTTTGGTTCAAGTTCGCGCATCTCACGCAGTTCACGTCTGTGCTCGAGCCAGTTACCAAGAAGATCGGCCAGCTTTTTGACCGTAGGATATAGCTTGCTTCGCAGTGTCATTTCGGTCTCACCTTTGGTAGGTGGGCTCTCGAAACATGCTCGTCGACAATTACCTGCTCGGCATTGCGATAGATCAATTGAACAGACGCCTGGTGGCAAATTGCATCCCTGCCTCGATTGATGGTGCAATCATCCGCAACATGATCCCGGAAAATTCGGAAGATCTACCCGTGCGATCAGGGCCTTTAGAAACGTCAGAACATGAACGTAGCTGTACCTGACAAACCGAGAGATCCGGGATCCTGCTGGCGACCGCAACACCTCAAGCGTCCATGTTCCGCAGCCGCTGGCGATTGCGAAGGACAATCTGGCGCGCGCCGGAAAATCCCAGCACTCCCTCGCCATGGAGCTGCGAAAGCGCCCTTGAAATCGTCTCCAGCGTAAGTCCGAGGTAATCGCCGATATCGCGGCGGCACATCGGCAGCGCCATCATGCCCGCGACGGCAAGACGGCCATCCATCTCAAGAAGGAAATTCGCGACACGTTCCAAAGCGTTCTTGCGCCCGAGAAGAAGCATATGATCTTCAGCGTGCCGGAGATCGCTCGCCGTCATGGTCCAGAGCTTTTGGGCAACCTTGACGTCGGTCCCCGCCGCCTGCTCAAGGCTGCGCCGTTTCACAAGGCGCACGGTGGTATCGACAATGGCTTCCGCCGCGAGCCGGTGGGCAGTTCCAGACTCAAGCCCGAACACGTCGCCCGGCAGGTGAAACGCGCCGATCTGGCGCCGTCCGTCGGAAAGCAGCTTGTATGTCCGAACTGCGCCGCGGATTACCTGATAGACATATTCCGCCGGCTCATCCTCGCCGTAGATTTCCTCATCCTTACCGTAAGAAAACTCCGTAGCTACCAGGCCTGCGTGTCCCGTAAGGGCACAGAAATGGTCGGGAGGGGAGTAAGCAACCGGGGCAGCGTTGTTGGTTGTGGTGGAAGTATTGAGCGATTGGGTCAACATGGACCATCTCCTGTGCGGCGGATGGCCAACTTCTACGCGGAGAAGCCGAGTCTGAAAATTTCGCTCGATACCTTAGGGAACGTTCCCTAAGTAGTTTACCGGAGGTCGTCGCGGCGGCCCAACGCCACGGGCTGAGCTTCCTGAATGGCGCCCCGAATATGG
>WNFI01517577.1_pt1 | contig 16485 bp, 13 predicted proteins | sample 5400471 | NCBI WGS metagenome assembly WNFI01 (sample SAMN13153348, study PRJNA577476) | soil metagenome | isolation source: 100 cm saprolite on Douglas fir-dominated hillslope | place: USA:California | collected 2013-09-17 | reverse complement strand
GAAGGAGTGTCGATGGCGGAACTCATCCGGCGGGCCATTGATGTGTTCCTGGCGTGGGATGATCCGGCCTATGTTCCCACACCACCCAATCCGCAAAAAAGGAACGCCCATTCATCCCCGCTCTAAAGAGACGGGCCTTTCTGGGCGGCTTTCTGTAACGCATGCTCGTTAAGCAATTATGAACAGCATGAACAGAATTAAGTTCAATCTGCTATAATGATCCTTACCAGTAGCTAAGCGTAACTATTCAGGACTTCTCACCGCCTGAGGCGGCTCACCCAGGTCTGGAGTGGGTGTGGGCTTTGCCGCCTGCGGCGGCAAAGTCCACACCCACTCCAGACCTCTCTCGAACTGCCGTAGGCAGTGAGGAGTCAAGAAGAGGGAGCTCTGAATAGTTACAGATAAGCAGAGAATGTAGGGGTAGAATGAACTCGACCCCAATTGATGATATAAAGCGAGGAGACATTACCATGGCGGAGCAGGATCAAGCTAAACGCGAACAAATTCTGGCAACTATTGAATCTGAAGGTGTACGCTTCGTCAACCTGGAATTTACCGATGTCGTCGGTATGGCAAAATGTGTGACAATACCCGTCGAGCAGTTTCCCGATTGCCTGGTTCACGGGAAATGGTTTGATGGGTCTGCAATAGAAGGATTTGCGCGTGTAGCTGAAAGTGATATGTACCTCTATCCCGACCTGGATACGTTTGCCATCCTGCCGGGTAAAGTGCGCCCACAGGCGATAACCCCCTCAGCGCTCAATGAATCGACCGACCAGTTTCTTGATGCGGGAGTCGTCGCGCGTGTAATTTGTGATGTGCGTACCCCCGATGGTGAACGCTTTGACGGCGATCCTCGCGCCACGCTCTTTCGAGCGATAGACCTGGCAAACTCCATGGGTTACAAATTTCTGGTGGCTCCCGAACTGGAGTTTTTCCTCTTACAACTCGAAGACAACACCCCCACGCCACTTCCACATGATCGAGGAGGTTACTTCGATCTCTCGACCGATTTGGCGGCGGCAGTGCGCCGCCAGATGGTGCAGGCGCTTCAGCAGATGGGTATCAGAATCGAAGCCAGTCATCACGAAGTCGCTGCTGGCCAGCACGAACTCGATTTAGAAACAAACGATGCGCTGCACACCGCCGATGCACTGATGACGGCCAAGTACGTACTGAAGGCAATCGCGGCCCAGTATGACCTGTATGCTACCTTCTTACCCAAACCATTCTATGGAGTAAATGGCTCAGGCATGCACACTCACCAGCAGTTAATTAGCTGCACAACAGGCCGCAATGCCTTTGTCGATGAACATGGTGAGTATGGACTTTCCGATGTGGCCCGTTACTTTATCGCAGGCCAATTGGTGCATGCAAGAGCTATGTGCGCGATACTGGCCCCGCTGGTGAATTCCTACAAACGTCTTGTGCCAGGCTATGAAGCTCCCGTTTATATCAACTGGGGACGAGTGAACCGCGAGGCACTGATTCGCGTTCCTCGACCAGGCACTGACCGCCAATCGACGGCGCGTATCGAACTACGCTGCTGCGACCCTAGCAGTAATCCCTACCTGGCCCTGGCAGTCATGTTACGGGCCGGTCTCGATGGCATTCAGCGCAAATTGCCCCTCCCACCGGCCATGGATGAAAGCCTGTTCCTGCGCGACGAGGGGGAACGCCAACGCCATCGCTCCAAATTGCTTCCCGCAACGCTTGGCGAAGCATTAGATGGCTTGCGCGAAGATAATCTGATACGCGAGACACTCGGCGACTCCATATATGAAGGGTTCCTCGAAGCTAAAAGCATCGAATGGCTAGAATACCGCAAACAGATACACTCCTGGGAACTGGAACGTTATCTACCAGTGTTCTAGATTCCCATGAGCATTCCAGTCAGCGAAGTATACGAAGATGTGGTGATCATGAAAGAAATGACTTAAGAACCTTTAAAAGTGTCTCACTCCCCACTCGTCTCATCCAGGCGGGCCGGTGTTTCTACCTGGTTGAGGCGATTCCAAAGCAGGTAATCCGTCTCTTTCTTAGGAACGTACGCGTTGACTACATCCGCCACCATATTGGAGGTGGCGACGAACTCGCCCTGTTCCAGGTGCCTGAGGTCGATATACTTCGCGCCCTGCTCCAGGCGAGTTCCAGCAGGCAAGATCGTAATGTTCTTGAGCTCATCGTCCGTCAAGTCCGCAAGAATGGCGTGCATGCTCTTGAGCTCATCGGCAGAGAGTGCACCTGGCAAGAGGGTCTGGTTCTGGCCATGGTTCTCCCCGGTCCGGTCGTTAGCATTCAGGTCGCGGCTAAAATCCACATCGTGTTGGGCCTCATAAAGAGGTGCATTCTCATCTTGATGATCCTCGTGTAGCCTGGACTTCTTTCGACCGGAATGGGCGTCTGAATCACTGCCGCTGCGCTTCTCGCCGCGTTCTTGCATGAGTCGTGAATCAGCTTTTTTACTCGACTTTTTCTTGTATCTTTCTGGCTGGTGTTTTTGTCCTGGCATCTATCTCGCTCCCTCTGATTGGCTTGTTCATGACTTCAGTATATCATAATCACACAACTCTACAGATGCTCCCTCATTGCTTCCCTATACACCCGCTCGTACGCATCGATCATCTCATCGAGTGCAAAGTTCGCCTCAACGTGGGCGCGGCAGCGAGCGCGAGGAATATCGAACAGGTCATCGACCAGCGCGGCAGCATGGGCGCGCTCACCCTCTTCGACTAGAAAACCCGTTTCGCCATGACGAATGATCTCCTCCATCGCACCACGGCGATAAGCGATCACCGGCGTACCTGTCGCCATAGCTTCTACTGCCGTCAAGCCGAAAGGTTCATCCCACTCGATAGGGAAAAGCAGTCCCAGCGATTGCCCCATGATCTTCCATAAAGCCAGCCGCTCCAATTGTCCCAGGTAGGTGACACGCTCGCCTGCTGCTAGCAACTTTGGCCGAATGCGTTCTTCATAGTAGCGGCGATCATAAATGCCGCCTGCAATCAACAGGCGATAGCCCGCCATTTCTGCAATCTCAATGGCATCCTCAACCCCTTTTTCAGGTGCGATACGCCCGGCAAAGAGCAGCGGTGCCTCTTTTGAAGGTTTTGATGAGAACGGGATAGCATCCAGGTCAAGCCCGTTATAAATCACATGATCGATCGACGTGTAATCCAGGTAGGTGCTGGCGCAGGCATGCGATACCGTAATCAGCGTAACGGGATGGCCTTGCTGGTCCAATACACGCAGCGCGGTATTGATCTCAGGCGACACTGCCGGAAGGTGCAGTGTATGGAGCACCGGAATATCATGGATCAGAGTAGAGCATGCATAGGCAGGCCAGTCGAACGCATGCACATGGATTACATCAAATTCGGCGCTGCGACGCTGCAACTGCAAGAAAAGATCGAGAAAAAGGTTTGCCTGGGTAAAGAAGCTTGTATCGGCGGGCCGTTCGCGGGCTTCTTCAGAAAAATCAGCTGGCTGTACATCGTCAGGCACCGTAATGGGCCTGATATCAATGCCCGGCACGAACGAATCGTCGCGAGCGAAGAGCGTCACATTATGCCCGCGCTGCAAGAGTCCTTGCGCAAGGTCTGCCAGGAGTGCCTGTGCTCCTCCAAGATAAGGTTGGGCAATGGCAGATACAAGTGGTGCCACCAGTGCAACTCTCATCACTCACCTCGATAACTGGCAACATTGTTCTCAGTTTCGTACAACTTCACTTCATACAGCATACCTTTGGGAAAGGCACTCACCAGGCGCTCCCAGAACTTAACGACCAGCACCTCTGTGGTGGGAATGCTGCCCTCCAACCAGGGGACATCATAGTTCAGGTGTTTGTGATCGACCCACTTCACGACTTGCTCATTCATGGCATCCTTGAGTTCGGTCAAATTCAACACCATACCGGTTTGTGCGTTAGATGTGCCTCGTACTGTGACTTCCAGCACGTAGTTATGACCATGCCCGTTAGGGTTGGCGCATTTCTCATAGATAGCATAATTCTCTGCCTCTGTAAGCTGTTTGCTCCATAAACGGTGGGAGGCGCTGAAACTTGCGCGCCTTGTCAGGTAGATCATCTTTGTATCCCTTTTATTTCATGCGTTGCTGAATATTTCAAGATTGGTTCCGCTCAACATTCTGCCCGAGTCATCAGCCAGGAAGAGTAAAATCTCGGCAAGGTCATCGGGAGTCATCCCGGCCTTCAAGTGCGGTGCAGCCTGGCGAAGCATCTCGGTATCTACTGCGCCCGGACTCACCGCGCATACGCGAATATTGTACGGCTTGCCTTCGACTGCCAGGATTTCGGTTAAACTGGCTACACCAGCTTTCGAGACGTTGTATGCGCTCAGTCCAGGAAACTTCTCTACCCCTCTCACGCCCGAAAGCGAGGAAAGGTTGATAATCACACCAGAGTGTTGTGACGTCATGATGCGAAAAGCTTCAAGACAACATAAGAACGTGCCTCGCAGATTGACCCCGAGAACCTGGTCCCAGGCAGCCACATCCATTTCAACAAATGGACGTGAAGCCACTATTCCTGCGCAATTCACCAGGATATCGACACGCCCATAGGTCTGCATGCCCAGCTGAAAAAGCGCCTGCACATCATCTTCGTGAGAGACATCGCCTCTAAGGTGTATTACAGGATATCCTTCGCGCGCAATTTCGGCGGCAACTTCATCTAAAAAGGCGAGTGTACGGCTGAAGAGTACAACTCGCGCTCCTTCGCGCGCATAACGGAGTGCAGTAGCGCGGCCCACGCCTCGTCCCGCCCCCGTTATGATAGCAACACGATCTTTGATACTCATATTACTGATTATAGCACCTGCTCAGGATACTTGTTGAAACAAATTGACATCTGCTATAATTATGCGAGCAAGCTATTAAAAATGCGTGAGAACTGCTTTGTAAGCCTTTTTCTTCTAATCCGCCGCACGGGGGGAGCATGACAATAAACACCAAGCTGCAAGGATTGCTGACAGAATTTGGCCTGGTGGAAGTCCTGCAAATGATGGAATTAGGTGCGATGACAGGGGCCATTCATCTAAAGCAATCGACGGGACGCATCGGTATCGTTTACTTCAAGGATGGAAAGTTAGCCAGTTGTTCGGAACTCGATGCAGGTGCATTAACGCTGGGAGATGTCTTGCAACAACTCGGCATGGCGACCGGCCCTCAGATAGAATATGCCTTCTCACAACAATTGCAGGATCCTTTTGGCAAACGTATCGGTGAGCGCCTGGTTGAGATGGGTGTCATCACCAATGGCCAGTTGAAAGAGGCGCTGCGCAAAAAGTCCTTATGGACGATACGCGAGTTGGCCTTATGGAGAGATGGAGCCTACGAATTTGTCGCCAGCCCAACCGGTCAAACGAAGTCAATCCTGCCCTATGGGGAAGAATCCCTTGAACTTGAGGTCATGGGCGTGACCATGGAGATGGTGCGCTACTGTGACGAATGGGAACAACTTCACCAATTTTTGCCTCGAGGTATGCATACGCGCTTGCAAATGGCTCCTGCTATTCCCTATGCCATGCAGTTTGATGCTCGCACTCTTGAACTTTTGGGAGGTGTCAATCGCTATCGAAGCGTACGCCGCATTGCCAGCGCCATCCGCCGTCCAGAGTTAGAGGTGGCACGTGACCTTGCGCAACTTGTCTATCAGAGATTGATGCTGCCGGTCTTCCAGGAAGAAATGCCCCGTGTGAACGGGAAAGAGCGTAGTGTCCGGCTTCCTGATCCTGCTGAGAGATTGCGCATGGAGAGCTTCGAACTGATGAACCTTCTCAGCCGTATGGAACAAGAATGGCACGACCGTCGCACTCCTGTTGAGCAATTATCGGCCCTGGCCGAATTTGTCAATTGGACCATGGAGGCTCTCTCTGAAGCGTGCCGCACTAACAGCACTGAATTAGACCCGAATACTCTGGAAGCGTTGCTCACTCGTAATAACCTGCGCTACATGGGCAACTACAGGTTCATCATACACGACAATACTATCGATGTCGAAAATTTTACTGCCCTGTGCCGTGAAGTTCTGCAAGGCAATATTCAGAAGGTTCACAGTTTCTTTGAAGAAGCCTCCATCGTGCTCCAGCATATCCTGTTGTGTATTTTCGACTCGATCAATGGACGAGTAGCCTCCCTCTATGAACGCCTTGAGAATCAAGAGGTATGGGAAGCCATGTTCACGCAATTTGGCCTGCCACGATGATAAAAACCTATGATAGGAGCCATCAATAGCCACTCACTGCCTAATTTTAAGTGTGTCAGCCACTCACTCTCTAATTTTAAGTGTGTCGAACTGGCTGAGGGTGGCGGCGCCACCCTCAGCCAGTTCGACACACTTAAATAATAGCTGCGGCCCGCAAGCGGGCCGCAGTCCGCGAGAAATGCCTCCCCGAAAAGGGTAGTAATAGTGTATACTAACTCTCACATGGATTATTGTCTCGACTAGTAGCGCATGGGCCGGGCTATAGGAGGAAGCCACGGTTGACGAGGTGGAGGCTGTTCGGATCGTCAGCGGGGAGCCTCCAGGGTATATCACTACCCTGAAAAGATAGCGCACAAACCCGGCCGGTAACGGCTGGAACAAAACACTATCAGTGATGTAGAGAACAGAAATGTATCTACCTTACAAAAGAAAGGGTACCCGACCACATGTGCGGTATCATAGGCTACGTCGGCCCTGAAGGGACCGATGTTACTTCCATATTGCTTGAAGGTCTTAGCAAACTCGAATATCGCGGTTATGACTCCGCGGGCATTGCAGTACTCACCTCAGATGGCACACTTGAACTACGTCGTCGCGCTGGCAAAATTGCTAACCTTATAGCCATCGTTGAGAATGGCTCGCGGCCTGAACCTGGCCCCCTTGGTATAGGTCACACGCGTTGGGCAACACATGGCCGTCCCAACGACGTTAACGCCCACCCACATCCCGACTGTACTGGCGTGTTGACGATAGTGCACAACGGCATCATCGAAAACTACGCCGAATTGCGCTCGCAATTAGAACGTGAAGGACACACGTTTCGCTCCGAGACGGATACCGAAGTGCTCTCGCACCTCCGCTTATCGTTGGTGTTGGTGAGGGTGAGCAGTTCCTGGCGTCTGATATCCCCGCCATTCTCAAACACACCCGCCATGTTTTCGTCATGGATGAGGGCGAAATTGTATCGCTGCGTCCCGCTGGCGTCTCGATCACCAAAATCGATGGCACACCAGTACAGCGCGAGCCCATGACCATTGACTGGGATGTTGAATCTGCAGAGAAAGATGGCTATCCCCATTTCGTACTCAAGGAGATTCACGAACAGCCGCATGCTATGCGCCGTGCCTTAACAGGTCGTGTACGCGAGGGGCAGTTGCACCTGGCAGAGTTAGAGCGCATGCAAGATGCAGGTCTACTCGATAAGGTTCAGCGCATAGTGATCGTAGCCTGCGGGACCTCGTACCACGCTGGTTTAATCGCCAAGTACGTCATCGAGCAATGGGTACGTATTCCAGTAGAAACGATTACCGCCGCCGAGTTTCGCTACTGTAACCCCATCGTCGGCCCTGAGACGTTATGTCTCGCAGTTACACAATCTGGCGAGACTGCGGATACGCTCGTGGGTATCCGGCAAGCTCGTGAGCAGGGAGCGCCTGTAATTGCCATTACCAATGTCGTCGCCAGCGCGATTACACGCCTGTCTGATGCCGTGTTGTACCTGCAGGCGGGACCAGAAATCGGCGTTGTGGCCACGAAGACCTTCATCACATCTGTAACTGTCCTATATCTCCTTGGCTTGTATCTTGCCCGGCAGCGCGGACGCATGACAGACGAGGAGATAAGAAAGATACTGGAAGCGTTGGAACGTATCCCCAACCAGGTCCAGCAGGTGCTAAATAACGCCACCAGCCCTGATGACGTAATCGAGCCGCTGGCAAAGCATCTATCGCATTGCAGCAGCATGATGTTTATCGGGCGAGGCGTAGGTTTCCCCACGGCCTTGGAAGGCGCGCTCAAGCTCAAGGAAATTTCCTATATTCATGCCGAAGGACTGCCTGCCGGGGAGCTAAAGCATGGCTCGATTGCCCTGCTCGATCCAGATACGCCGCTCATAGCGGTGGCAACGTCCTCACATGTGTACGAAAAAGTTGTGAGCAACATGCAAGAAGTACGCGCCCGCGACGCTCGCGTAGTAGTCGTAGCAACAGAGGGAGACGAGAGCATAAGGCAGCACGCTGACGATGTGCTCTATGTACCTGCCACATTAGAAGCTTTGAGCCCTTTGTTGGCTATCGTTCCATTGCAATTGTTCGCATACCACGCTGCAGTTGCAAGGGGGTGTAACGTGGATCAGCCAAGGAATCTGGCGAAGTCGGTGACGGTGGAGTAGGACGTTAAGGCCTTGCTGTTGTAGTTGTAGAAGGGAAATAAAGTCGTTCCCTGGCAAATAAACTTGTTCCCATGTAAATAAAGTTGTTCTCTGACGTTCCACTTCATAGGTACTGAAAACAAAAGCAAGCTCAGTTGCTCTCACTCAAGAGATGATGACTGAACGGGTGCGTCACACACGCTACAAAAGCGTGCATTGGGGGCACTTTGCTCATGACCGCAGGGCAAAAAGTGTGGAACGTTAGAGAGAACAGGGGTGAGAGCGAATGGTGCTGTCGGTACATTCCACTGTTCATCTGCTCCCGTTGGCTCCGCTGATGCGGAAGGCATCGTATCAGGTGAGAGCCTCTCCTACCTGCTCTCTACTTGCTCACTAAAGCCAGATTCAGTCTTACGATTGGCAAAGTAGTCGAGGAAGTGATGGCATCTGAGGTTTCTACTCGGTCTCAGGTGGGTTGATCGTCGTCACAGTGGGAAGAGCGGCGAAGTAGTCAAGCAATAAACGATGTGGGAAGCTGTAGCCCTTTCCAACTTTCCGGAGTAGGATGCATCCAGACGCCTCATTCAGAAAGCGTGGGTAGTTCCACGGGGTAATTCCGATACTCCACAGCAGGAAACGGAGGGGCAAATCACACAAAAATGCTCTTTCACCAAACACCCATGCGGCGACCGGCCCGCCAATCAACCGATGGAACAGCCGATAAAATTGATGGAATTCCAGGCAGATCAGTTCGATAATCAGGCTGGTAACTAGCCCGACTGCAAGTCCGATGACCGGCCCGACACGCATCCAAGTAGTTAGCCCTGCAACCAGTACGAAGATCAGCCAGTAGACACGCTCGTCGAACAGCATGCCTAACAGGTTAACAATCAACTCACCGATCAGTCCAATGACCAGCACAATGACTAGTCCGACGGCCAACCCAGCGACCAGTCCAAAGGTCAGTGCGAAAGCCAATCCGACGACTAGTCCAAAGACCAGAGCGACGGCCAACCCGGTGACCAAGTCGAAGGTTGTCTTTGTACGCGTTCCGGCGGTCAGCCAGGTGATCAGCCCAACCAAAAGCCCAGCTAGTAGTCCGATGACCAGCCCGGCGATTAACCCAATGATCAATTTCGCGACTGACCCAACGACCATTCCGAATAGTTATACCACAAATGTAAGTCTGAACAGTTTCATCAAAAACAATAGTGAAAAAGCTTTTCTTTTATGCGTATATTGTGTAGAATAGTGGTAGTAAATGCCTCTTTAACACCATTATGTTGACCTTCATCGTGCGTTGTCTAGACCGAATATTAACGCCAAAATTACGTGGGCGTTGACACCGAACACAAAGGGCGATGTGATGCACCGACACAATTTGCACAAAAATGCTGTCGACCTCGTATGGCTTAAGTGACACTCTTCGATAGAGCATGAGAGCACGTTGAAACTCATTGCATGGAGGAGGCAATGGCACAGTTTGACCAGCGCGGACAGAAGGTACATACCCAATATAATGTGGGAAGAGATTTGAACTTCGGTATGGTGCAGAACTCCATCGATCTCGTTGCTGAACTAGAGAAACTCAAAGAAGAGGTGATCAAAGCCAAGCAGAATGGTATTCTTGACAAAAAGAAATCCACAGATGTCGAGTATCAAATTACCAAAGCAGCACAGGAAGCCGAAGAACCAAAACCAGACAAAAAGACCATTGTAGATCATCTCACCACGGCCAAAGCTCTCATTGAAGGACTTGCTGCTACTGGAGGACTGGTAACTGTGATTGCAGGAGCAATTGAAGCCGTCCAGAAAGTGTTTTCATAAAGCGGAGCCATGACACACTTCGATCAACGTGAGCAACGTGTAGGCACACAATTTAATATCGGTCATGATGTCAATCTTATTGTTCCGCCTGTTCCCAAAAGTACGATCCAGGAAGAGCACAATAGAAGAGCACTGCTTGCCCGTGTGGAAAGTAACTGGATCAAAAACTTTCTGGGAAAATTACTTGTAGAGCAGGTCGAGATGACACTCAGATTGCAGCGGTGGCCTCATGCAGTAGAGAATCCCTGGTTTGAAGTCGTACAGGAACTTGGTGAATTTGCTGCTGATTCACTTGTGACAGATGATCAAATCCTCCAGATTTATGATGAAGCGAGTGGGAAGTTATTGATCCTGGGGGAACCTGGCTCTGGGAAGACGACCTTGCTGCTGAAGTTACTGCGTGAGTTACTTCCTCGTGCTTCCCAGGATGAACTCCACCCAATGCCAGTCTTATTCCTCCTCTCCTCCTGGTCTGTCCGCAAACCAGCACTGGAGGACTGGCTAATCCAGGAATTAAACACGAAGTACGATATACCCCTTCAAATGGCGAGCAGGTGGGTTACCAATCATGCCATTCTTCCCCTGCTTGATGGCTTAGACGAGGTAGAAGAGCATGCCCGTGCCGCTTGCATACATGCCATCAATGCCTACCAGGACGCGCATAGCATGAATCCTCTTGTCGTTTGTTGCCGTCGTGCGGATTACGAACAAGTTATCACCAGCTCTCAACACAAATTACGGCTGAGGCAAGCTGTTTGTATTCAACACCTGACGTATCAACAGATCGACGATGCTCTCAAAAACGAGAGCATGCATCTGGATGCGCTTCTTGCCGCAATCCATAGCGATCCAGATATGCAAGAACTGGCAACATCTCCATTCATGCTCAGCATCTTGATAAAAATTGCGCGAGAAACTCAACTCAGCAAAGTCCTGTCATCAGGTTCTTTAGATGCCAGGCGGCAACAGATTTTCGCTACCTATGTCGAGAGTGCTTTCGCGCGTCGGAAAAGGGTGACACAGTATACAAAGGATCAAACGCTCTCTTGGTTAGCATGGCTCGCACAACAATTGCTTAAATCTCATCAGGCAGCGTTTTACATAGAGCGCATGCAGTTCGATTGGCTACCAGGGGAGCAATCTCGTCGCCTCACCAAGGCCGTTGTTTTTCTCTTTAAACTGCTTATTGGAGTTGGTACAGGATTGGCAGGTCTGCTTCTCTTTGGGCTACCAGGGGGGCTCATCTTCGGGCTGATAGGGATATATCTTGCAAAGCCGGATCTCGTGAATGGAGAGATCGAACCTGCCGAAAAAGTAAGCTGGTCATGGGCAAGCGTGAAACAGAAATTGGTTGACTCCCTTTTCTCTGGAGTAAAAATAGGAGTGTTTGTTGTCCTGCTCACTATTCTCCTCTCCATGGTGAGTATTCTCTTGTCCATGGTGCTACATACAGGTGCGGTCTTTGGCCTGAACTCTTCGCTCTCTTCCCTCCTCACAGTCGGGATAATGATCATGCTAGGGGGCGGATTGCTCCTCGTCATCCAAAGTGGATGGACAAGTGAACTGCTCGATGAACAACTTCTCATAAGACCCAATCAAGGCATATGGCGCTCTGGGCGTCATAGTCTCGTTGTAGGACTGATCTTTGGAGGAGTTGGCGGCCTGACGTTTTCTTTTCTAGCAAATCCTGTAGATGGATTGGTTTGTGGAGGGATTCTTGGTCTCGCCGTTGGTTTACTCAATGGCGGAATGGCTTGTATTAAGCATGCACTCCTACGTTGGAGTCTCTGGCGAGCCGGGGTAATTCCCTGGAACTATTCCCATTTTCTTGACTACGGGGCTGAACGTATGTTCCTCCACAAAGTGGGGGGTGGATACCTGTTCTTTCACCGACTCCTCCTTGAGTATCTTGCGATGTTGTACACACCATCGATGTCTCATTCAAAAGAAAATCCCGTCTAGAGCGCCGCGGCTGCGAGCGATGTCTCCCATGTATATCTCAAGCTAGTGATGGTTCTTAACAAAAGGAGCACGGGTATGCAACATTGTACACGATGTGGAGTAGCATCGCCTGATGACGCACTCTCATGTCAACGCTGTGGTCATCCTTTTGACAGGGGAAAACAGCAGAAAAAACAGCGATCTTTCCTGGCAGGTCTCCTCTTACTCCTTGGTTTACGGCGTGATCCCCAAACAGGCTCACTTGGTTGTGCGAAAGTACCAACGATCTCTGTAGCCCTGGTAGCAGTTATTATTATAGGTGTCCTTGTGGGCCCTGTCCTCAAACTGATCCCTCCGTTTGCTCCTAGTCTTACAGTTATTGGTACCGTCGTCCCTGGTGGAACGGTGATCGTTCGCGGAACGAACTTCCCGCCTGGAAGTCGCATCAATCTGATGCTCGATGGGACAAGCATTACTCTCGCTCCTACCTCTCATCATTCCATACAGCAGAGCTTGTACGATGTCAGCATTTCCACAGTCCAGGTGAATTCTCTTCGTCCGCCAGCGCAATTTCTATCTTCTGCCGATAGTATCACGGTAAGGAGTGACGGAACCTTCGATGCGCAGGTCAGCATCCCAACAAGTTGGCAACCAAATAGCCAGCACGTCATTCAGGCACAGACACTAGCGCAGGACGGCACTGCTACTGCACAGGCACAAGTGGCCGTTATCATGCAGCAAGCTGGAACAGTACAAGGAAATATTCCCACGCCAACGTCGACAGATACGCCAGTGCCGCAACCGACGCCAACGGATATACCAGTACAACGTATACTTACATCGCAGCAGACCCAACCACAGACCGTTAATGCGACCGGGCAGGGAACGACACCGGGAACCCAAGCAACAGGGACATTGAGTTTCCGCAATCCTTATCATGGCTCGCCGAGTGGGGTTGATATGACCTTAAATGCTGGTACGGTTTTTGACGATGATACCAATCGGACTCCGAATGTACAAATGATGATCGATGCCACAATTACAGTTCCGGGAGATGGTACCAGCGTGACAGTTCCCGCTCATGTTGTTCCAATTGGAACAATTGGTAATATCTCTCAGATCAAAGGTTGGACTCATTATGGTGCATATGGAGATCCTGTGCCACTGGATATATACAATAGTACACCCTTTACTGGTGGAACAGATCCACAATCGTATACCACTGTTCAGCAGAGTGATATTGATACTGCCGCAAATTCACTCCAAACATCTACGAGACAAAGTGCTGTGGCAGACCTCAATAGTCAATTGCAACCAAATGAGCATCTGGTTGGTGATCCGCAATGTACCTACAATACCACTTCAGACCATGCAGCCGGTGATCAAGCTACCACTGTAACGGTGACAGTACAGGCAACTTGTACTGCTACAGCTTCTACCTAATAACTCTTTGAGCACAAGGGACCATAGTTCATCCAATTCCAGCACTGTCACCTCGGCATCGGTGGCATCAAGCTCGAGCAGCGCGTCGCTCAAAGCTGGCAGTTTGACGGCTTTTTTTTATCCAGCCAATCATGGTATGGCGTGACACCCCAAAGGTCTGCTCGAGTCCACGCAAACTGCTACGCTCTTCATACGCCCGCAGGATCTCTTCTCGGCGTTCCTGCGGATAGGCATGCGGGGTTGGATGTTCTCGGCTTTGCCTCTGACACGCTCGGCAGAGATATTTCTACTTGCCGTTGGTAGCATGCCCATTGCGCACCAACGCATCACTGCCGCAGTGGGGACACTGAACTGTCATCGTTATCATGTGACCTTCCTCTTTCAAAGCATTCCCTTTTTGCCCACTACCCCTTTGCCTTAGAAGGGTGACGACATTTCCCTCATTTTAGACACGGAAACACTATAAAATGAATCGAAGGAGCTACTGTTCGGATTAGTATGGATCAAGGGAGCGGAGTCTATCATAGTCAGATTCGCTCATCAGGGAACGACTTTATTTTGCCTGTCATACCCGTTCAAAGGCCCCAGCAGCAGTTTTGGGAACAACTTAAATTTACATGAAACTCATGTATTCGAGCGTGAAAGGTGCCCGTTTTGGGAACGACTTTATTTCCCTTCTACAAGTGTTGTAGGCGTCAAATAAAGTCTTACAATTAAAATAAAGTTTTACACCGAACAGCTGGCGAGCTCTGATTTTCTTCGGAGTTCGCCAGCCGTTTATCGCCTAAACAAGGATACCACAAACTGTCTATGTGTGGAATTTTAATAACAGGTGTTTTGATATAAGTGTGTTCGTGGAATTAAGTTGTCCTTTTGTCCACGAAGGATAAAGTTACGGACTCATACAACAAAGTCGTGGACTGTAATGCGCCCCCCATTAAAACTGGAGGTCGCGTGCATTAGGAGAGTAGCATCGACTGAAAAATTGTTGATGTTCTCCTAACTAAGGGTGTGGCCAGGAAGCCGTTAAAAAATGGCTTCCTGGCTAGCGGATCGTTCATAGCTAATACCAATGCCATCCTTGCTAGCTTCTCATCAATCCCATGCTTGACATCTCAGTTCCCTTTCTTTACAATCAAGCGAACTACAGAAGAGGAGAGGGAACGCGAGGGCATGGCGAAAAGGCTGTACAGGCTACTTAGAGTTTACATCTCAATGCAGTGATCAGTAAACCAGGGAGGATATACAATGAGGCTTGCCGGCAAAGTGGCAATCGTCACAGGAGCAGCACAGGGCATGGGTCGCGCAATTGCCTTGCGCTATGCCCAGGAAGGCGCTAAAGTCATCATCGGTGATCTCAAGCAGGCAGAAGGCCAAAGCGTTGCAGATGAGATCAGAAGGCAAAACGGTCAGGCGGTAGCAGTAGCTGTAGATGTGCGCAATCAAACGCAGGTGCAGGCAATGGTCGACACCGCGGTTAACGAGTTGGGCGGGCTGGATATCTTGGTCAACAATGCTGGTGTTAGCAAGATTATTCCATTTCTCGAAACGACAGAGCAAGGCTGGGACTTTATATTCGATGTCAACTGTAAGGGATTGCTCTGGTGCAGCCAGGCCGCCGCACGCGTCATGATCAAGCAGGGTCGTGGAGGCAAGATCATTAACATCTCCTCACAATCTGGACGGCGTGGTGAAGCGTTGCTCCTGGCCTATTGTGCAAGCAAGGCAAGCGTGATCAGCATGACTCAATCGATGGCCCTTGCACTGGCTGAGCATAAGATCAACGTGAATGCCATCGCCCCAGGGGTTGTGGACACGCCTATTTGGGTAGAGCTTGATAAGCAATTCGCCAAAATCATGAACGTGCCGATTGGCGAGCCCAAACGCCGAGCCGTAGCCGCCATACCACTTGGTCGGATTGAACAGTCCGAAGATGTTACAGGAGCTGCAGTTTTTCTCGCATCGAGCGACTCCGACTACATAACGCAGCAGTGTATCAACGTGGACGGCGGAAACTGGCCGAGTTAGCTGTGAGGGAACACCTGTACTGGCTACTTAGGTTTTCCGTTCCAAAATGATAGGTACAGTCTGCTTAGGGCATCCGTAGCTCATTATTAATTACCTCAGCTATTTGTTTAAAACTTTATTTTAAGCTACCTAGCGGTGATAAAGAGAATAACGAGATTTTGGTGAGCGGTGTAAAACTTTAAACAGGAGTTTTAGGCACGTAATTGCGGGCTTCATCCCCTCGATTTTGTAAAACTTTATTTGACAGGTACAGTTGTAGTTGTAGAATTTTAATAAAGTCGTTCCCATTTTAATAAAGTCGTTCCCATTTTGGTTAAAAGAGGAGACACGTGAAGCACTACGGAAATGTTTTGCGTGCCTCCCCTTTCATCTGGTAAGAAGACTTGGTTGAAAGCCGCCGATATTGAGCCATGCCAGGCAGAATTTAGGTACTACATCTCCACAGCTTTCGTTATTGCCCGGGCAACGTCACTATAACAGACAGGTGCTGGTACGTTAAACATGCCTGTCTTGAGATCTCGTCTTTTACAAGACAATGGAATATGAGGAGCCCCGTGTTATGGTAAAACGTTCTCAGCTCGCGCCAATCTTTTCTGGTGCTCTACTCTGTTTTCTGCTCATTCTTATGACTGCCTGTTCTTCTCTCCCTGGTAGCTCGGGCGGCAATAGCATATCTATGCCTGGCGTAGGTGGTTCTAACAAAAGTACACCTTCCTCTGGCAATAACAACCCTGGCCAGACTGTGCCCATGCCGCAGACCCAGACCGATTGCCCGGCTACGAATACCGCTCGCGCTGCGGTGATGCGCCCGCTGGCCCTCGGGAGCCATCAGAATCTCGTCTACATCTACAATGAAGTACCTCACAATACTTCG
>WNFI01486263.1_pt1 | contig 16485 bp, 16 predicted proteins | sample 5400471 | NCBI WGS metagenome assembly WNFI01 (sample SAMN13153348, study PRJNA577476) | soil metagenome | isolation source: 100 cm saprolite on Douglas fir-dominated hillslope | place: USA:California | collected 2013-09-17 | reverse complement strand
TAGCCCTTGTATTGAGGTCGGGACGGATCGGTGAGATTTATAATGTGGGGACCGGTAAGGGATTTAAAAATATCGATGTGGCGAAACGGATCCTCAAGCAGGTGGGACGCCCTTCTAACTTGATCCGTTTTGTTGCAGATCGGCCGGGCCATGACCGTCGTTACGCGATGGATATCAAAAAGATCCATTCGCATGTCGGATGGAAACCGAAAATCTCCTTTGAGCAAGGCCTCATCGACTTGCTGGAGTGGTATCAAACCAACCGGCCGTGGTGGGAACCTATTCTTAAGAGTTCCAAACAATACAAGAAATTTTACGCAAAACAATACGCTCGGGTGACGAAATGAAGCTGATCGTCACGGGAGCTAACGGTCTTCTCGGAACGGACGTCTGGAAAGTCTTCTCGGACACTCATGAATTGATCGCCCTCGGCCGGACCCGGCCCGCCCATGTCCCGCTCGCCCAATGGCGTGAAGGCGATTTGCGCAACGCGGCGGCGGTCTACGCCCTCATCACGCGTGAGAATCCAGACGGTATCATCCACTGCGCTGCATATAACGATGTGGACAGGGCCGAGTCGCATCCGGAGGACGCCTTCCAAGTCAACGCGATCGGCACGCGCAATCTGGCGCTCGCTTGCCAACGTTTTGATTCTATCCTTCTATCTGTTTCGACGGATTACGTTTTCGATGGGGCGCATACGGATACCGCGGGCTACCGCGAATTCGATCAGACACACCCGCTAAGCGCCTACGCGGAATCCAAATTATGGGGTGAAACGTTCACCCGAGAACTGTTGAACAAGTTTTATATCGTGCGCACGTCCTGGCTGTTCGGGGAAGCGCGTCCCACGTTCGTCGAAAAAGTCGTCCAAGGGGCCCGTAACGGTCAGCCCGTTCCTTGCGTCAGCGATATGTGTTCCGCGCCCACGTATACCACCGACTTGGCCCGGGGGCTCAAGCAACTAATGGACAGCGGCTGTTTCGGGGTCTATCACTTGACCAACTACGGCTTTTGCTCGCGCGTCGAACTCGCCCAAGAAATCCTTCGAATCCACAAATTGCCGGAATCGATCATAAAGCCTTTGAAACAGGGGGAACTTAAACTACCGGCCCAACGCCCGGTGTTTTCCGGACTGCAGAACTTAGCCTGGACGCTCAATGGATTTGCCCCGCTGCGATCCTGGAAGGACGCCCTTCGGGAGCATTTTGGCGCCAAGATACCCTCGCAATGAAATCTCAGCACGTCTGCGTCGTAGGCAGCGGTTATGTCGGTTTGGTCACAGGGACCTGTCTGGCGGAGATCGGCCATCACGTCATCTGTATTGATAACGACCCGGCCAAATACGAGGCCTTGAAAAATGGGCGCATTCCGATTTATGAGCCGGGGTTGGACCGCCTTGTCAAGAAAAACGTCGCGCGCAAGCGGCTCTCCTTCGGCCAATGGATTTCCGAAGGCCTTAAAGAAGCGTCTATTGTATTTATTGCCGTCGGCACCCCTCCGCAGCCCGATGGCTCGGCGGATTTGACCTACATCGAGTCGGTCTCGCGCGAAATCGCTGAACATATGAAGGCCTATACGGTCGTAGTCGAAAAGTCCACCGTGCCCGTGGAAACCGGTGAACAGATCGAGCATACGATCACCCGCTATAAACGAAAGGACGTTCCCTTCGACATGGTGTCCAATCCGGAGTTTCTCCGTGAAGGGACGGCGATTGAGGATTTCTTGCACCCGGACCGTATCGTCCTCGGCGTCAAATCCAAGCGTGCCGAGAAAATCATGCGCGATTTGTACGCGCCGCTCAAAGCGAAGAGAATCCTGGTGACGGATCTAAAAAGTGCCGAAATCATCAAGCACGCCTCCAATTCGTTTCTGGCGACCAAGATCTCATTTATAAATTCCGTCAGCCGCATCTGCGAACTGGTCGGCGCCGACGCAACACAGGTGGCGGAAGGGATGGGGCTAGACCCACGCATCGGAGCGTCTTTTTTGCATCCAGGCATCGGTTTCGGGGGATTCTGCTTTCCTAAAGACCTGGAAGCTTTTCACTATATCTCGAAAAAATTGGGGTATGACTTTGACCTGCTCGCGGTCGTCAAGGAAGTCAACGAAGGACAACGCATCCACTTTGTAAAGAAAATCGAAAAGGCGTTGTGGGTCCTGAAGGGAAAAACCATCGCCGTGTTGGGCGTCGCCTTCAAACCACATACGGACGATGTGCGCTTCGCGCCGGCTTTAGACATTATTGATCGGCTTCAGTCGCAGGGCGCTCGGGTGCAAATATTCGATCCTATCGCTTTGGAAAAAGCGGCTCCTCATCTTAAGAATGTGACGGTCTGCGAAAACGCATACGATGCCGTGAAGGGCGCGGATTGTCTGGCACTCCTCACCGAATGGCCCGAGTTTAAGCGGCTGAACTATAAACGCATCAAAAATTTGATGACGACCCCCTTGATCATGGACGGACGTAATTGTCTAGATCCTGCGCAGATGAAAAAACTTGGGTTCGATTATCAAGGCATGGGGCGAAGCTGATGCGCATTCTAATCACGGGTGGTGCAGGTTTTATCGGCAGCCATCTTTCCCGGTTTTTACTCCACAAAGGCCATGCGGTGGTCGTAATGGACAATCTGATCACCGGCGACCTGCGTAATATTGAGCCCCTGTTTGGTGCCAAGAATTTCCATTTTATTCAACAGGACGTCACCAACTTCATTCATGTGTCCGGCAAGGTGGATGCGGTCCTGCATTTTGCGAGCCCTGCCTCTCCGCGGGACTACCTTGAATTTCCCATCCCAACATTAAAAGTAGGCGCGCTCGGCACGCACAAGGCGCTCGGGTTAGCGAAGGAAAAGAAAGCGACGTTCCTGCTCGCCTCTACCTCCGAAGTCTATGGAGACCCGTTGGTCGATCCTCAACCCGAATCGTATTGGGGCAATGTCAATCCCGTCGGTCCCCGCGGGGTGTATGACGAAGCGAAGCGTTTCGCCGAGGCCATGACCACGGCCTACCACCGCTATCATGGGATGCAGGTCCGCATTGTGAGAATCTTCAATACCTACGGTCCCCGAATGCGCGTGAACGACGGCCGGGCCATTCCGAATTTTATTACGCAGGCGCTGCGCGGCAAACCCTTGACGGTGTATGGCAATGGCCACCAAACGCGCAGCTTCTGCTACATCGACGATCTCGTCGAGGGCATCTACAAATTGCTGTTGTCAAAATACAACGAACCGATCAACATCGGCAATCCCAATGAAATGCGGCTCATCGATTTCGCCAAGGAAATTCTCCGGCTGACGAAAAGCCGCAGCCGCATTGTCCATCGGCCGCTCCCACAAGACGACCCCAAAGTCCGCCAACCCGATATCCGCCTGGCCAAGCGTATCCTTCGTTGGGAACCCCGTATTTCACTGACGAGCGGGCTGCAACAAACGATCCGCTATTTCCGTAAGACGCTTTAGCATGCCCACGAAATCGAAAGCCGCACCCTCCCGCAAGCCCATCCCAATCATCGACTTGGGTAAGGAATACCTTTCGTTAAAGAAGAAGATCGATGCCGCCTTGGACCGTGTGCTGCGGAGCGGCTCTTACGTGTTGGGCGAAGAAACCCGGCGTCTTGAAACAGAACTAGCGGCCTATTGCCAGGTCAAACATGCGGTCGGCGTGAATTCAGGGACCGATGCCGTTCTTCTGGCGCTTCGCGCGTTGAACATCGGCCCCGGCGATGAAGTGATCGTTCCCGCGATGACATTTATTGCCACCGCAGAACCCGTTATGCAGCTCGGAGCGCGCCCCGTGTTTGCCGATATCGACTCCCAGATGTACACCTTGGACCCACGACAAGTGGAAGCACGGATCACGCCTCACACCAAAGCTATCATCGCTGTGCATCTTTACGGACAACCGGCTGAGATGAACGCGCTGATGAAAATTGCGAACACGCACCATATTCCGCTCATCGAAGACATGGCGCAGGCCATCGGCAGCGAGTTTGAGGGAAAGAAAGTCGGCAGTTTCGGCCGGATGGCCTGCTTGAGCTTTTACCCAACCAAGAATCTCGGCGCCTGTGGGGATGCGGGGATGGTTCTGACGTCGGATGAGCAATTGGCTTTTCGACTGCAGCGTCTGCGGAATCACGGAGCGCGGGTCAAGTACGATCATGAAGAATGGGGCTATAACTCCCGGTTGGACGAGATACAGTCCGCGATCTTGCGCATTAAACTGCAATCCTTGGATCGGTGGAATCGGAAGCGCATCGACCTTGCGAAGGAGTACACCCGGCGGCTGAGCAAGACGCCGATCGATCTGCCCGCCACCGCTCCGGGCCGGACACACATTTATCATTTGTACTCCATCTGCAGTCCACAACGCGATGCGCTGCGCGATCACCTTCTGCAATCCGGTATCCACACCGCCATGCACTACCCCAAGCCCCTGCATCTTCAAACCGCCTTCAAATCGCTGGGAGGCAAGATCGGGGATTTTCCGCACAGCGAGCGCCTTGCCAAGGAAACGCTGAGTCTCCCGCTATATCCACAGTTGTCGATGGAAGAACTCTGCCGTGTCGCGGAAAGCGTCGAAACGTTCTTCCGGTCCAAAGAGACTTGAGATGGCTGTGCTGAAACGCCTTTGGGCGGGGTGGAAACGGATCGCCGCCAAGATCGCTCACTTCCAAGGACAATTGCTTCTCAGTCTCATTTATCTGATCGTCGTGACGCCGTTAGCCACGTTGTTCCGGCTCTCCGGTCAAGACCCTCTGGCTGCCAAGCGCAAATCGAAGACGTCTTACTGGGTCCCGCGCAACCCGATCCCATCGGTGGCCGAATTTCTGAGGAAGATGTGACAGCTTAAATGTATATCCTGGGTATATCTTGTTACTACCACGACGCGGCCGCGGCTCTCTTGAGGGATGGTGTGGTCGTGGCGGCCGCCGAGGAAGAGCGGTTTACGCGCAAAAAACATGATTCCAGTTTTCCCATAAAGGCTATTGAGTTCTGTTTGGCGCAGAGCGGTATCTCGATCCAGGATGTGGAATATGTCGTCTATTACGAAAAACCTTTTCTCAAATTCGAGCGTCTGCTGACTTCTTCGCTCGCCACGTTCCCGCGTTCGTTCCGTTTTTTCCGCGAATCCATGATGACCTGGCTCGGTGACAAACTCTGGGTCAAAAGTCATATTTTGCGCTACCTGCCCATTCCTCCTGAAAAGATTCTCTTTAGCGAGCACCACATCTCCCATGCCGCAAGCGCGTTTCTCTGCTCCCCATTCCAAGACGCGGCCGTATTAACGATGGATGGCGTCGGCGAATGGACGACGGCCATCTGTGCGAAAGGAACCGCACGTTGGACTCCGGAAGGACCGGCCAATACGATGGACTTCTTTCAGGAGATGCGATTTCCACATTCTCTGGGCCTACTTTATTCCGTTTTCACGGCATTTTTAGGATTTGAAGTGAACGAAGGCGAGTACAAAGTGATGGGTATGGCGCCCTATGGGAAGCCGAGGTATGTCGAGGACGTCTGGAAAATTTTGGATTGCGCGGAAGACGGGAGTTTTCAACTCGATCTGGGTTATTTTTCTTATCAGTATCACACCCGCCGCGCTTTTACATCCAAATTTGAGAAGTTGTTCGGCACGCCGCGCCAGCCGGGGAACCGCTTTGTGACATCCCAGACCAGCACTTACGACGATCCCACACCGGCAAGTTCTGAAGAGTGGGCGCTCAATCAGCATTATGCGGACATCGCCGCCAGCATCCAGAAAGTTACGGAAGAAATCATCATCCGTATGGCGAAGGCGCTGCGCAAACAGACCGGCTGCCGGAAGCTTTGCCTGGCAGGCGGCGTCGCGCTGAATTCCGTGGCGAACTACCGCGTTCTACGGGAAGCGGGATTTGACGAGTTGTACGTCCAACCGGCGGCGGGAGATTCCGGGGGAGCCTTGGGCGCGGCGCTCTACGCCTACCACATTTTGTTGAATAAGCCGCGGCAGTTCATCATGCAGCATGCCGCTTGGGGCCAGTCTTACTCCTCGAGCGCGATCGCCGATGCGCTCCGCGTGGAGGGGATTCCCTTCGAAAGTTTTGACGACTGGAACGAACTCTATGACCGCGTCTCCGATCAGCTCCTGAAAGGCCATGTCATTGGCTGGCATCAAGGACGATTTGAATGGGGTCCGCGCGCTCTGGGGCACCGTTCCATACTCGCGGACCCGCGCAACCCAAAGATGAAAGATATTGTCAATATCAAGATCAAATTCAGGGAACCTTACCGGCCTTTTGCGCCTTCCGTGTTGGCGGAAGATACCAACACCTACTTCGATTTGCCCGATTGGAAAGAACAAATGACCGCGCGGTTCATGCTCCTAGTGACACCTGTGCGCGAAAACCAGCGCGCCAAGCTCCCAGCGATCACGCATGCGGACGGCTCCGGTCGGCTGCAAACCGTTTTCAAGGACACCAACCCGGTTTATTACGGCCTGATCGAACGCTGGAAGCAGGCCAGCGGTGTCCCTGTTGTTATGAACACGTCGTTTAACCTCAAAGGTGAACCCATCGTCAATACACCTCTGGAAGCCTATCGCACGTTCTGTGCCAGCGGGATGGACGCGCTGGTCCTCGGAAATCATCTCGTCACCCAAAAAACCAACGTCAAACCGGAGATACCCTTATGGGAGTATTCGAAAGAACCCGTCAAAAACTTGGTATCGTAGGCGAACTTTTCGAATTTCTGTGGGTCAGGAAATTGTGGTGGTTGGTTCCCATGGTGGCAGTCCTGATTCTATTTGGTGTCCTGTTGGTGTTGACGCAAGGTTCTGCTTTAGCGCCGTTTATATACACATTGTTTTGAAGAATCCCTATGACGCTACTCTCCCTCATCGTTCCCGTTTACAACGAAGCGCCCACGCTGAAAAAAGTGTTCGAGCGCTTGATGGCCAGCACGTGTCCGATTGAACGCGAATGGATCGTCATCGATGACGGCTCGACGGATGGAAGTTTGGACATTCTGAAGGAGTTGCAGTCCCGTTTTGGTTTCCGCCTTCTTGAACAAAAACCCGGACAAGGCAAGGGCGCCGCTGTGGCGCGCGGCATCCAGGAAGCCAAGGGGGACATTCTCATCATTCAGGACGCGGATTTCGAATACGACCCCAATGAAATTCCATCCATCATCCAGCCGATCCTGGAAGATAAAGCGGACGCCGTCTATGGCAGTCGCTTCAAAAAGAGCGCGCCTCAGGTCCGGCGCACATACCATTACTTTGCCAACCGCCTGCTGACCCTCCTCAGCAACCTCTTCTCAGGAATCTATCTTACAGACATGGAAACCTGTTACAAGGCCTTCCGCGCAGATTTGCTGAAGGCCATGAATTTGACGTCACGCCGTTTTGGTATTGAGGTCGAGCTCACGGCTTATCTCGCGAAGACGCATGCACGCATCCATGAAGTGCCGATTTCGTATTATCCTCGCACGCGGCTTGAGGGAAAAAAGATTAATTGGAAAGACGGAGCGGCCGCGCTTCGCCATCTCATTTATTTTAATCTTCTGACGCCCTTCTCAAAGGCTTTCCGAGATCTTCCCGACAAGTACACGCACTCCTAAAGACGTCATTCTGAGTGCCGTGGGAACGGGATTCGCTAAAATCGGAACCCGCTTAATTTGATATACTTTACGTCGATATGATCAAAAAAGCTTTGATTACTGGCATTACGGGTCAGGACGGCTCTTACCTGTCGGAACTCTTGCTCAGCAAGGGATACGAGGTTCATGGAATCATCCGGCGCTCGAGCTCGTTTAACACCGAACGTCTGGGTCAAATTTACGAGGATCCGCACACCCCCAATGCCAAGCTTTACTTGCACTATGGTGATTTGACCGACGGCAGTGTGCTCAATCAACTGCTCAAGACGATTCGACCTGATGAGATCTACCACTTGGGAGCCCAAAGCCACGTGCGGGTCAGCTTCGACATCCCGGAATATACGGGAGATGTTACCGGCCTGGGGACACTACGCCTTTTGGATGCCATCCGCGAAAGCGGCGTATCCACAAAGTTCTATCAGGCGTCCTCCAGCGAAATGTTCGGCTCCGTCCAAGAGGTCCCGCAGAATGAAAACACCCGCTTTCATCCCCGAAGTCCCTACGGATGCGCCAAAGTCTATGCGTATTGGATGACGGTGAATTACAGAGAAGCGTATAACCTGTTTGCTTGTAACGGAATTCTCTTCAACCATGAGTCGCCGCGGCGGGGGGAAACCTTTGTTTCGCGTAAAATTAGTCGCGGCGTAGCGCGCATTAAAGAAGGGCTTGATTCAAAACTCTATCTGGGAAACCTCAAAGCCAAACGCGACTGGGGCTATGCGCCGGAATACGTTGAAGCCATGTGGTTGATGCTCCAGCAAGAGCGGCCCGACGATTATGTGATTGCCACCGGTGAAACGCATACCGTGGAAGAATTTGTCACCGAGGCGTTCTCTCACGTGGGCTTGGATTGGCGCAAATATGTGGAGATCGATCCGCGTTACTTTCGTCCTTCAGAAGTAGATCTTCTCTTGGGCGACGCCTCCAAAGCCTTCCAAGTGCTCCAATGGAAACCGCGTGTCAAATTTCAAGAGTTGGTCCGCTTGATGGTTGACGCCGATCTCGAGATTGCGCGCAAGGAAAATACACTGCGCGTACATCACCCGCAATCCTTTAGCTCTCGCCTTCCTACCCATGCCTGATCCGTCGGTTTCGTTCTGGTCCCGCCAACGCGTCCTCGTCACTGGAGGGGCGGGGTTCTTAGGATCATTCGTGGTCGAGAAATTGCGCGAGAAGAGCTGCCAAGACATTAGTGTTCCCCGAAGCAAAGAGTATGACCTTAGGCTCGCACCCGCGATTGAGCAGCTACTCCAGAAAACAAAACCGACCCTCATCATCCACTTGGCGGCCGTCTGCGGCGGCATCGGCGCCAATCAGGCGGAACCGGGGCGATTCTTCTATGACAACGCGATCATGGGCATCCAATTGATGGACACGGCGCGACGCTACGGCGTGGCCAAATTTGTCCAAGTGGGAACCGTTTGCGCCTATCCGAAAAATACGAATGCCCCATTTAACGAAATGGACCTCTGGAACGGTTATCCGGAAGAAACCAACGCGCCATATGGTTTGGCGAAGAAAATGCTCCTGGTCCAGGCCCAGGCCTATCGACAGCAGTATGGATTTAATGCCATTTATCTTCTTCCAGCCAACCTCTACGGTCCTCGAGATAATTTTGATTTGCAAACGTCTCACGTCATTCCTGCCATCATCCGAAAATGTCTCGAAGCCCAAGCCCGACATACCCCAGAGATTGTCGTCTGGGGGTCCGGGAAACCGACTCGGGAATTCCTTTATGTGGAAGATGCCGCCGAAGGCATTTTGCTAGCCGCCGAACGTTACAATCAACCGGATCCGGTCAATCTGGGTTCTGGCGAAGAAATCCAAATCCGCGAACTGGTTGAGAAAATCTGCCGCATGAACGGTTTTGCAGGGCAGATCCGATGACACTGCCAAACCCGATGGTCAACCCCGGCGATGGTCAACCCCGGCGAACGTTGAACACCGATCGCGCCAAAACCGCATTCGGGTTTAGAGCTCAGGTCCCTTTGGACGAAGGGTTAAAACGCACAATTCAATGGTGCCGAGAACACCTTCCTTCACTTCTTCCCGCCTGACACGCACCCATAGAGAAAGTGTTTTGATGCATTAAAACACTATTTTAGATAGCGCCAGCAAGAGAGGCACATCTTTAAAAGCTGCCAGCCATGTTTGAAACGGCGGATGTTGGTTGAACCGTAAGTGCGCTCTCTGTAACGAACAGGAACATCGCATATTTTTAGATTCAGCAAACCGGCACCGAAAAGAAGGCGGAAATCTCCGAAAGGATCCAAGCGATTTAGTCCGGAATAGTTTCGCTCCAATCGCTCATAGTCCGAACGGAACATGACCTTGGTCCCACAGAGCGTATCCTTCACAGGTTGACCGATCAGCCAACTGACGAAAGCTCCAAACACCTTATTAAAAAAGAGATTAAGCACCTGCATGGCTTTGCTTTCCATTTTGTAAACGAGTCGAGACCCATTTAAAAACTCAGCGGATCCCTGAATGAGGGCGCTGTAAAAATGGGGGAGATCTTCCGGTTGAACGGAAAGGTCAGCGTCAAGAATCATGAGGACTTCGCCGTGGGCGAGCGAAAATCCCAACTCCATCGCGTCGGCCTTCCCTTCGCCATTTTGTGAATAGGCTTTAAGAATAAATTCGGAGCGCCGAGGATGGGACCCGATTTGACGCTGGATCTCATCCCACGTATGGTCTTTCGAATGGCCCTCTACAAAAATGACTTCACAGGGGTTCCCAATCACCGGCAGACGGTCCAACAAAGGCTTGATGTTCCCCGCTTCATTGCGTGCTGGGATGATAATCGAAACCGATGCCTTGTCTCCAGACGCAAGAACCGGATGACGTCGAGGCCGTGCCACTATATGCATTCTCAAGCAAGCCCATTGAAAGAAAGGTAACGGAGCAAGGTAGCGGTTCACTATGGCAGATAACAGGGGGATCCGGATCGGGAGTAAGCTGCGTGCCCCCGTCGTAATGACATCGTAGTTTGTTAGGTTCAGCAAATTGCGAAGATCGTTTAGGCTGAACCAATTGAGATCCTGCGACGGAGCTTTCAAAGATAGTTTTTCAAAAAGTTTTAATAGGGGTGTCCACAAGAAGTTATATTGAAGTAAGACGATCCGAGTTTTCGGATTAATGGACGCTTGAAGAGTTTCGAGAAATTCTTGGACATCGCTTAAGAAAGACAGTGAATACGGTAACACAATGTAATCAGGAATCGGACCCTCGTTTAACTCTTGAAGGTTAGTTAATCGCCGGATGGATGGAGGGGTCGCTAAGCTAAGCGATATTTCATCCAACTCCAGAATCGCGATTTCCCGAAAGGACAAGTGTGCCGCCAGATCTGAAACATCGCATCCAGCCAAAAACACGGCGCTATCTCTAGGAATAATTCTCTGCAGAAAGCGGATATCCTCTTCATAAAAATAGGAGAATCGTCGGCGAAATGCAGACCGGCGAGCATAGGTCCGTTTCAGAAATTCTTGAGCCTCCGTACTCAGCCAACCTGGAGTCACATTTTCTCCAGAATAATAGTCTGAAAAAGAGGAAATAGTCCGACAAAGGTCGACAAAAGTCGGTCTATTTTTCTAAACATCGGATAACTCCATACAGGTGCCATGGCGCGCCAAGACATTCCACCGGATAATAGAAAGCAAAACACTGTGTGAGGTTGAATAGAGAGAATTCTTAAGTTGGGAAACCTTTTTTCAAACAAAGTCCTGTCGCGACTAAAAATAATCCAGGGAAGTGCCTGATTGGATCGCGAGAGCCTTCCACCCGCTGAAGGCAGATCCCACATGGCAGCTGTTTCGTCAAATGGTTCATGATGTAAGTTTTTATAAACCCTACACGCTAACCAGGAATAGACAGGCTCAATCATCACGACGCGTCCACCCCGCACCAGGCATCGATCAGCCTCTTCAAGAAAGGATTCCACTTGAGGCAAATGATGCAAAACGTTCAACAGGAATATGCCTTTGAGCTCACGTTCGGCGAATGGAAGATGCGCCGCGTCGATGACTCGATCAATCGCCTCGCCGCTGCAGACATCAGATGAAATCAGCTCGGGCACGATCTCTTTTAAAAACCCTCCGCCCGAGCCCATTTCGAGCAACCGGCCTTGCAATGTCGACAATTGCTGAACCTGCTGGACAAAAGCGGCGTATTGATCCCGGTAAAGCTGGCGCAAGAAAGGTTTTTGACCAATAAGGGTCTTATGAAGGCGCAGGGCCTCCGCAGAATCCAAGTCCACTTCTTGAATGCCGGGAAGCTTGAGGGGCCTGCAAAGGCTTTGCAAAGTCTGTCGAATAGTTCCCATGAATACGCTAGCGCGTTAAAGGTTTGCGAGCTTCAAACCCGATAATCCCGCTGATGTGAAATAGCTTCTCAAAAAGTGAAAACCCGAGCCCGATCATCAAAAAGAGGGTGTGAAACGGCCCTTTGGCTTGATGTCGCGGCCATCGAACTACGAATCGATCCAGCGCGTTTTGGAATGACGTTGCCCATTGGACAGGATGGGGCGGATAAAGGATACGGACGTGGTCAAAGCCTGCTTCATGTAAAGCCTTCTTCAGGGTGGACTGTGAAAAGGCTTGGAGATGTCGGGGAAAATGGAATCCGGCCCAGTAAGAACGAAACACGGAATATTCTAGGGAGTTAATGCAAGGCAATTCACCAGCCAACACGCCTCCGGGTTTGAGAATGCGTAGGGTTTTCCACAATACGGTCATGGGGTCCGCCACGTGCTCTAAGAGGTGATTCATGGTCACCAAATCGAATTGATTCTCGAGTGACGTCTCGTCAAAACGATCGGCCGAACCCTTGTAAATCTCGAAACCCCGTTGGCGTCCGCGATCAGCCAAATCGGGGTGAATTTCAACCCCCGCCAGACGGATTCCCTCCACCTTTTGGAAGAGTTCGAAATTCCGACAGTCCCCGCATCCGACATCAAAGACCGCCTTTTGAGGTCCGGGGGGCAACAATGAAAGATAGTAGCGCCGGCGTAAATATTGGCGTATTTTGACCAGGTAACCCGTGAGCCCTTTCCGATCACTTTCATAGGCGTGATAGGACGACGGATAAAAGGACAAGATCTCCTCTTCAGCCGGCCGCGGAGTCATAAACCAAAAAGAACAGGTCGTGCATTGCGCGAATCCGAATTTACGCGAGGGTGCGACACGATATTCCCAATCCTCCAAGTGAGGATAGCGCAACGAAATGTCTTGGGATTTACAAAGAGGACAGACGTCGCTCACAAAGTTATTTAAGTGGGAGAGGCCATGTTTTCAAAATCGGGAGTTCGGTCCACGAGGGCCCTAAACACGTTTGAATAACCGCTCACCAACCACTCGGGATGCGCGTCATAATATCCCTTACTCTTCAAGAGACGGTGAAGCTCTGGCAGATTCCAAAAGGGGATTTGGGGAAACAGGTGGTGCTCGTGATGGTAGTTAAAGTTAAACTGTGCAAAAATTAATCGGCTCACTATGTTTCCGTGTACCGTACGTGAAATTTCGGAAATGTCTTCATCGTCCGAGAGATTTTCAGGTAGATCCCGCGGTTGATGCTCCGCCATCGAACGGATAGACACCAGGAGCGTCATCACTGTAAAAATCGGCAGAATCCACAGGATGGGATACATCCATAGATTGCCCATCGCCCAGCAAACCGCCAACACGCCAGCCTGCACAAACACCACGAGAACCAGGTTCACGACACGATGCGCCTCCCTGTCCGTCCTCAAACGGCGGGCATAGGTCCAGGCCATCCGAACGGCTAAGACACCCGTCAAACTTAAAAAAACATGTCTCAAAAAGCGGTAACCGCGAATAGAGGACCGCGGATACCGTTTCGTATCGTCAACAGTACCTAACGCGCGATGATGCTGCCAATGACGATCTCTGTAGACTCCGAGCTGCAGAAGGATGGGAGCCCCATACAATGACGCCGCGATTCCATCATTGACGAGGCGATTCGGATGTATAAATCCGTGTGCGGCTTCATGCAAAAGAACCGAAAGGGCATTCTGCTCGATGCCGATCAACACGAGTCCAAACCCCCACATCCACGCCGAAGGACGCTGTGCGCATATATAGAGAGTCGCCAGAATGACCGTCCAAGAAAGCAACGTTGCCCTGATCACAGGCGTTGCTTGATACTGCATCAAGCGGCCCGTTTCACTGCCACTGAGCCACGTTTGTTTGAGAGGAGACGTCAACGTCATTTGAGGTATCCTTGTGTGAAGCTATAAGAGTAGCAAATCAGTTCTGCTTTTGTCTTTATCGCGCGTTGTGCCCTTGGGCGCTGTGTTGCGCACTCTCTTTCGCTTTATTCAAGGGATAATCGTAATGAGCTCAAGACTTTTATTGTAAGATTTGCACGGGAATGATTCAGGAATTGCTACGAAGCGAGCTCGAAGAAATGAGATTAAGACCCGAGTATACTACTCCATTTTCGGTTCATCTATTCACCAATTATGCAGGCGACCGGCAATTCAGCATGCTTCGTTATTCGACAAACCTCGAAAAAGCGCTGGGAGACTATGCCCATGCACTCTGTGCTGTCCAAAGCATATCACCTCGCTTTAGCGGCAAGCCCCCCGGTGCATTCTTGTCTCGTTGGAAACGTCATGTTGAATTTCCCTTTCTTGCACGTCGCTGTTCCGGCGATATCAACCATATCGTGGACCATGGAAATAGCCATTTGATTAATTACCTGCCACCCGAGCGCACGGTCATTACGTGCCATGATTTGATTCCCCTGAGACTTTCGGCGATGCTGAAAGGCTTCTCCAAACGTATCGCCTATACGTTTCGGGCCAAGGTTATCCATATGAAAAAAGCGGCTAGAATCATGGCCGATAGTGAAAGTACGCGCCAGGACGTGATTAAATTTTTAGGAATATCTCCGGATAGGATCCAAGTGGTTTACTTGGGTATTAACAATCAGACTTTCAAGCCCATGGAGGCCATGGAAAATAAAATGCGCTTCAAAGAGAAATTTAAATTCTCCTGGCCTTTGACCCTCTTGCACGTCGGAGCACCCGCTTTTTATAAAAATCTTGAAGGGGTCATTAATGCTCTGGCTATTTTACGACAGCAACATCATTTAGACCTTCACTTTGTTCGAGTGGGCTCTCCGCTGACAGCCGAACAGCAAGAATTGATTCGTAAACGGGGAGTCGGCTCTGCGGTCCATACGATAAGCGTTGAAAGCGATGCCGCGCTCCGCGAGCTCTATCTCGCGGCCGACGTCTTGGTCTCGCCGTCTTGGTGGGAAGGTTTTGGTTGGCCTCCGCTGGAAGCGTTAGCGTGCGGGACGCCCGTTATTATTTCCAACCGAGGATCGCTCCCGGAGTGCGTCGGTCCGGCAGCGCTACAGGTGGAACCTGAAGACGCCCACGCGCTGGCTTCTGCAATCCGGAAAATCCTAGAGGACACCGTGCTGCAGAAGCAATTACGAGACGTCGGGTTCGTTCAAGCGTCCAAGTTCACATGGAGAAACACCGCAGAGCAAGCGGTACGCATTTATCAGACTGTTCAATCGGGATCCGGCCAAGGATCAATCCAATGACAAAAACAAGAATTCTGATTACCGGCGCCACCGGATTTGTGGGCGGTCATCTTTTAAAGGCTCTTCATGCCGCAGGCTACGATCAGGTGTGGGGGCTGGTTCATCACCGACCCGCTCCTAAGGAAATAGCCGGCCCCAGTATTCGGTGGGTTCAAGGAGATCTTTTTGATCAAGGCCGAATCAAGTCACTTCTCAAAACGATCAAACCGGATTGGATCTTTCACTTGGCGGGGCAGGCAGTCGTTTCGGTCTCCTGGGCACAACCGCGTGAAACCTTTAAGTTGAATACGGATGCGCAGATTTCTCTTTTCGAGGCCGTTCGCGAAGCCAAGATTAACCCGAGGATTTTAGTGGTGTGTTCGTCTGAGGAATACGGCTTGGTCAAAGAAAATGAATTGCCGGTCACCGAAGACAATCCGCTTCGTCCTTTGTCGCCGTACGCTGTCTCCAAGGTCGCTCAGGATTTGCTGGCTTTCCAGTATTACAAGTCTCATGCCTTGCAGACGATTCGCATTCGTGCCTTCAACCACACCGGGCCAGGACGCCCTCCCCAATACGCTATTTCAAGCTTCGCCCAGCAGATTGCCATGATTGAGCGTGATGAAACGGAGCCCAAGGTTTACGTGGGCAACCTACATGTGCAGAGAGATTATATGGATGTGCGCGACATGGCCTCCGCTTACATCCGGGCGATCAAAAGCGGTGTTCCTGGGGAGGTCTATAATATTTGCTCAGGCAAACCGCGAAGTTTGGATGAAATCCTGAAGTTGCTCTTGAGTTTATCTTCAACCAAGATCCAGGTGGTCGTCGATCCATCCCGTTTCCGGCCCTCGGATTCCAAGGTGATCTTTGGCAGTCCAGCAAAATTTGGATTGTTAACCGACTGGCGACCTCGAATACCGCTCCGCACCACACTGGCGGATCTATTGGACTATTGGCGTCGGGCGGGCAAACTCCGACAGCCCAAATTAGTTATAAAGTAAAATGAACCGAGTAGTACGAACCACTGCATGCTGATTCGTGTTTACACATAAACACTAACAACAGGGAGCCCGATAATGATTCAAGGCGTTAAGATCACACCGCTTAAGCAGATCGTGGATGAGCGCGGCAAAGTTATGCATATGTTGCGCCGTGATTCGGAACCATTTACTGATTTTGGTGAAATCTATTTTTCGTGTGTCTATCCGAATGTAATCAAGGGCTGGCATCTTCATCAAAAAATGATTCTGAACTACGCCGTGATTCAAGGACACATTAAGCTCGTTAT
>WNFI01173808.1_pt1 | contig 16486 bp, 14 predicted proteins | sample 5400471 | NCBI WGS metagenome assembly WNFI01 (sample SAMN13153348, study PRJNA577476) | soil metagenome | isolation source: 100 cm saprolite on Douglas fir-dominated hillslope | place: USA:California | collected 2013-09-17 | reverse complement strand
CGCGTCCGGTGCAGGGATACGCTCCACGGCCCCATGTCGGCGCGTGAGGACGACACCAGTGGCGACGACGAGTGCCGCCGTGAGGACTGCGCGTGCCGGCGTAACACGGAGTGCGCGCCACGTGCTCCGCGAAGCGGCTGGCGTGGGGCGAATGATCGGCGGCGGCACCTCGTCGAGCAGTCCGGCCACACGCGACGCGCCTGCGATCAGCCCTCGAGCCTCCGCAACGCGCGCCGAGCACAACGCACACTTGGCCGCATGCGCCTCGGTTCGCGTGGCGGCGGCGGAATCGAGGGAGCCCTCGAGCCATGCGTGAATCGTCCCCTGGTCCGGATGGACGTCGTCGACGTCGCGCGTCGTGAAGCGTCGTTCGTTCACGCGGGCTCCGGTGCGTTGAGGAGCGCCTCGTACGCCTCCATCAGGCGGCGGCGCGCGCGTGCGAGCGTCGATCCCACGGCGGTCACGGGCATCTCCAGCGCGGCGGCGATCTCGTCGTACCGCAACCCTTCCTCGCGCATGAGGAGCGCATCGCGGTCGCGCGGAGGCAAGGTCTCGAGCGCCGAGCGCGCCATGGCCTGCTCGGCGGGCCGCTTCGCGTGCGTTGCCTCCAGATGAGAGACGATGTCCGTCTCGACGTCGGCGCGCATCAGCGCGAGGCGGGGCTGAGCTCGCGGCACACCGACGTCTTCGGAACGCGCCAGGTTGATGGCGGCGGCGAATATCGTCGAGCGCTCACCTTCCTCGTCGTCCTCGACCGCCACGCGCTCGATGGTCTCCCTCGCGATCTCCTCAGCGGCATCGCGATCGTCGAGCCGCCGCGCAATGAAGCGCGCCAGCGTGGCGTGGTAGGTGGCCGTCAGCCGGGCGGCGCGATCCTGTGGGATCATGTCGCGTAGAATATCGCCATCCTGACGCGTCGGTGCACATACGCGAGCGGTTGGCGGCGCATGCGTAGCCGGGCGCGCGATAAAGGGGGTCTGGCGTCACATAAATTTATGTTCATATATTCCGGAATGGCCGAGACCGATCGCAACCGCGCACTCGCGGCACTCCGATTCCGCGCCCTGGGCGACGAAACACGCCTTCGGTTCCTCGAGATCCTTTCCGACCGCGAACACACCGTCGCCGATCTCATGGCGGCCACCGGCCTCGGTCAGTCCCTCGTGTCGCACCACCTGCGCGCGCTGCGCGACGCGGCCCTCGTCACCACGCGACGCGACGGACGATGGATCCACTACGCACTCTCACGACCGACCCTCGCCACAACCAGACTCGTGCTCTACGAGCTGGACTGACTGGCGCGGCGCCCACGCGCTGTGCGATGTTTGCGCGACTCAGCCGAGTCCCGGAGGAATCATGGCAGAAAGCTCGTCCACGAAGGATCTCGAGGATCGCGTCGCCAAACTGCAACGCGCGGTCTACTACCTCATCTGGAAGCGCACGGGCTTCGGCGAGCAATGCGTGCACTGCGGACACTCGTATCCGAGCCACGGCGAAAAGTGCAAGGCCGCGGAGGTCGAACAGTTGGTGCGCTGAGTCACGCCTGAGGGCGGACTCGACCGAACGCTCAGACGAACGCGACCGAGGACTGACGGCGCACTCGACGGGAGCATTGCGGCCCTTGCCCGTGAGGTGGCACGGCAAATGTGAGTAGGCATGGTGCGCGACAACGTGGTCGCGTGATGGTTCGCGCCACTCTGCCGCTCCCAGATGCCGTGGTCGCGTGATGGTTCGCGCCATTTTGCCGCTCCCCGATGCACCTCGCCACCGTGTTACGCCGCAGCCGCCGGATGATCGTCGCACTTGGACCGATGCTTCTGGGCGGAGGCTGCGCTCCCATGAGCGGGCGGGAGGCGCCGGGACTCGTCGCGTCAGCCGGCGCATCGCTGACCCCGACGACAATCACCACCGCCTGGTCCGAGGCGCGCACTGTTTCCTTCGCGCTCGATCGCATCGATCAACGCAGCCTGCCGCTCGATCGCACGTATCGGCACTTCGGTAGCGGACGCGACGTCACCGTCTACGTCTTCGACGGCGGCATCATGGCGTCGCATCCGGAGCTCGAGGGGCGGGTCCGGCGCGGCTTCAATGCATTTCCGAACGAGGATCAAGTCTGCAACGCGCACGGCACCGCGGTCGCCGGAGCCGTCGCCGGCACGACGCTCGGCGTCGCGCCCGCGGTGGAGATCGTGGACGTGAAGATGGTGGAATGCCGGCGCATGCGCGGCAGCATAGAAGCGATCGTGCGCGGCGTCGGTTGGGTGCTCGAGGACAAGGCGCAGCATCCGCATCATCGCGCGATCGCGAACTGGTCCTTCATCGCCGACACCACCGGAAACATCGCCGCGCTGGACACCGCCGTGCAGCAGTTGCTCGACGCCGGCATTCCCGTCGTCGTTTCGGCCGGCAACCTCGAGATGGATGCATGTCGCGTGTCGCCGGGCAACGCGCCGGGCGTCATCACCGTGGGTTCCTCGCGGCTCCGGACGATCGGCGACGGCGCGCATGCGATGCTCGTGGACCAGCGCACGCCGGGCACGGCATTCGGCACGTGCATCGGCATCTTCGCGCCGGGTGACTCCGTGCTGTTGCCGAGCATGGATTTTCGGCGGCTGCCGACGGAGCAGTTGTGGACGGGAACCTCCATGGCGGCCGGATATGTGAGCGGCGCGGCAGCCTTGTATCTCGAGGCGCACCCGCTGGCGACGCCCGAGGCCGTGTGGCGGCACCTACAGCGCTCGGCATCCACCAGCATGGTCGTCGATCCGCGATCACCGGCCGCCGGCATGCTGTACGTCGGTCCGGTCGACGCCGGCGCTACCACGCCCATCGTCGCAGCGCGCGCGCAGCCCTGACGTCGGCCCCACGCGCGCTCTGTGAAGATCAGTAGTCACGACCAGTACTCGGTATCCGGCACTCGGTAAACGAGCGTATCCGGTACGACCACCCCCGACGCGGCGGTCAACCGGGGAATAAACACCGAGTGGCCAACCCGGTCATCATCCCACAATTATCTTATGCGCATGCCAATGACCGCACTCGACAAGCTCGCCATCGACACCATCCGCACGCTGTCCATGGACGCCGTGCAGAAGGCCAACTCGGGTCATCCCGGCACGCCGATGGCTCTCGCGCCCCTCGGCTATCTGCTCTTCACGAAGCACCTGAAGCATGATCCCGCCGATCCGCATTGGCCCGACCGCGATCGCTTCGTGCTGTCGTGCGGCCACGCGTCCATGCTGCTGTACAGTTGTCTCTACCTCAGCGGTTACGGCCTCACGCTCGACGACTTGAAGCAGTTCCGCCAGTGGGGCAGCAGGACGCCGGGACACCCGGAGCTGCACTTCGCTCCCGGTGTGGAGACGACAACCGGCCCGCTGGGACAAGGCATCGGGAACGCGGTCGGCATGGCCGTGGCGCAGGCACATCTCGCGGCAACCTTCAATCGTGAGGGGCACGCCATCGTGGACCACTATACGTGGTTCATCTGTAGCGACGGCGACCTCATGGAGGGAATCTCCCACGAAGCAGCCTCCTTCGCGGGACACTTCAAGCTCGGAAAGCTCATCGGCTTCTACGACGACAATCACATCACGATCGACGGCAGCACGGACCTCACGTACACCGATGACGCGGGGAAGCGGTTCGAGGCATATGGCTGGCAGGTGCTTCACATTGTGGACGTCAACGATCTCGACGCGATCGACAAGGCCATCGCCGAAGCAAAGGCCGATTCGACGCGCCCAACGCTGGTCGTCACCAGGACGCACATCGGCTACGGCAGCCCGAAGAAGCAGGACACCGCCGCCGCGCACGGCGAGCCCCTCGGTGCCGACGAAGTCGTGGCGGCAAAGAAGAATCTCGGATGGCCGAAGCCCGACGAGACGTTCTACGTCCCCGAGGAGGCGCTGAAGCACTGGCGCGGCGCGCTGGACCGCGGCGCAAAGGCACACGCGGAATGGAACGATCGGCGCGCAAAGTACGCCGCCGCGTATGGCGACGACGCAAAGGAGCTCGACCGTCGGATGAGTGGAGCCCTGCCCGCCGGATGGGAGAAGGTCGTTCCCGATTTCACCGTGGAGAACGGCTCAGTCGCGAGCCGAGCCGCGTCGAACACCGTGCTCAATGCGCTCGTCGGCGTGATGCCCGAGCTCATCGGCGGCTCCGCGGACCTCACTCCGTCCAACGGAACGGCCGTGAAGACGTGGAAGAATTTCGCGCCGGGCGACTACGACAAGCGCTACATGCACTTCGGCATTCGCGAGCACGGCATGGGCGCGATCATGAACGGCATGGCGTTGCACGGCGGGCTCATTCCGTTCGGCGGGACGTTCCTGATCTTCTCGGACTACATGCGCCCGGCGGTGCGTCTCGCGTCGATCATGAAGCAGCGCGTGATCTTCATCTATACGCATGACTCGATTGGACTCGGCGAGGACGGGCCGACGCATCAACCCATCGAGCAGCTCTCGGCGCTGCGCGCCATTCCCGATCTCACGCTCATCCGCCCCGCGGACGCCACGGAGACGGCGGAGGCATGGAAGGTCGCCGTACAGCACTCGAACGGTCCTGTGTTGCTCGTGCTGACGCGGCAGAAGCTCGGCTTCATCGATCGCACGAAGTTCGCATCGGCGGCAGGCGTCGCCAAAGGTGGTTATGTGCTCGCCGACGCCGCTGGTGGATCGCCCGACGTGGTGTTGATGTCGAGCGGATCGGAAGTCGCACTGATCATGTCGGCGGCGGAGAAGCTCTCCGCGCTCGGCGTGAAGGCCCGCGTGGTGAGCATGCCTTCGCACGAGCTGTTTGCGCGGCAGGGAGCGGGCTACGAGTCCACGGTACTTCCAGAGGGCGTGCCGCGCGTCGCCATCGAGGCGGCGCATCCGATGAGCTGGTATCGGTGGGTTGGCTCGAATGGCGTGGTGCTGGGGCTCGAGCGGTTCGGTGCGAGTGCGCCCTATGAGACGATCTACAAGGAGCTGGGCCTCACGGTCGACAGGATCGTTGAAACGGCAAGGAAGCTGGTCGGATCAGAGTCACCACGCTAAGACTCTCTGCCGCCGACGCAAAGGCGGCGATGGGACGTCTGACGACTAAGAGCAGTAGTGAAGACCAGTACCCGGTACCCGGCACTCGGTAAAATGGCGTATCCTGTACACGACGTTTCAGAGTCAGAGTCTGCCGTCCGGATTCTGCCTTCAGCCGTCTGACGTCCCGTCGCCGCAGCGGCCGGCGTCGGTGGCCGAGTCTTAGAGTGGGAGCGGTTCAGACAAGGTTAGGGCGTAACCACAAGATTCCGGAAGTGCCCGATCGCACCCAGGCCGATCCACAAGGCGACGGCTCCCTTGGCTGACGGACCCGACTTGACATCGTTCACGATCAGCACCGGCTGTGGCTGATCATGCACGTATAGCCGGGCCTGCGCGCCCCGTACTTCAATCTTGATCTTCGTCCACGTATCCGGCAGGAGATCGACGTACGCTTCGTAGCGCGACGGCGTCTCGCGACGCAGGCGCGACCAGGTCCAGTCGGGATGTGAGATGTACTGGACCGAGTGGTTCCGGCGTTCCTGATCTTCTGCGCGTCCATTCGTCGGCCGGAGGTAGAACGCATCGTACGTCTGCCGGCCATTCGGAGTGGAATCGGTCTGCACTCGGAACGCGATGCCGACGAAGCCCCGCGCGCCGGCGAACGCGCCTTCTGCCGGCGAGCCCGCGACCTCCACCTCAATGACGCCGTTCGAGAGCTCGAGGCCCTCGATCCTTACGAACGATTCTGGTTCGATCTGACCGGAGATGTACTCCGGCCGGCGCATGACCTCGGGCGCCACGGCCACTCGCACGCCACGCTTGCCCTGGAACGTCACCGCCTCGGCGGTCGTGTTGTGGAGTTGCAGGCCCTCGGTCGTTTCCAGGGCGTAGTGTCGCGCCTGGCCCGAAGCGGTGCGAGCAAGCACGGCGCAAAGAACTCCGACGAGCACGATGACGAAACGCCGCATCATGGCGTTCTCCTGACGGTTGTCGTCTGCTGCGACCCGTGATCGTACCGGATACGCTCGTTTACCGAGTGCGGGATACCGGGCACTGGTTTTCACTACTGATCTCAGCGCAGTCAGGCTACTCCCTGCCTGATCGCCTGTATGACCCGATCGGCAAACAGGTCGACTTCATCGACCGTGTTGTAGACGTTCGGCGTGATCCGCATTCCATTGAACTCATCCGTCACCATCGGCGTGGTGACGATGCGGTGCTTGTCGAGCAGCCATCCACCCAGCTTGCCCATGTCCATTCCGGCGACGCCGAACACACCGATCGCACCTGACCTGCCCGGTGCGATGTCCGTGATCATGAACGCGCGGTCGCTCGCCGCGAGCACCTGCTTCGCCCACCGGTCGCGCAGGTAGCGGAGCCGGGCGATCTTCCGCGGCATGCCGATGCCGCGGTTGAAGGCGACGGCGACCGAGATGGCATTGTGGTTCGCGGCTGGATGCGTGCCGATTTCCTCATACTTCCGGATGTCTGCGTCCTGCTCGATGGACCCCGCCATGAGCGGCCAGAGCTTCGGAATCCGCTCGCGCCGCACGTAGAGGAAGCCCGTACCGATGGGCGCGTGCAGCCATTTGTGCAGGCTCGTGCCGTAGTAGTCGCAGCCCAGCTCGTCCCGCGTGAACGGAAAGTGCGCGAACGCATGCGCACCGTCGACGAACACCTGAATGCCTTTCGGCTTCGCGAGGTCCACGATCTCGCGCACCGGCGCGATGTAGCCCGTCTGAAAGCTGATGTGCATCACCTCGATGACCCTCGTCCTCGGCGTGATGGCGTTCGCGATCTGCTCGACGAATGACGCCGAACTCTTCACGGGAGTCTCGAGCTTCACGCGTTTGAGGACGACGCCGTCGCGGCGCTCGCGCTGCCGCCATGCGTTCTGCATGCGTGGGTAGTTCTGCGTCGTCATGACGATCTCGTCGCCCTTCGCGAGGTCGAGGCCGAAGATCATCGTCTCGTTCGACTCGGACGCATTGCGCGTGATGGCCATCTCTTCCGGATCGCAGCCGAAGTCCTTTGCGAGATCGCGGCGGACCGACTCGATGCGCGGCTCGAGCACGCGCCACATGTGATCCACGGGCAGCTCGTTCGAGAACCTTAGGTCGCGAATCATCTGCTCGAGCACGTGCGTCGGCGCCGGGCTGCAGCCGCCGTTGTTGAGGTTCACCATCGTGCGATCGAGATCGAACGCGCGCTGGATCTGCTCCCAGTACTCCTCGTCAGCGGCCACCCCATCGGCAGGTCTGCTGCCGGCGACGTCGGTCGCATCGAAGATCCGGCGGAAGGCGTCGGCGCGCATGACCGGCGCGGCGAGCGATGCCCCGAAGAGGGAGTGGACGAACGTACGGCGCGATGGCATGGCGGTGGTCCTGGCGCGAGTCGGTCAATCTTCCGTGCGGAAGTGATGCACGAGCACCGGCCGAGCTCGTCGTGCGAATGCTCGACGTCGATCAGGGAGATGCGATCCTGATCCAGAATGGTGGTTCAACTGTCCTCATCGACGGCGGTCCCAAACCAGCCACGCTCGGCCGATACCTCGACCAGCTCGCTCTGAACGGAACGACGATCGACGCCGTCATTCTCACGCACCAACACGCCGATCACTACCAGGGGCTGCGCGAGCTCTTTGCGACGCGCCGCAACATCACGGTTCGCTACTTCTGGGAGAATCAGGATCCGTCGCCGAACGTGACGCTGGCCAGGCTGCGTGATTCCATCGCGGCGCGAGTGCGTCGCGGATCGCTCATTTATCGCGACACCGACGATCCATGCGCCAATGGCGCGCCGTTGTGCACCGTCACGCTCAAGGGCGGAGCGAAGCTCCACATCATGCGCCCCGATCCGGATGGCCAGAAACCGAACAATCGCTCGGCCGCGATCAAGCTCGTGGGCCCCGATTCGGCATCGTTCACCATGTGGATGGCCGGCGACGCGGAGCAGGAGGAGATACGCTGGTTCTCGAGCGCCGGATACGATCGTTCTCCGGGCATGCGCGTGGACGTGCTCAAGGCCGATCATCACGGAAGCTGCAACGGCGTCAGCGATGCCTACCTCGACGCGATTCGCCCGTCGATCGCGCTCGTTTCAGTCGGCTCGGCGAATGACTACGGCCACGTCCATTTGCAGGCCAAGACGATTTACCGACGCCATCACGTGTCGTGGTATCGGACCGACGAGAATGGAACGATCACCATTCGGTCGCGCGGTACGCCAAACTCGAGCTACACGATTTCGGTGGAGCGAGGAGAACGAAATGCCGATGGGCAGAGCGATCGACGGGCAAGCCCTGTCGCATGTGAAGAACAGTAGTGAAGCCAGTACCCTGTATCCGGCACTCGGTACGAGCGTATCCGGTACACTGCTGACACGGCGGCCCACGGCGTACTAACACACGCCCGTGACGCCAGACTAAGGCCGCCGTGTACCGGACACGCCATCGTACCGAGTACCGGATACCGGGTACTGGAAGTCCTTCCGGATACTGCTGTTGTATCGCTTACTCCACAATGAATCGCGCCACGTTACCTCCAATCTGAAGCTCGAATTCGCCAGGCTCTACGCCGAGTCGATTGTCTCGCCCGACGAACGCAAGCCGTTGCACGGGAATACGGAACGTCACTGTCCGCCGCTCGCCCGGTGCGAGCGTGATCTTGTCGAAGTCGCGCAGCCGGCGCATCGGCGGCGACACCGAAGCATAGAACTGCCGGCTGTACGCCTGAACGACCTCCATTCCAGCGCGCTTGCCCGTGTTCGTGATCGTGACCGATGCGATGATCGTATCGCCGACCGCCAGCGTCTTCTTCGCGAGGAGAATCGAGTCGTACGCAAACGTCGTGTACGACAGGCCGGCGCCGAAATCCCATTCGGGCCGATAGCCGTTGTCGGGCTTCGACGACGATGCATCGCCGCTGGCCGTCCGATCGTAGTGCTCCACGTCGGCGGCATTTCTCGGATACGAGTACGGCAGACGGCCGCTCGGGTTCACTGCGCCCCCAATCACACTCGCGAGCGTCTCGCCGCCGTAGGGACCGGGAAGAAAGGCTTGCAACACGGCGCGCGCACCACCGACGATGTCGTGAATGGTGCGCGGGCGACCCTCGAACACCGTGACCACGACGGGCTTGCCTGTTTGCTCCATCGCAAGCGCCAGACGGAGCTGGGCAGCGGGCATGGAGAGATCGTCGATGTCGCCCGGCTTTTCGGCGGACGGCGGCTCCGCGAGCGCGACAATGATGACGTCAGCATTCCGCGCGGCCGCAACCGCGGCCTCGATATTCCCGTCTGTCGTGAGGCCGGCACCGGCGACATGCGTCACCGAGGCGCTGCCGAACTTTCCGCGTAGCGCATCGAGTAGCGTCACGATGTTCCGCGGATACATGGAGCTGTCCGTCCCCTGCCACGTGTAGGTCCAGCCGCCGTGCATCGCGAGAACGGCGGTGGCGCCGGGACCCGTTACGAGGATGCGCGTACCGGCAGCGAGGGGAAGCAGATCGCGCTCGTTCTTGAGCAGTGTGATCGATTCTTCCGCCGCCTTGCGGCTCACTGCCGTGAAGGCAGGCGCGGCGACATTCGCGAGCTTTGCCGGATCTGCCGACGCGTTCGTAAAAAGACCGACCTCGAACTTGAGCCGAAGAATGCGCCGCACCGCCTCATCGATGCGCGCCTCGCTGATCTCGCCCGCGTGCACCAGGCCGATCACGTCGTCAATGAAGGACGTGCTGAGCGGCACCATGCTCATGTCGATGCCGGCGTTCACGGCCATGCGCACCGCATCTCTCCGCGTGCGTGCGACGTGATGCACCGTGGAGAGGCGGATGATGTCCTCGTAGTCGCTGACGACCACGCCGCGAAAGCCGAGCTCCGTGCGAAGCAGATCGGTGAGCAGCTCGTGGCTCGCGTGCACCGGGATGCCGTTGATCTCTCCCGAATTCACCATGATGGAGCGGATCCCGGAGTCGATCGCGGCCTTGAAGGACGGCAGGAAGTACTCCCGCAACTGACGATCCGGAATCCACGCGGCCGTGCGATCCTTGCCGCTGAGCGGCATGGAATACCCGAGGAAGTGTTTTCCGGTCGTGGCGACATAGATATCGCTCTGTCGCGGTGCTGCGCTCGCCAGTGCCACCCGTCCGCCGCCGAGTAGCGAGTCGATGGCTGGCTGTGGATCGCGTTGTTCTGCGGCGACGGCAATGGAACCCATCGTTGCAACGAGAAACGGATCTTCGCCGAACGTCTCGTTCATGCGCGACCACAGTGGCTGTCGCGCGACGTCGAGCACCGGCGAGAAGTTCCATGCAATGCCGCTCGCGCGCGTCTCGTAGGCGGTGATCTGATTCTCCCGCCGCACGAGGTCGCGATTCCATGTCGCCGCCATGTTGATGTTCTGCGGAAAGATCGTGGCGCCACGCATGTACTGGTGGCCGTGCACCGCGTCGATCCCATAGATGACGGGAATCGGGAGTCGACGGCGCGCAGCGAATCGCTGCACCATCGACGTCAGGTCCACCCATTGTGCCGGCGTGAGCGCCACATAGCTGACGTTGAGCAGCGATCCGACGTTCCGCGTGACGAGAATCTGCTCGAGCTTCGCGGAGTCGATCTGCTGTGGTATCGTGGCCGTTCCGTTGACGCGCGTCACGATGCTGATGTCGATCTGCGTCATCTCGCCGACCTTCTCCTCGAGGGTCATCTGACGGAGCAGATTCTCGACACGCGGATCGGGTGCCTGTGCGCCGGCGATCCCGGGCAGACAGGCGAATAGAGCGGCTGCGAGGAGGGTTCTGATCATGGCGGAATATGGCTCGCGGAATAACCAGAGGCGAGCGAAACGAGCCTCCACTCTAAGACTCGGCGCCCAGAGCCATTTTCTCGGGCGACGAGTCTCAGCGTGGCAGTTCGGCGGGCCTACTTCTTCGGATCCAGAATATCTCCAATCCGCTTGATGGCGCCGGCGACATGGAGCTGCGTCGACCGGTCTCCCCCGCGCGCCGCGCGGAGGTCGTCGCGCAGCGCCACGAGCGTGCCCCGCAACTGGGACTTCGCGTCGCTGCTCAGTACCGGCAGCCGGATGCCGAACTGGGCAAGCTGCTGCGCCAGCAACGGATTTGCCGGGCCCGGGTTGAGCTTTCGGTCGATCTGCGTGAGATAGTCGTTCTGGAGCTCGCGGCGGAACGCGTCGATCGACTGCCCGCTGTAGATCTCCGACCAGACGCCGTGCCGGAGGTCGTCGAGCAGACCCGCCAACGTGTAGACGCTCGCCTTGTTCGGCGCGAGTGCCTCGGACTCGAGCAACCGGTTCATCCGGCCGTCGTTGAGCACGTTGGTCAACACCCGGTTCTGCGCTGACGTGATACGCTCGATCATGCCGCCAGCTTCGATGCGCGAAGCGATCTCCGGACGAATGAGGTAGGACGGCGTCTTGAACACCTGCTCGTTCAGGAACTTCACCGCCTCTACTTGCCGAGCCTTTGAGAGGCTGGCGTACACAGGTCCGCTCTGTGTGCCCGACTTGTACTGGACCGTGCCGCCACCGACGACGGTTGCAACGTGGTTCGCTTCAGTGGCCCACTGCCCCACCGTTCGGTTGTAGAGTTCACCGAGATCGGAATTGTCCTCGCCCTTCCGCGTGGCCGCCGTCGCGACGTAGCCGAGTACGCGTTGAATGTTCCTGAACCCAAGCGCCGTGGACTTCACGGGATCGGCATCGCCGACCGCTTCACTCAGCGTGCCGAAGCCGCCGAACTCGTTGTCCTCCGAGAAGCGGAGCCATGGCACCGTATCCTGCGCGAGCGTCCACCGATCGAGCGTGGGGCGCTCATCCTCGGTCGTCCCGGCGCCCGCGATTGGCTTGTAGCCCCACATGATGGCCCACTTGTCGTACGGGCCCACGTTGGGAATGACATCCGCAATCGCGATATGATCCTCCGGCTGCGCGACATAGTTGAACCGCGAGTAGTCCATGATGGACGGCGAGTGTCCCATCTTGTGCGTCCACGTTGCGCTCCGCACACTGTCCGCCGGATAGGTCGAGCTGCCGATCTGGTCGTGCCGCAATCCGATCGTGTGTCCGATTTCGTGGGCGACGACGAACTCCAACAGCCGACCCGTCAGTGAGTCAGGAAATGGGAAGGTCCGTGCGCGTGCATCGATCTGCGATGCCTGCGCGAAATACCAGTCGCGATTCAGGTTGATGACGTTCTGGAAGATGCGCGCGGATCCGTTGAGAATCTCGCCGGTGCGGGGATCGCTCACATGCGGTCCCACCGCATTCTCAACGGTGCTCGGCAGCCAGCGAATGACCGTGTGGCGAATGTCCTCGGACGACCAATCCGGGTCGTTGGCCGGAGGATCCGCCGCGACGATACCATCGCGGAATCCTGCCGCGAATGTCCTCGGACGACCAATCCGGGTCGTTGGCCGGAGGATCCGCCGCGACGATACCATCGCGGAATCCTGCCGCCTCGAACGCTGGCTTCCAATCATTGATGGCCTTGCGAACCCACGGCTTCCACTGCTCTGGCGTGTTGGGATCGACGTAGTAGACGATCGACTGCTTTGGTGCGCAGAGCCCGTCGGCACCCGGAGGGCCGGCGCACTCGAGGCGGTACCTCGTGATGTACTGGCGGCGTGCCGCGCGCGAATCGGCGCCAAAATCCACATACCGATTGAAGAAGAATCCGACGCGCTCGTCGTAGCGGCGCGGCGTCATCGGCTGCTCGGGGAGACGGACAATGCTCCAGTGCGCAAGCACGGACGTCGCCGGACGCGGAGCGATTTGCCCCGGGATCGGAACGCCCGGCACTCCGAGCGGCGTGTTCGTGCCGGTCTGGGTGGCCTCGATCTCCACGTTGTCCGGGAACGCCACGACGCGCTCGACGAACGAACGCGTCCCATCCACCTGCCCGCGGACCGCCTGTAGTTCCGGAATCGAGGTCGTGAACAGCCGCGTCACGTCCACCACGGCGGCGCTGTCGGGACCATAGGTCTCGACGTTGAACGCAGCCACGATGGGCGCGTAGCTCGACGCCACCACGGCGCGATACACTGGAAGCGTCGTATCGGCGACAATGGCCCACGATGGCGAGCGAAGGAGAACCCGATTGCCTGCCCGCTCCCAGCGCAGAGACGATTCACCGAACTGATCGCCGCCGTAGTCGCCGAAGCCACCCGTGGGCAGATTCGGATTGGACGCAGCGGCCCGCGCATATCGGCCAACGACCAATTCGTCCTTGCTCAGCTCCTTCGCGGGGATCTCGAAGTACAGGCGATCGCCTAAGCGATGGGTGATGAACAATCCGCGTCGCGTTTTCGCTTCGCTGGTGATGACCCGGTTGTAGGGCCGTGGCGCTGCTGGCGACGGAACGGCTCCGCCAGCGCCGGCTGCTCGGCCGGCCGTATCCTGAGCGGGCGCGCCTTGCGGAACGCCACCGAACGACACTCGTGCGGTCGTGGTCTGCGGAGTGGGTGCCGTTGCGGGTTCGGGCTGCGAGCTCGCGCACGCCGCGAGCGCGGCCGACGCCGCGATGGAAAGAAGACGGATCTTCATGATGAAATGATGGTGTGCTTCGGGTGGGCCAGACTGGCTTCGCCAGCGGCGCCGATCAGCGGCAGGTGTTCTTCCTTGAATTGACGCATACCAGGCTGGGAACGCTGCGGTTCCCGTTGACACTCAGAGCGTTATGTTGCCGCCAGGATCGCGTTTTCGCGAGTCCCGCAGAGCCCGATCCGTTACCGCCTTTGATTGCTCGAGCGCCGTTGCCGTACCGGCGACATCAATCGAAATCGTCGCGACAATGGCCTCTCCCTTCGCGGAATCGATCACAACGCGGAGGAGCTGCCCTTCCTTGGTCCCGGGTGGAAGCAGGTACACCGGAATGGAGCGTATGCGCGCTCCGTCCTCCTCGATGCGCGCGACACCATCCTCGATGCCGTCCACGGCCCAGCGGTGCTCGCGCGCCGAGGACATCAGTGGAGCCCGGTGTCCTGTACGCTCGGCGATGTCACGAGCGACGGCGTCACCAGCTCCGCCGCTTGCACGCCGCGAGTGCGCGCGCCAACAGGCTCTATCACGGCAATGCCGGCGCGGTCCGGGGCAGCACCGAGCTCACGAAAGCGGCGCGCGGAGACGAGGACGCGAGACTCCAGTGAACCGACTGCGCGGTTGTAGCTCGTCACCGCTCGATCCAGCGCACTTCCCACCTCCGCAAAGTGTCCGCCCAGCGTTGTGAGACGCTCATACAGCGTTGCACCCAACACGCTGATCTCCCGAGCGCCATCGGCAATGCGCGCCTCACGCCATCCGAACGAAACCGCGCGAAGCAGCGCGATGAGCGTCGTTGGCGTCGCGATGATCACGCCGCGCGCCGCGGCATCGTCGAGCAGTTCCTCGTCCTGCTGCACGGCGGACGAGAAGAACGCCTCGCCCGGCAGGAACATGACGACGAATTCCGGCGTCGCGCCGCTGCCGGCGTGCTCCCAATATCCCTTCTTCGCGAGAACGTCCACGTGCGCGCGCAACTGCGCAGCGTGCTGTCTCAGGAGCGGCTCTCGCTGGCGGTCGTGGGCAGACATCGCATCGAGGTACGCGGACATCGGCGCTTTGGCATCGACGATGACACACCGTCCGCCGGGAAGACGGACAATCATGTCAGGACGCGACGTGCGCTCCCGGTCGTCCCCATCGCGATTCGCGAGAGTGACCTGCGTGTCGAAGTCACAATGCTCCGTCATACCGGCGAGCTCGACGACACGCCTGACTCGCTGACGGCGGTGACGTTGTGCAACTGCTCGGATAACGCGCCGAACTGCATCGCGCGCTCGCGGTCGAAGCTCGTGAGACGCTGGTCGTAGCGATCGAGCTCGTCCCGCAGTGGCTCCAGCATCGCGCCCAGCTCCATCGCAGCCGACGGTGAGCGACGGAGGAGCATGCCGGCCACCACGACGATCAGCGCACCCAATATCGCGCCGGCCGAAAAGACCGCGACCGCTTCCGTGAGGGACATGTGGCGAACATGTGCAGTGGACAGATCATTCGCCAGCGGGACGGCGACCACAGGCCCTATGGACGTGCTTTTTGCATTGGTGGCCGCCTCTCTTCCGGAGCGTCTGGCATGTCAGGAACGCGCTCGATCTGGTTCGACACCGCTTCCGTCCCGAAGCATCGGGCCATCGCGAAATCCACGCACGTGGACCTGTGCGTGGTCGGTGCGGGTATCGCGGGGCTGTCCGTGGCATACTCGTGTGCGCGCGAGGGCAAGCGCGTGATCGTGCTCGAGCGGGACCAGATCGCCGCAGGAGAGTCGGGTCGTACGACGGCGCATCTCGTGAACGCGCTCGACGACCACTATTTCGTGCTCGAGAAATCGCGCGGCCTCGAGATGTCGCGTCTCGCGGCCGAAGCGCACTCGGCGGCAATCGACGTGATCGAACAGACGATTCGGGATGAGCAGATCCAATGCGACTTCGCGCGCGTGGACGGCTACCTCTTCCTCGGCGCCGATGACACACAGCAGCTATTGAGCGATGAGCTCGCCGCCGCGCACCGCGCGGGGTTGATCGGTGTCGCGCGCAAGCAGAGTGCTCCCGGTTTCGCGAGCGGGCCCGCGCTCCGCTTTCCAGGACAGGGGCGCCTCCATCCGTTGAAGTATCTCGCTGGACTCGCCAGTGGAATCGAGCGCCTCGGTGGCCGAGTGTACGGGCGATCGCGAGTCGAGAGTATCGAGGGCGGCACGCCGGCCAAGGTGAAGACGACGTCCGGCGTGGTCGTCTCGGCACGAGACGTCGTCGTGTGCACCAACGGGGCCATCAGCGACATGACGACTACGCACGTGAAGCAGGCGCCTTACCGGACGTTCGTGGTGGCATTCGAGATGAAGCGAGGCGCGTTTCCGGATGCACTCTTCTGGGATACGCCCGATCCCTACCATTATGTCCGTATCCAGCCTCTCGACCGCTCGCGAGATGCCGTGCTCGTGGGCGGCGAGGATCACAAGACCGCGCACGAGGACGACGCCACGGACCGCTTCGACGCCCTCGAGTTCTGGGCACGAGGCTCCTGGCCGAACCTCGGCAACCGCATTTCACAGTGGAGCGGTCAGGTGCTCGAGCCGTTCGACTATCTGGCGTTCATCGGGCCGAATCCCGACGGCGCGGAGCACGTGTGGCTGGCAACCGGCGACTCGGGAATGGGCATGACCCATGGCACCATTGCCGGCATTTTGCTGCCGGTGTTGATGGAAGGTGCGTCGCACCCATGGGCGCCGCTCTTCGATCCGAAGCGGTTGACCACGCATCCAGCGGAGTTGAAGGAGCTCGCGCGCGAGAGCATCGACGTCGCGCTGCGCTACGCGGAGCGTGTATTACCGGGTGATATGAGCGACGCGGCTGACATTCCGCGCGGTGAGGGTCGCGTCATCCGGCGCGGCATGCACAAGATCGCCGCTTAC